>Ga0315289_10008283_pt1 | contig 15052 bp, 11 predicted proteins | sample YL17G11_40_MG_FD_203452 | JGI IMG/M metagenome (GOLD analysis project Ga0315289, IMG submission 203452) | Sediment microbial communities from Yellowstone Lake, YNP, Wyoming, USA - YL17G11_40 | ecosystem: Environmental > Aquatic > Freshwater > Lake > Sediment | place: USA: Wyoming | collected...
TATTGCCTTTGCCAGCTCTTCTGGTTTCTCTTCCGGCGACATGTGACCACACTCTTTTACTATCATCAGTTTTGATCCCTTGATTTCCCTGTTTAACCGTTCTCCATCACGGGGAGGAATGGGAAGATCCTGTTCCCCCCAGACAATCAGCGTGGGCTCCGAAATATGCTCACTGATACCTTCATACTTCCGTGGTCCAACCTCCTTCATCATCCTTGCCAGCGCATCTACTGCGTGGGGGGTAGTGGTGGGAAGCAAGTACGCTTCTATGACCTCATCGGTTATCAATGATTTGTTGTAGTAGGAACGGGAGAAGCTCTGTGTCCGCATCTTCTTTGTGTAAAACTGTTTCGCCATGAGCCTGTCCAGAGGAAAGAATATATATTTTAAAAAGGCAGGGGCACCTCCGCTGTAAAATCCGGCATCAACCAACACGAGCGCTCTCACTTTTTCTGGCGCTTCCACGGCAGCATAGGCGACAACTACCCCCCCCATAGAATGACCTACAAGAATCGCGGAAGGCACGTGGAGGGCGTCCATGAAATCAAGGACAAGGTTCCCCTGGGATCTGAGGTCGTAATTGCCATCAGGGGGTTTATCTGAAAGACCAAATCCCAAGAGATCAAGGGCGTACACCGTGTGTTGATCTACAAGGAGAGGGATAAGCTTCCTCCACGTATAGGTTGAACAGGCAAAGCCATGGACCAGAATGAGGGGCGTCCCTTCTCCCTTCCTCAGATAATGGATATCGTGACCTTTTACCTTGATAAATTTATCTTCCTTACCCACCAGCTTCTCTATTGGTGTAGTCTGCTGGGGAAGGTAAGCGACGATAACCAGGGCACAGTAGATGAGAGCTATACTTACGAGGACTCCAATGATTATCTTGCCGGTTTGTTTCATGCGTCACCTCTGCTATGGAAAAACTAAAAAAGTGAACGGTATTTCAAAACCCCGAAGAAGTGCATAATCCAGGGGACAAGAAAACTCCCCGATTTTTTGTAGGAATAAGAGAAGATGATACCCAGGGAGGTAAAGAGGCAAACGAAAATGATCTTGCCAACAACAGGGAGGGTCGAGGCAGTCCAGACGGTAAGATAGGAAAGTCCATAAAGGAATGAGGATAACAGGATGGCTATCCACGGCTTTTTAAACGCACTGGCAAAGGTTCGAAAAAGGTACCCCCGGAAGAATAATTCCGTGGCAAAGGTATGAAAAAGGGCAAGGACAATTGCAACAGGGAGGGTAGGATCAAACCCACCGGGATTCCCGAACCCAATCCCCACCCCCACACAGACCGCAATAAGAACCCACAGAAGGGATATTTTCCATCCCAGGGCTGAGAGGGTCTCTTTCTTTGCGATCCAGGGAAACCCGACTGCAAGAATCACCATGATGAGCCTTCTTCCATAGAGCCAGAGAGAAGAAGGGTCGTGGATACTCTCGGCATTGCCCAGGCCCAGGGTAATGCTCATGATCCAGGAAATAAAAAAGAGCAGGATAAATACACCCAACGCAATGGCAACATCCTTTTTCATCTCTGTCTCCTGAAGTATGTAAGGTTTTTCCGAGCATACATGGGTTGATAATTGATTGTCAATTAGATCTCTGAAAAAGTCGAAAACAGGGTTCTGAGTGCGAATGGAAGATTTTTTCGGTAAATAAGAGCGAAGCCCGCGCTTCGCGGTAGAATCTTGCATTCCGGAACGGCCGCAAATTCGGTTGTCTGATCCGCCGCAGGCGGAGAGTTTCGAATTTGCATTGTAAGGGCGTACGCCCTTACAGAATTGTTCCGCCTCTGGCGGATTATTGAGCAACAAGAAACCATGTTTTTCAGAGATCCTATGTAAGGGGAAAATGACTGTGGTCACTCAATTAGACAATGGCATTGTCAAGATAACAATTAAGCAGTATAGTATTTTTTTTATTGACAAGTAATTTCAAAAGCAAGATATAGAACCTGTATCAACATAAAGACGCTAAATTGTTATAAGGAGGTATGGTATGACTGATCTCAACAGAAGAAACTTTGCCAAACAAACGGCAACGTGGGGAGGTGCAGCATTAACGCTCCTCACCGTTTTTAACGTCCCGAGAGCAGCTCGGGGCGCAGGTCCCGGAAATCCCCTGCAAGCCATCAAAGAGAACTCTTTCGTACAGAGGGAGGATTTAAGTGATGCCCTCAAATCACTTTACATGACCTACGATTCCACTTCCCCCTATCCCCATAAATTCAACGATGTTATCTCAAAGGGTCAATTAGAAACTCTGGAATTCTTTATCTCAAAAGGTTTAGTGAAAGAATATGCAGAGCACTATGTCGCTACCATGGCCCCCGTCCTCCAGAGGGTCAAGCAGATAGTGGAAAAAGAAGGCCCTGATAAAGGTCTTTGGGGCATGTTTGAAGGGACCTCCTGCGGTTACCAGTTATTCGAGAGGATTAATGTAAAGCCAGGAGAGCGCTCCTTCCCCTGTCCGTACAAAACAGCACTTGAAAACTGCAAGAAATGGCTGCCTAACCGATTCACCATGGAATGGCAGGACGTGTGCAATAAGTGGTGTATCCCGACCTGGACAGGATTTGCTCAAGGGATAGGGATCAAGATAGCGATTCAAACCGGCGAAATCTGCACCGTAAAATTAGTGTAACCGAGTAGCGCCATAGGAGGAATACTCATGAAGAGCAACGGTAAACCATTATTAAAGAATATCAGCGACTCATTGAAGACCGGTGATGATATGTCACGCAGGAATTTTGCCAAGAAGCTGCTTGCGATCGGCGCTCTTTCCTCTCTTGCCGTAGCCAGCGTGCCTGAAGCTGCCCGGGCCTGGCTGGATGGCACCTTTTCTCAAAGGGAAGATCTCGCAGATGCCATCAAGGAGCTGGTCAAAACATACAGCGACACGAAACCCTATCCACACAAGTTCAACGACGCCCTGGTGAAGTTTCACCTGAGGAACCTCGATTTTGCCGTGAGAAAAGGGATCTGGAAGGAGCGTGCAGAGCATTATGTATGGACCCTGGGGGTGGTCGTAGACAGGCATATCAAAAAAGGTGTAGAGATGTTCGGAAAGGATGCGTTTCTCTGGGGCAACTTCGAACGGACCAGTTGTTCCTACCAGCTCTATGAGCATATTGACATCAAGGAGGGTGAGCGTTCTGTTCCTTGCCCGTTCAAGCCGATCCTTGACCAGATACAAAAAACTATGGGTACCTATAAGATTACCTGGGACGATGTGCACAATAAATGGTGCATACCTGTCTGGTCGGGCTTTGCAAAGAATGCGGGTGTGGAGATAAAGGTTGAACCGGGCGAGATTTGCCGGGTGAGAGTACTGTAACTCTAAAAACTAAAAACAGGTGAGTGTGTTGGGTGAAAGGTAGGAAATGTCCATAGAACAGTTCAAGGAAAAGGTAAAAGGGGTTGTTGGCTCGCAGTGGGTCTTTGACGATCCGGCAGACCGGTATCCCTATGGCCGGGACATAGTTACTGACGGGTTAAAGCGCTACACAGAAATGCTCCCGGAGTTTGTGGTGCTCCCAGGTTCGACGGAGGAAATCCAGAAGATCGTTAAACTCGCCAATGAATTGAAGGTGCCTCTCTACATCATCGGGGGAGGAAGCACCCTTCTCGTAGGGAGCCTGCCAGCGAAGCAAGGGATTACCCTCGACTTCAAGCGGATGCAGGGGATGGAGATTGACTATGAAAACCACACCGTCTCGGTAGAACCCGGGGTCTGGGCACTGCCCCTGTCAGGAGAGTTCAAGAAGATAGCGAGCGAGAAGGGTTTCCGCTACCGCCCTTATTTCGGGGGCGGGCCTGGCCCGTCTTCACACATTGGCACGAATATTTTTACCGGCCAGAATAAGCTTGCCGGATACAAATACTCCATGGGCATCTACTGCGTCAATGGTCTGGAGATGGTCATGCCTGACGGCTCTCTTCTCAAAACCTCTGCCATGGCCTGCGGAGCCAAATCGAGCTGCTGGGCTCATGGGCCGGGACCTGATCTCACCTACCTCCCCTTCTTTTCCAACGGTGCTTATGGAATCTGTACTAAAATCATCTGGCAGCTCTTCCCCATTCCTGACCACTACATCACCATGTGGGCATACTACAGGGATTTCAAAACCCCGCTCAAGGCAGTGAGGGAGTTCATGCGCCGGGAGATCGGAAAAGGGCTCACTGTCATCGACTGCTGGACCCACTCTGCCTACTCTTCAGAATCCATCGAAGAGAGCAGGATCCTCGCCAAGGTTGCTCCGATGATCTTCCTCGGATTGAGCATTGAGGGAACTGAACGGATAGTTGCCTACCAGAAGAAGATTGCTGCCCAGATTATAACCGAAACCGGCGGGAGGATTGCACCGCCGGAACTGGTAGAGGTCTATAAAGGGCACGAGGTAAACTCAGCGGGGTGGCAGCAGAGCAACAGCCCCCGCATCCTCAAACACCTGGGCCGCACCGCAGCAGCAGGAACTTATTTAGCGGTGAATGAATACGAAGAGTTTGACGACCGGATGCTGAAGATCCTGAAAGACCTGGAGGATGAACTGGACGGATACTGGAATCACCCTGAGCCGGGATTCGGGCAGTATGCGGGTGGTCCCCAGACCTACCTCTCCCAGTTCGGCCACACTAACAACGCCGTTGAATATATTTTTGCCTGGGACCACCGCTCTGAGAAGAATACGCAGGCCATGGTGAAGATCCTGACCAGCATCAAAAAGGTTCCTGTGGAAATGGGTGCAGGACCCCTTGTCCTGGGGCGAGACCCCTCAGCACCGCAGTTCATGAAAGGCAGTTACGCTGTGGCAAAAAAACTCAAGGACCTACTCGACCCTGCAAACATCATGTCGCCGGGGATAGGGTTTCTGGATTAATTAATTTAGGGTAAAGTCCTATTCAAGCCACCAGATATGATAGAGTGGTGGCATGACAAAACGGCTAAAAAGATGTTAAATGACATTTGATGTGACCCCTTCTCGTTCCCTTCTGTATCGCAATCTATCTCAGTGGCATTTACATCTAAATCAGGGATACCCTCACCACTTACCCGTATGGTGGCAGTACCATTGGGAGCATCGCAGTCCTTTCTACTTGCCAGAATTACGGCTTGGTATGCATTCCAAGTATCTGTGGTGAAAATCAAGGATGACCCCGATTGAACAGTGATATCGGGATCCCCGCTCATTTTCGTTACTGATACTGTGACTTGAGAAAGAGGCTGCTTTGTTAGCTTCACTTGAAAAGTTGCGGTTCCTCCTTTAGGAACAGAAATAGAATCGTTATCCGTGAAAAACAACAGGGAATCGTTATCTATTATACGTACACTGGCACTGGATGGAGAACCAACTATATAAGAATCACTGTCTGAAAGGACGAGGACTACCGTTTCATACCCTTCTACATGGTCATCATCAACAGGAACTATTGTAATGGATGTAGAGGAAGAACCAACGGGAATCGTGACGGCTGAGCCAATGATACTGTAGTCCGTCCCGAGCGTCGCATTCCCTCCTATTGTATATTTCACGATAAGTGCAGAAGTTGTGACCCCCGTTCGTATTATAGTAAATGTTCCGGGATACTGTCCCTCCTCAAATGCATTCGGATCCATTGCCGTGATGCTCACTAACGGCGTGAATGTCTGCCCTGCTATGCTTATGACGCCCGTTCTTGGGTGTTCCGTATTGATTCCTACAGAATAGGTTAACGTACCATTTCCAGAGCCGTTGTTGCTCGAAGTGAAGGTGATCCAATCGTCATTATTCGTAGCGGTCCATGGGCATCCATTCTGTGTCGTCACATTCACTGCACCTGTACCTCCTTCCTCATCGAATGATTCAACGCTCGGGGAGATAGAATATATGCACTGTTTTTGTGTCACCCTAAATATCACCCCTGAGATGTTTAGGGTTCCAATTCTTGTCCTTCCGCTTGTGTTGACTGCTACATGATATTCGACATAGCCACCATATTCAGCGTTCACTATTTTGCCTATTATGACCCAGTCTGCATAGCTCTTTGCAGTTAAGGGACATCCGTTCTGAGTTAAGATGTACACTGTTCCGATGCTGCCTTCCGGGTCAATAGACGCCCTCGCAGGAGAGAGAAAATACCTGCAGTGCTCTTGGGTAACTGTAAATCTCTGCCCCGCAATACTCATAGTTCCTGTTCTCGTGCTTTCACTGGCGTTGGCTGATACTGAATAGAAAACGATGTCGGACATTAGAGCATAAATGCATGCTGAGAACAGAGGAAAGGCACAGGAGAAAAAGAGAAAGAAAAACAGCAAGGATAAAAAAGCAATCTTTTTCATAATGACTCAATTATATGTGATTACGTATAAAATAGATATATCCCTTTCTGAAGAATTGCAAGGGGATAATGGTGTAAAAAGAAGCAGGAGTCCTTATTTTTTAGCAACGTATTGGCCGTAGCAAGAAATCATATCACCCCAACTCGCTTGACCACCCACCTATGCTTGATACTTCATTTTCGCCCCTCTTTAGTGGATTGCTTGCAAAAAAAAACCAATTGCAGTCCCAAGAGTGTTAGTAACAATGTCAATCATGCCTGATGAGCGACTGGGAAGAAAAGCCTGGACTACTTCTATGGTCAAACTGATAGTAAATCCAAAAACCGTACACAGGATTAGAGTGCTTCTGAAATTCAATCCCTTTCTTGTTAGATAGATTGAGAGCAAAAACCCAAACGGAATAAAACCGATTATATTTATTAACCCTGTTTTTCATCATGACCTCTGCTTATTCGCAGACCTACCTGGGAAGCATTCGGGTACAGGTCAAGGATTTCTACAGCAATGCACCTTTAAGGGGGGGCAAAGGTAACAATCGACCTGAACAACTATTCGGGAACAACTGATAGGAATGGCGAGCTTGTGATCACCAGTGTTATGCCTTTCCGTGGCTACCAGATCAAAGCGGAAAAGAGGGGATATATTGCGCGAGAGGTGGATTTGTTTCAGTAAGCGCAAATGCGGAGACCATTTCTGTAATACCCCTGAAACAAAAGGCAATTATCTCCGGCATGGCGAAAGGACAGAGCGAGCGTTCAACCTCCTGGCTTTCGCCTCTTCGCAACGCAGTGGTTATTTTCGGAAAAGTGGAGGACGGTATATTCATCGGGTCGCAGACCGCTCTCACTGATGCGAGGGGTAAATTTACCTTTGATTCAGTTGATGAGGATACCTATAAGATTATTGCACTCAAAGAGGGATACGAGAAAGGAGAACTACAGGAGATCACGGTAACAGCCGGCGGTAACAGCCGTCAGGATTTCACCCTCATTCAGAAAACACCCACGCAAACCATCTCGCCCGAGTTCATTATCACCAACAGTGATGGTGAACCGGTTGCAGCACTCTACTATATACAGCTCCGGTGAGATTCTACTTCACCGTTGAAAACCTGACCGGTATTCAGGAATTTTACTGGATCAAGGAAAAAGTTCCTGAAGGAGCAGTCAGTATTTACAGAATCTGAAGGCTACTTTGGTGATCCCCCGGGGGCCATGTACACCTTTGTAGCTCCGCTCCTGGGTGATTATACAGTTACCGTCATGGCGGTAAACAGTGAGGGCATAGTAGAACAAGGCCAGCCTGGATTTTGCAGCGGTGAATTTTCCTCCGGAGGCTGTACCATCAGTCATCCTCGGTCCTCAAGAATTACCCTTCATAGAGAACAGCACTCTCTATGCAAATACCACTGGCTCAACCTTTGTCACCGCCGGCTCGCCTGTCTATCTGCGGGGGTTTGGAATTGATATAAACCATCCTACCCCAGCAGAATTTAATCCTGATGCCCCCACCTTTGACCGGGATGGCGTTCAGACAGAGGTAAAAGGGCTTCTCGTTCAGCTTTCCAATCTCCTGAAAGGGGAATAACCATGAATTCCTGCCGCCACACAAGCCGGGGAACTGTGCGCGCTGCCACAAAGGAGGCACTGTCCCCTTCTTGAACGACCCGAACAAGGTGCTGGAGAAGCCCATACCAACTATAAGCTCTTCCTTCATGACCGGAGCTATGGTATCCACAACCCGGGATACACGAAAAAGCTGCTCCAGGACAGCATTGATTCTGTAGAGAATAATTATCCGGTGGCTGTAAGGCGAGAGAAATTCCAGAAGTAAGCAAAAAAAGAAAAGGCAGGGTTCAGATTTACCCTGCCTTTTTGCATTGTCCTATCTGTGAGAGACTCTTTACTTCTTCGTCCAGGTAAGTTTATCTCCTGTAAAATCCGGCGTAAAGGTTCTCATGATGATCTTTTCCGGATCGAGTCTGATAAAGTTCATGCCTGAAATGGCTTTTTCTATGACCTTTTCCACCTGGGCATCTAATTGATTCGCGGGAACACCCGCCTTTTTCAGGTTCCCCTTGACCAGGACTCTCGCCACATCATAGAGCCCCCACTTTTCCATCTTTGCTTCAAAGAGCTCTTTATTGTTTTTGCGATTGATGAGAGTCGCCTTTCCCCAGATCTGAAGAGCCTTCTGAGTCTTACTGTGATCCAGCGGCTGTTCATAGATCGCTGCAGAGACTTTTTGATTGGCACGGATGTTAGCTATCTTTCCGCCAGGTTCTCCTAAGATGTAGATGGTCAAGCCTTCATTGAAGAAATCGAGGGTAGTTGCCCTGGGCTGGTCATTCCTGCAGGTGGCTAACACGAGGGAACTTCCATGTGCAAGACCGCAGCCTTTTCCAGGGGTTCCTTTGTGGGTACTCATCTTATTCAGAACATCTAAGATTTCTTTTTCAATCTCTGCCTTGCTCTTTTCCATGGCTTTCTCCTCACGTTGATTGACGCTGCTTTGTTATTTGATATACCCCAGAACGCGGAGTGATTCCAGGGTTTTTTTACCGAGCTTTATATTTACCCCCTCAGTGCTCATGGGTGTAAAAGTGGTCAACCATTTCTCCAGAGTTTTTTGCATTGCCTCAGCTTGGTGGGGGGATTTTGCAATAAGAATTGCAGGAGGTGTCGGGTAGCTTAGAAAGGAAAAAATCGTGGGGAAGAGGTCTACGAAGGACACCCTTTTTCCACTACTCCTTGCCGGGGAGTAGGAAAGGGGTATTTACTTATTTTAGACGCTCTGTGTCAGGATCGGTATTAACTCTGTCAGTTACATCAATGACTTTATAAGGCTTCTTTTGACCCAGAAAATAACTTTTATCTTTTAATATATCATAGTTAGTATCGAAATAAAGGTTGCATATTAACCGAAAGGTATTTACCGGAGATATTGATTGGTATAGACCTTTAGCGCTCTTTCCGGGTAAATAATATGCATTTAATATTGAAAGGCATTCCTTCCAATATGTCTTATCGAGATTGCTCCAATCAGCCAGGGAACGGGGACCGTGGTCTCCCTGCAGAATAATAATCGGGGGTTCCTTTGTTGTAGACAGAAGATAATCTACAAGTGCTATCACCCTCTTGTTAGCATATTCGACTTGCCCCTGGTAATTCTCTACATATTCATCGCGTGTTCCCCCAGCAGCAATAAATTCCTCCCCGTCTTGTATACCAAACTTCCTCCTATTTGGCTGGATTTTTTCTCCATTTGGACCGAATACAAAAGGGGGATGCGGTAGCATAACATGAGCATAAACAACAAAGGGCGCTCTCCATTTGGTTGTATCTGCAAGAGTATCAAAAACAAAATTTATCTTTTTTCTGTGGATACTATATTGATCTCCCCCAGGTAGATCTATTTTTTTCAACAATAATGGGATAGGAGTATAATTCATAAGCTGATTTTGAAAAGCACCCCATGTAGTATAGGTCAGACGAAAATCAGCTTTTGGTATGTCTAAGGCCCAATTCCATGAAGTAATGACCGCAGTTTTATAACCAAGCTTCCTCAGGAGATCAAAAGCTCTATTATTGAGAAAACGATTCTGTGTTGGATCCTGATGATTGAGATATTCAAAATTCAAAGATGATTCCAGAGAAAGCGAGGTGATATGATAATTAGACTTGCTCTTATCAGCTATGTAAAACCCTTTTTGGGTTAAATAATTCATAAATTTGGTATTATCAAAGTGATATATTTCTTCAAGAATTGAGGCATTTGCATAGGCATCCAATATAATGTAGTAAATATTTGGAAGGTTAACTGGTTTGCCCAAATAGTCAATGGTTTCAGTTCTTCTCTTCCCCTCTTGTAAATGCACTCTCTTGGTTTGATATAACCCGATATTACAAAGAGAAAATAGAACTAAAGAGGAAGCCACGATATTTAAAAAATTCGTGAAGATATGCAAATTTTTGTGGGTTTTTACTGCACGAAAAGCACTAAGAAAAACAAGAATACTACCAAAGGTTATCATTTTATTGGGTCCAATATTAAATCCATTTACGCTGAAACAAATATCTCTTAACATATTGTAAAAATGGCCATAAGAAAAGAACAGGACCCAGAAAAAAGACACAATGATTCCTGCTTTTTGGTAATTTCTAAATAGTAATCCCAACAACAATAATGCTACGACCGTGAAAATCAATACAATTATTGATGGCACAAAAATTACAGAAAAATGAAGTTCTTTGATATTGTGAGTGAAGAGAAATAGAACTGGAAATATTGCAAACAGGAAGGGGTGAATGATAAACGATTTCTTCAATGTAATTTTATCTACCTGCCATCAAGTACAATATTCTCTCAGAGTCTCTAATCTTTGCACTATGAGATATTGTAAAATATTTGCTGAATTCGCTTTCAAAAATTTGTTGTGTATAATCGGGGAAAATATCCTCTCTGCTTGAGAGCAGCCTTTTGACTTGTGAGTCATTCTTGGGGACAAATTCAATGATAAGTGATTTGCAGATTCCATGCAAAAAGATAGCAATTCTATGAAGAGGTAAATTGTTGGAAAGAGCTAAATGATGAATTAAGGCGAGAGCAAATACCATGTCCGCAGGGCCTCGTTCAACCAAAGACATTCTTTCAGTATTTTCCCAGCCGATACTCGGGCTGGGATTGGTGAAATCAATCACAAGAGGCAAAATATTAGTTTCGCCATCTGCAATGCATTGAAGATAATTTTTTTCAACAGCAGCGGGGTCAATATCGAAAGATATAGTCTGTATTTTTTTATCACTAGCAATACGGCTGAACATTCCCAAATTTGCACCAAGATCCCAGACGACACTCGGATTAGCCTTATCTAAAAATTCAGCCACTATTTGCTTTTTGTGTTGAAGCGCATCCGAAGAATAATTAGTATCCTCATAGTAATCAGCCCATTCTGTACCTTGAGCTTGCCACCTCAGTTTTTTAATAGCAGATTCTAAATTATCAATGAGACCAAGAAAAGATAACCGACCAAATTTGTTACCAGTCAGATTTACAGTTTTATTAGCAAAGCGTCTTTGACTTTTTGCATGTAGATGAATGTGAGTAAACAAAGAGAACGCAAAATAAGTACGAAGCGGTAGAAGTGAACTCGATAGATCTAAAGGAACCCCATCTATGAACACTCGAAATAATTGATTTAATCGAATATCCTTGCAACTCATTAATGCCAAAGGTGAAAGAAAGTGCTGACAAAACTGTCTGTAAGCAACCCAGGGCTGTCCCTCGCGGTACTTTTCAAAAGAGAGCGTATCGATAAATACAGGTTTACCTTTTCTCAATTGAATATTGTAAGCACTGCAGTCTTTAAGTGACATCCCAAATTCCAGAGCTTTCTTTTGAAGCCTAAGCGTGGTTAGAGCTGCATCCTTAAGTTGACTAAAACACCACTCATAAGGATACGATATGAATGGTATTTTGGGGGGTTCAATTATCTTGTAAGCTTTGTCAGGCTCTTTACTTTCTATAGTAACTTCTTTATGAGAAATTAATAGTTCAGCATTTACAAGGGAGTCGTAAAGACCAGAATTCATCAAATGGTCATAATTTTCCTTGTAGATAATATTTACTTGACGGTAAATCATGCCGTTATGGAAAAAAATGAAGCCGCTTGGATCGCGAAATGAACCCGGAATATCTTTGCTGATTTCTAACATTGCCATCTATTCTTTTTTTAGTAAATTATTAAAGAAGGCTTTAATCTTGTTCCAGAACAGTTTAATGATATATAATCCAGCAACTGAAGCAGCAATAATCACCTGAAAGACGTAACTGCCTGTTCCTGGATCGAGATAAGCGTCCGCTTCTTGGATTAATATCACATGCACGCAAAAGAATACGATCATTACAATAATTATTTTTTTAGAACGCACGGAATATATCATTAAGATTTTCTCCTCTTTGTTTCAAAATTTTTTGATGTATTATACATTCACTACTTTTAAAGAAACTATAACAGTTTTTTAAAATGATGGAAGCATAAATTAAGTCAAATGTGGTCAAATGTTCTGAGACTTTATTCGGAGACTTTATTCTTTCTTATCATAAAAATTCCCCTTCTCAGGTCAAAGTTGCTCGCATTGGTAGCAATTTTTTGAATCACACTCAATCTCTATTTCTTTCAATCCTAATAGCAGTAAGCGAATGAGGCTCAAAGCTAAACCTAAATCTACTTTCGTTCTCATGATTCTGAATTCATAACTGTAAATGTACTATGTTTCACTCTAACATTCATATGATTACTCTCATTGATTGCATCTATGCTTGGCCCATTCAAAATCCACATAGACGCATTTTCGTTGTGATAAAGTCCTTTATCTCTATAGTAGAGGTTAGGTTGGCTCACTTAGAGTTTATGTCTATAACCGTTAGAGAATGAGCTGGGAATGTATAGGTAAAGATATTCCCTACTGTTGTCTTAGATTCCGTTATCGCAGCGTAAACATCTGTCGTATTAGTAGCATTTAAAGTGTAAGTTTTAGCTATAGAGGCTGGAGTGAAGTTTTGTATTGTTATTTTACTTGTTAGTGCTTTACTATAATGCCGATTCACTACCCATAACTTTATTTTTGAACCGTTTACCTTTACTGCAGCCACTACAAGATGAGGTCTTGTATTAGCCTTTATGTTCCCCAAAGCTTTATTAGAATACCAAGAACTTTTCAAATCAACCCTAAGGAAATTTCCAGTAAGATGAGTATTGGCTAATTTATATACAAGACCGGGTGGTCTAAATTGAGGATTGTCCCAACTATCAAGGATAGATGTAGAATAATCACGAGGAAGACTTACTGGCTTATGGGTAACTAATAAGAACCAGTTCATAGACCATTGATATACACTATTCATAGCCATGGGAAGCTCTATTGCAGCATATAGTCCTGCTTCTAATGAAGCTAAATGTTGGGATATTTCGTTACATACTGTAGGATTTACAGAAGCGTTTGTAAATTGTGCATCGTTCCATTCTGAAGAAAATATTGGTACAGGAACTTTATTAGGACAGAAACCTTTAAGGGAGTAAGCTCCCCAACCTTCTTCAAGACTCCATAATAAATACCCCCATTGGTCTGGACCAGTCATAGCAGCATAAAAAGTTTCTTCTTCGGTAAGCCCATTATGTCGTTTGGTTGGGTCAGCTGGGGTACATGGGTACCATCCTGGATAATAAAAATGGAGATCATAAGCATCCCAACTATCGCAACCAGCAGTACCAACAAATGCCCTATTCCAATCAGGATCAAAAGCTCCTACTACTACAATCTTTATATTGGGATCTTTAGCTTTCATAGTATTGGAAAATTCAAATACACCAGCCCCATATCCAGCCGCTGTATCACATCTCCTTCGGTTAGGCTCGCACACTTCCCAATATCCTGGGAATTCATTGCCTAATATGAACCACTTAGCATGGTAAGGCTCTATATGTCCATTTGCTGCCCTTTTAGCCCCATATGTGGTAGATTGACTTCCGTTTAAATATTCTACAAGGTCTGCAGCCTCTTGAGCAGTCCCAGAACCATAATTAACAGTTATAAAAGGCTCTGCCCCTAATGCCTCCGCTATTTGCATAAAGTGGTCTACGGTAAAATATCGGTTATCTGGATCAGGGTTAAGAGTGTCGTTCTTCCAATGCCAAGAGTTAACAAAACTCCCCGCCCAACGAATAGATGTTATCCCCAATTCCTTGTATTTGGACAATAATTGAGGTTCTATCTGTCTTTTTGGCTGAGTTAAATCGAGTAGCTTAACATTATCAAACCATATTGTTCCGTTTTGTGCCGCAGTATGGAGCGTCAGTGCAGCATCGTCACGGTTATCGTGTACTGTAAACTCGCAGGTAAATTCTTGCCAATTCGATGTTAATTTAAATTGTTTATAGTTCTGTCCACCATCATTTATCCAGTTCCTATATGGGTATTGTGGTAGTACATTTTTAAACGTACCGCATGATACCTGAACAAAAGTTATATCCCCACTTGCCTTACACCAAAACTTAAGTCGATAGGTATGGCCATTTTTTACATGGATACAGTGTTTAATACCGCGATAAGAACCTGAATGCGCACTTGTTATCGTAATTCTCTGGGAATAGCTGCCTTCTACTTTATCTGTGGAATCCAAAGACCATTGGGCTTCTGAATCCGAGATTGGGTCTTTCCCATAGCACCAGGCACCACCATTCATATTATCACCATATGGCCACCAATGAATTGATATTCCTGGCCAATAACAATCTGCAGAGTATTTTTCAGTATTCTCAAAACCAGAATTTTCAATAATGTTTCCTCCGTACATACTGTAGACAGAGCCAGGGTACTCTAAGTGATGACCGAGTATCATTCTATTTACTGCTTGTCCTACAGACTCAAAGTTTACGGTAATTACAGGATCACAATCTGGCTCATTGCCTCCAGTACAATCTGCCCCTAATATCATTCTGGGGATTACCAATAAAAGTACCGTTAAAAACCATTTTTTCTTCATATTAAATATTCCTCTCTGTTTGGCGCTTTTTAAAAAGCAGAGTGCATGTGTGGGAACCACCGGACTGCCCATGAGTGACCACATCCCTACTAAACTTAGAAACATAATTGTGTTTAATGTGTGCTGAGCTTTAATTCCTGCAGTCATTTTTTTATCTCTTTTTTAACATTTTTTGCCTTTAAGA
>Ga0315289_10008284_pt1 | contig 15051 bp, 14 predicted proteins | sample YL17G11_40_MG_FD_203452 | JGI IMG/M metagenome (GOLD analysis project Ga0315289, IMG submission 203452) | Sediment microbial communities from Yellowstone Lake, YNP, Wyoming, USA - YL17G11_40 | ecosystem: Environmental > Aquatic > Freshwater > Lake > Sediment | place: USA: Wyoming | collected...
ACCGCTCTCTCTCTCTCCCCCCTCTTTTCTTCACTGCTGCGCGCACTGGACGCGCTGCCCGCCCGGCCCGCCCCGCCCGTCCTCCTCGTCCGAACTCTCGTACGCCGTGCTGTTGGCGGCCCCCCGTCGGGCCTGGAGCTCGGCCTCGATGTCGCCCACCGCGTGCAGCTTGCAGTCCTCCAGGTCGTCGCCCCCTCCCCCAACGCCACCCGGGCCGTCCGTGTCCATGCTGCCCGACGGGCCCGCCGCCGGCCCGGGCAGCGCCGCCCGGACCGCCTCCACCTGGGCCGCGTCCAGCACGTCCGGGAAAGTGATGGCAAAGTGGATGTACAGGTTGCCCTTGTCAAAGGGGCGGCCGTGGTGGGGCATACCCTCCCCCGGCACGCGCCACCAGGTGTCAGGCTTGATAACGGGGCCGCCGGACGGGTGGGTGACGCGGATGGTGCGCCCCTCCTCCAGGGTGGGCAGGGTGAAGTCGAAGCCCGTCAGCGCTTCGGCCAGGGAGATGGAGCGCTCCATGACCAGGTCGGCGCCGATGCGCTTGAACGTGGCGTGCGGCTTCTGCTCCAGGACAAAAATGATGTCCCCGGGCGCGACCATCGGGTCCGGGCAGCCGGCCTCCCCGCGCAGGACGATCTTGGAGCCGTGTTTGTGGCCCGGCTCGATGTGGACGTCAAACACCTTCTTCTCGGGTACCAGCCCCCGCCCCGAACAGGAGGGGCACCGGTCGGAGGGCGGCGGGGCGAAGCCCGTCTGGCGGCACGCCCCGCACGGTGACTGGACCTGTTGCACCATGCCCGGCCCCAGCGGGCGCAGCGTCACGGTCACGCCCGTCCCCTGGCAGGCCTCGCAGGGGTAGCGCTGGCCGGACTTGGTGCCCGTCGCGGAGCAGGGCCCGCACTTGACGTTGCGCTGGAGGGACAGTTTGCTGTGTGGGGTGTGGGGGTGTGGGGTGAGGGGGTGTGGGAGGAGGAGGAGAAAGGTTGAGCAGCGCGCGTGTTTTTCTTTTCTTTTTCTTTTCTCCCTGCTGCGCCGTCCCGCGCTCTTATCTCTCCACACACTCACCGAGTCGACCCCCGGAACATGTCCTCCAGCGACACCTTCAGGCGGTGCATGACGTTCTCGCCCTTCCGCTCCCGGGGCGGCCCCCCCCGCCCGCGCCCACCGCCCGCAAACATCTCAAAGATGTCCGCCATCCCGCCGCCGCCGCCGGGGCCGCCGCCGCCCATGCCCTCCTTGATGGCGTCCTCGCCGTACTGTGAGCAAAGGAAAGACGGCGAGAGAGGGAGAGAGTGAGTGTGTGCGTGCGTGCGTGTTTGTGAGCGGTGGAGAGCGCGTTTCTCCCGGCTCTAGATCGGTTGGGGAGCGAGGTCGGGGGCAGCGCCGTCGAGGAGCGCGAGCGCGCGCTTCTCTCTCTCTCTCTCTCTCCGCTCACCTGGTCGTAAATACTGCGCTTCTCCGGGTCGCGCAGGACGTCGTAGGCCTCGTTAATGTTTTTGAAGTCGTCGGGGTTGCCGCCTGGGAAAGGAGGGAGGGGGTGAGAGAGAGCAAAAGCATTCGACGTTTGTTTTTTGCGCGTCCCCCCGCGGAAGCGGGAGAAAGCAGGGCCGGGGTGGCGAGGACGACGTGCAGGCACGGACCGCCCGACCATCCCCGGGCGTGTCCAGACCACCCACCATGCCAGCTAGGGGCGAGGCGGGGCCTGGACAGGCGCAGGTATGGGGCGCAGGGGCTGCCAAAAGTGCGCCGACCCGCGGAAAGTTCTAAGGGAGACTTTAGGCGCGAGGGCGCTCCCTCATCGCGCCCCCCCCTCCCCACCCCTCTCATCCCCCCGATCCGCGCCACACCCACCTTTGTCCGGGTGGTGCTTGAGCGCGGCCCTGCGGTGCGCCTTCTTCAGGTCCACCTCGGAGGCGCTGCGGTCGACGCCGAGCAGCTTGTAGTAGCGCGTGTTGTCCGACTTGGGCGGGCCGCCGCCGCCCATCCCGGGCGGCATCCCGCCCGGCATGCCGCCCATGGACTCGGCGAAGCCGCCAAAGGGGCCGCCGGCGCCGCCGAAGAAGCCGCCACCAAACATGTTTTGGTGGGAAGAGGGAGGGGAGAGGGGTGGGTGGTGCGGACAACAGTGGGGAAAGACGCGCACACACAGGAAAAAAAGGGGTCTGCCAGCTGCTCTCTGCAACCCTTTCCTCTCCCCCATTTTATTTCTCTCATTGGACCGCCGACACCCGACCTCGCATACACTCCCACCAAGCATGGGCGCGGCCTGCTCCACCATTTCCACCGGCGTCGCCATTCCCGGGGCTCCTGGCCCGGCCGGCGGGCGGCGGGGCGGCGACGGCAGCGCCGGCACCACCTCCCCAGGCGACGCGGCCACCACCCCCGCGCCGCCCGCCTCTCCCTCTTCCAGGCCCGCCCGCGCCGGGTCGGCCCGCCGCCGGGACTCGGTGCGGGTAGACATAGCGACGGCAAGAGAGATGAGAGAGTGCGCGCAGGGGGCGGCCCTGGCGCGGGCGAGTGCGGGGGGGGGCGGGCGCGTTCAGAGCGTTGCACACTCCCGCGCGCGCACGCCCCTCGGGCTTTCTTTTTTTAGCACCGCACACACGCCACCGCTCTCTCCCGCGCTCTCTCAGGTCAGCGCCGAGGCAGTCACTACCGCCTTGATGGGTGACAGCGACCCGGACCACGTCCCCGTCCCCGCCTCAATTGCAGAGGGCGAGGAGGGCGAGGGCGGGGGTGGCTGTGCTGGTGGAGAGGGAGAGCCCGGCACAACGGCCGTGGACGCCCCACTGCCGCCGCCCCGGCGCACCACCAAGTCGCCGGACGCGGAGGCCGCCATTGCGGCGGCCATGGACTCCTGCTTCCTGTTTGCGGGTGAGAGAGAGGAAGAGAGAGAGAGAGAGAGAGAGAGAGAGGGAGAGAGAGCCCGGGCCCCACCTTTACCCCTCCACTTCTGTTTCACCCATGGCCAGACCTGGACGCCGACCAGCGGGCCGAGGTGGCGGCCGCCATGGCCCGCACCTACTGCGAGGCGGGCGACGTCATCATCCGGGAGGGCGACGCGGGCGACGCCTTCTTCGTGGTGGAGGCAGGGCGGTTTGTGGCGACCCGCGCGGCCCGGCCCTCCGAGCAAGGGGGCGCCGGTGACGGCACCGCCACCGCCACCCCCATCACCCTGGCCACCTACGACGGCCGGGGCGCCTTTGGAGAGCTGGCCCTGTTGTACGGCTCCCCCCGGGCCGCCACCGTGGCCGCCCTGACGCACGGCGTGCTGTGGGCGATGGACCGGGCCGCCTTCCGGGCCACGCTCCTCCGCCTGCGCTCCGCCCGGCGGGCGGGCGTGGAGGCCAGCCTGTCCGCCTCGCCCTTGCTGGCCGCCCTGTCCCCCGAGGCCCGGGCCGCCATCGCGGACTGTGTGGGCACGGAGGAGTACGAGGGCGGGGCCGTCATCCTGGCCCAGGGGGAACCCGTGACCCCGGCCTCCAAGCTCTACCTCATCGAGTCCGGCTCCGTCGCCTGCACGTCCCGGCGCGAGCTGGACGGAGCGGGGGCGGCGGCGGGCGGTGGCGGCGACGACGAGGCCGGCCTACCCCGCGCCGCCGCGACGACGAGCCTGACGGTCGGCCCGGGCGGCTGGTTTGGTGAGGTGGCCCTGGTGGAGCCGGCCGCGGCCGCGCGCGCGGCCGACTGCGTGGCCGTCGGCCGCGTCCGCCTGCTCACCCTGTCCCGCGACGCCTTTGAGCGGGTGATGGGGCCGGCGGAGGCGGCCCTGGGCGCCTCGGTCGCGGCGTACCGAGAGATGAACGCGGCCGCGGAGGCGGCGGCCCGGACGAAGCTGGGTGGGGGCAGTGGGGGCGGTGGGGCCGCGCACGCGCCGGTCGCCGCCCACCTCTCTATAACGCCCGCCGCCACGCCGCTGAGCCCGCCCGACTACACCCCGCTCGTCACCGGCCCCGCCGTCATCCGGGAGGCCGCTGACGGGGCGGGTGGTGGGAAAGGGAAGGGGAAGGCAGCGAGCGTCGCGCCTTCATCCGGGTACGGGCAGCACCGCCCGGGCGCGGGCAAGGCGTCGTCCGTCAAGGCGTGAGAGGAAGGATATGTGGGTGGGTGTGGGTGGATGGGAGGCGCCCCATCCACGGACGACTTTCATCATGCGGGAGATTTATTGTTTAAAAAAAAAAAAAAGGGAGGGTGGGTGCCGGCGTGTTGTTTTGGAACGGGGGGAGAGGGGAGACTGGAGAGCGGTTGGAGCTTGTGTAACAAACAGACAACCACCGCCAAATACATTACTCATAGGCGGAGCGCGCACGAGTGATGAGAGAGAGAAAGAGGGGAGTAGGCGCCGGGACGCGCCTCTCATCATCTCTCACACCACACCACCACCAGGCACCACCACCAGGCGCGTGCGTGCGTGCGTGCGTGCGTGCGTGCGTGCGTGCGTGCGTCTCTTCTCCTCTCTCCTCTCCCCAAATTGCCCACGCCCGCACATAAAAAAACGCGCACGCGCGCGCGCTCATTCACTCACTTGCTCTCTCTCCCTCATTTCCTCTTTCTCTCTCTCTCTCCCCACTTCACCGGTTCTGCATGGCCCCAATGATCTGGAGGATGAACAAAAAGATTTGAACCACGTCCAGGTAGATGGAGATGGAGGCAAAGACCCAGTCGTCTGGCGTCAGGGACAGGCTCTTGCCGCCCATGATCATCTGCAGGTCGATGACCAGCCAGGCCGCAAAGATGAGGGCCCCGAAGAAGGAGATGAGCAGGATGGTCCAGTTGCGGCCCACAAAAAAGACGCCGATGAGGGAGACCACCAGGAAGGCCAGCGTGACCATGGAGAGCGCGGAGTACCATTTTGTGACGTCGACCTTGCTGAAGGCGAGCGTGGCGCACCCCAGCACGATGGCGGTGGTGACGATGAACGCGGAGATGACGGCCTTGGTGTCATAATATGACGTGATGGCCGCAATCTGGAAGGAAAAGACGAGCGTAAACACGCCCAGCGCGATGATGTTGTAGGGGTGGACCCGCCTCACCTTCTCCGAGCACGACAGCGCGATGAGCACGCCGAACGAGAGCGCCCACGACATGTAGAAGGGCCACGCATTCTGGCGGACGTACAGCTTCAGGGGCTCCACGTAGTAGAAGACGACGGCCATGCCGACCGTGACGCACAGCTGCAGGAAGACGAGGGTGAGGACTTTGGCCATGAACGCCTGGCGCACCTTGAGCTCCGCGAACGAGGCCGCCATGCTGGCGTGCTGCTGGGCCTCCAGGTCGATGTTGGGGCGGGGCATCATCATCGCGCCCGGGCCCATGCCAAAGGGCATGCCGGGCGGGCCGCCGGCGGGCGGGCCGGCCTGGGAGGGCTTCCCCCCGCCCGCGGCGCCAGGCGGCGGGGCCGGGACGTACGCGCCCGGCGTCGCGCCCGGGTAGGCGCCCGGTATGGCGCCCGCGGAGGGCGAGGGGCCGCCGGCGCGGGCGGCGCCCGGGTAGTACGGGCCGGCGGCGCCGGCGCCCGGGTAGCCTGCAGGTGTTGAGATTTTTGGGGAGATGGGGTTGGTGAAGAGAAAATGGGTGAGAGAGAGAGGAAAGGTGGGGCGGCGCCTCCACCGCCACTACTCCACTTCGCAGGTCCGACGCACCGGGCGGGGGCGGGCCTGCCATTGTTGTGCGGGGAGGCGGGGTAGTGGGGTGTGGCGGCGGCGAAGGGGTCGGTCCTGTGTGTGGCGTTGACAAAAAAAAATTAAAAAAGGTGAAGGTTTTGATGATGATGGGGAAGCTGGCCTTCGAGCGAGTTGTGCGCGCGGGCGCTCCCTGTGTCAGCGTGCCGCCCGCAGGCCCGGATCTCTCCGACAGACGCGTGGAGATTTGCCACGGCTGGGCCCTAGGCGTGGCTGGACTGGCCAGGCGAGGGGCGGACGCGACGCCAGGCGCTGGGGGCGAGAAGAGACACCTAAAAGCCTGGCACCCAGTGGACGCCAATGTGGTGGGGGAGCGAGCGAGTTTGTTCTCAGCCTCATGGAGGATCGACTTGCGACGGCTCATCACCCACTAGCATGCACGCAGGGCAAGCGTGTGCGAGGAGGGGTGCCTCCCATGAAACGGCGCCGGGCGTACCTGGCGAGGAAAAGAACGGTCAGGCTGAGTTTTTTTTTTTTCCTGTGCTCGCCAATTTTTCTTTCACATTTAGTTCGCTCCCTCTGTGCACGCGCGGCTTAGAGAGTATCTAGCACACCTTCACCCTCGTCGCCGAGCGTATATCCCCACTCTCCTCGCAAGTTGCTGCTCCTGCCGACTCGTGGACGCGCGCGCTTGCGTGTGACAGCAAAAGCAGTGCTCTCTCGATCGAGACCGCTCGCCGCCGCCACTCGCTCGTCTTTTCTTTTCCTCTATACACACTCTTCACTTCAGACGTCTCCACCTCGCCGCCATGGTTAAGCTCGTCCGGTGCGTCACACACTCACGAGGGAGGCGCGCCGCGTGTGAAATAAAGGCGCGATGCGGAAGAGAGGCCGCCCCTGCTTCCCTTTTTCCCCCATCTCACTCTCCTCCTCCTCTCCTCCTCCTTCCACAGTTTCCTGCAGAAGCTGGCCCACGAGACGGTGCAGCTGGAGCTGAAAAACGGGACCGTCATTCAGGGGACGGTGACAGGTAAGGGGTGATGTGAGGAGGGGGGGGGTAGCACGCGGCTCTTCTCAACTTCCAACCTGGACCTCTCACCCTTGTCTCATTTGCGCTCTCCATCTCACATCAGGCGTCGACTCCGCCATGAACACCCACCTCAAGAAGGTGAAGCTGGTCGCCAAGGGGCGGCCTTCCCAGGCTCTGGACCAGCTGAGCGTGCGCGGGTCGACCGTGCGGTACTTCATCCTGCCCGACTCGCTCAACCTGGACACGCTCCTGGTCGGCCTGGACGCGCCCAAACAGCGGCCCAAACGGGTGGGGACGGGGGGTGGGGGTGGGGGTGCGGGGGGGGCGGCACGCGGGCGCGGGCGGGGGCGGGGGCGGGGCCGCGGGCGGGGGCGGGGGTGAAATGAAAGAGAGTGTGGGGGCGGAGGCTGGGGGCGTGTTGACCGATGGGGTTGAAGGAGCGCATCCCCACTTTCACACCATTCGTTTCAATGCTCTCCACTGCCTTGCGCCGCGCTGCCCGCACCCTCCGGTCCCCTGTCGCATCAACTGCCGCGTTCCACCCCCGCGCCATGGCATCGGCCACTGGTGAGTGAGGCAGGAGAGAGAGAGAGTGTGAGGAGAGAGAGAGTTGAGTGCATGGCCGATTGAGCTGGCCCCCGCGCGGCGGCCTCAAAAAGGGCGGCGTCGCCTGGGCGGGTCGGGCGCTGCCATGCCTCTACTCTGCCCCCAGTGTGGGATGTGCGTGTATGCGCAAGTGATCCGTGGGTAGCCTGGCCCAAATGAGGCGCGCAAGACACCCTTGTGAGAGAAAAGATGGAACCGGAGCGCAACCCAACCTCATCATCCCTCATCTATTTTCTTTTTCCTCCTCCTCCTCCATCCTATCCCAGCCATGCCCGCCAAGATCATGGTCGCCAACCCGATCGTCGACATGGACGGCGATGAGATGACCCGGTATGAATGGAAAAAAGATAGACAGACAGAGAGTTTGCACGGCAACAAGGACGCTCCCCCTCTTTCCCTCCCTCTTTCCCTCTGTCCCATCCCATAATCCATTCCATCCCTCTCTTAGCGTCATCTGGTCCGACATCAAGGCCAAGCTCATCCTACCTTACGTCGACGTCCCCATCCAGTACTACGACCTGTCCATCACCCACCGGGACGCGACGGACGATGCGGTGACCGTGGAGGCCGCGAAAGCCACGCTCGCGTGTGGAGTCGGAATCAAGTGCGCGACCATCACGCCGGATGAGGCTCGCGTCGCCGAGTTTGGGCTCAAAAAGATGTGGCGGTCGCCCAACGGGACGATCCGCAACATCCTCAACGGGACTGTGTTCCGCGGTAAGATAGATGTTGAGAGGGAGGTGAGAGCGGAGAAAGAGGGGGGACGCCAAAAGCGTGTCCACCCTTTCCCACCATCATTCCCCTTCTCATGCCCTCTCCTTTTCTCACACCGCCCGCCCCCACAGAACCCATCATCATGGCCAACGTCCCCCGCCTCGTTCCCGGCTGGACCAGGCCCATCGTGGTCGGCCGCCACGCCTACGGCGACCAGTACCGGGCGACGGACGTGGCCATTCCAGGCCCCGGCACGCTGACTCTGACCTTCAAGCCCGCTGGTGGTGGCCCCGAAACCTTCAGCCACACGGTCCACGAGTTCGAGGGACCCGGCGTGGGGCTGGCCATGTACAACACGGAAGAGTCGATTAAAGGGTTTGCCGAGTCCTGCTTCGAGTACGCTCTGCTCAAGGTGAGAAAAGAGGAGGAGGCGGAGAGGAGCGCGTGCGTTGTTCTCTCAACCTCCTCCATTCTCCATCCATCCATCCGAGATCATTATTGCCCCACACTCGATCTTCTCTGACTCTCTCTCTCTCTCTCTTTCTCTATCTCTCTATCTCTCTTTCTCTTTATATCTCTGTCAGGACTGGCCCCTGTACTTGTCCACCAAGAATACCATCCTGAAAACGTACGACGGCACCTTCATGCGCATCTTCGCGGAAACCTTTGAAGACCCCAAAAAGGGTTACACCGCCAAGTTCAAGGCCGCCGGCATCTGGTACGAACACCGCCTGATCGACGACATGGTCGCTCAGGCCCTCAAATCTGATGGCGGCTTTGTCTGGGCGTGCAAGAACTATGACGGCGACGTCCAGTCCGACATCGTCGCCCAGGGCTACGGGAGCCTGGGGCTGATGACGTCGGTGCTGATCACGCCCGACGGCAAGACCGTGGAAGCGGAAGCCGCGCACGGGACCGTCACCCGCCACTGGCGCGAGTACCAAAAGGGCAACCCGACGTCGACCAACCCCATCGCCTCCATTTACGCCTGGACCCGGGGCCTGGCGCACCGGGCCAAGCTGGACGGCAACGGCGAGCTCGCGGCCTTTTGCGGTGCCCTGGAGGCGGCAGTCGTGGAGACGGTGGAGGGCGGCGCGATGACGAAGGACCTAGCCATCTGCGTGGCCGGCACGACCAAGGTCGGCCCGGAGACGTACCTGACGACTGACAAGTTCATGGAGGCGGTCGCGGCGACGCTGGCTACGCGGGTGGGGCCGCCACCCAGGGCTTGATTGATGCATAATGAGGGCGGAAAGAAAGGGGGTGGGGGAAGAGGGTTTTTTTTTTCTTGTCTTTTCCTTATTCAGTGTGTGTGTGTGTGTGTGTGTGTGTGTGTGTGTGTGTGTGTGTGTGTTGCGGGATGGGGTGCGATGATGTGTGCGAGTGTGTTGATCGAAGACGGCCCCAAACACAGAGAGAAAAAAGAGAGCAGGTCGAGAGAGCCGCCGGATGTCCAGTTCAGTCTAGCCACTCCTCTCCTGGCCACTCCAATGCCTCCCCGCTACCCGGGCTACTCCCCACTGCCGGGTGCGACCGCCGCGTCCGGCGCCGGCCCCTCCACCACTAGCGAACAACAGAATGGCGTGACGTCCTCCTCCTTCCCGCCACCCTCATCCCGATTGCTGGACGCGTCCATTCCTGTCTCGCACCACACCGGCCGGACGGGCGCCATCCCCATCCTCCTGGGCGGCCGGGTGGGCATGCGGCGCCCGCCCGTGGCGGCGGGTGCAAGGCCGGTGACACGGGCGTTGGCGCCAGGGCAGGTAAGTAGAGTAGAGGGGGAGGGGTGGAGCAGCAATTGGGAGGGGGGCCGCCGCTCGCTCGCTCTTCTCAACCTCATCAAACTCTGCTCCCTCTCTTCTTCCAGCCCGGCGTCCTGCAACGCAAGGAAGGCCGCTTCGTCTCCCTACCCGAAAACCTGGACCTGGAAAGCCTGGACGATGGTGAGGCCCTCCTCGCCCCCGCCTTGCTCCTGGACGGGGCGGCATCCCTGGAACCGGCGACCCTGCCCCCCATCCCGCCCGAAGCGCGCGGCCGCATCACCATCCACTGCCTGGCCGAAAGCCTAGACACCGCCATCCTGGCGGCCCGCCTGGAAGCCCGGGGGCCCACTTTTCTAGGCCGGCGCTATCCGGAGGTGTACGCGGGCCATTACGTTGACCCCATCACCAACGCGCGCGTGGGCGAGCTCCACTGCTTTGATTATGGGGTCGTCGTCCTCTGGTCACTCAACCGGGAGCAGGAGGCGGACGTGCTGAAAAACCTGGTGGGGCCCGCTCTGGAGGACGCCCTGCCCCCGGGCGAGACGGAGGTGGACGAATTCGCGTACGTGTACGGGCCTGGGAAGCCTTCCATCGCGGACGACACCATCTCCCTGCCCGCCCGCGCGGTTGGGGATGCGACCACCAAGCTCGCCATCTCGCACGCGCTCGCCCAGTCCACCAAGCTGTGCCTGTACGAGGAGCGGGTGCTCGAGGTCGTGGAGGCGACCCGGGACGTGCCGGAGGCCATGGCCGCGACGGGGCGGGTCCCGCTCTCCCGGACGGACGTCGCCCGCCTGATCGGGCGGGTCTTTCTGCTGAAATCGGCCGTCAACCTGCTGGGCTCCGTCCTGGACGTGCCCGACTTTTTCTGGGACCGCCCAGACTCCCTGCAAGCCCTCTACATGCGGGTGTGCGCGTACGTGGAGCTGCCCGGGCGGGTGGAGGTCCTGAACCAGCGGTTTGATGTGCTGGGCCAGATGCTCGACCTCGCGCGCGCGTACCAGGACTCCCGCCACTCCTCGCGTTTAGAGTGGACGGTCATCCTGCTGATCGTGGTCGAGATTGTGATGGGCCTGGCGTCCATCCTGACGGGTAGCGGGAAGACGCCTTGAGTGAATGGTGTGGTGTGGAGGGAGAGGAGTGTGTTTTTGCATAGAGCAACAAAAAATATATATATATTTTTTTTCCTTCTTACACAAGCACCACGCCACACGGCCCGCCGCCTTTATTTATTCTCTCTCAGGAGAGCTAGCGTCGCCGCAGCGGGTGTGTGCGTGTGTGCAAATGCCGCGGTCCAAAACTTTTAAAAACGCCCAAAACGGAGAGCGAACAGAGGGAGAGAATGGCCACCCGCGCGCGCACGGCCGCTCTCTCTCCCTCTTCTCTCTTTTCTTCAACACACCCCCAAAAAAATGCATGCAACCTCATCGACACGCGGACCGGCCGCACATTTAACCAAAGATGTAGCCGGCGCCGCCGCCAGCGATGGCGCAGTAGACCCCGCACAGCAGGTACCCGCCGGCGCCGCCCAGGACGCCACCCGCGACGCTGCCCTCGGCGTTGGTGCCGTCCGCGTTGGTGGTCGGCGGCGGCGCGCGCACGCCGTCCACGATGATGGCCGGGTTAGACAGGGTGAAGGCCTCGCCCGCCTTCATCAGGGTAGGCGGCCCCGCGCCGGGAGCCTTGGCGGCCTGGACGACGCCGCCCTCCAAGGCGACCGACTCCTCGGACGAGATGACGGCCGCCGGGAAGGTCAGGGAGCCTTCCTTGCCGGTCGGCGCCCCGGACAGGCGGACGATGGCCTTCATGGGCACGCCGTCGGCGTTGGTGCCCAGGACGAGCACGTCCTGGGGCGCGTTCACCCGGCCACCCGCGGCCAGGACGGCGGCAGGGGAGACAGTCGAGGCCGACCCGTCGGGCGAGCGCAGGACAAAGGACGAGGGGCCGGCCAGGGTCAGGGTGCCCGCGGCCGGGTCGAAGGCCATGGAGTCGGCGGTGACGGTCAGCTCGCCCTCGGCCTTGCCGGAGATGGGCGCGGGCGGGGCCGCGGCCGCGGGGGCAGCGGCAGGGGCGGCAGCCACCTCGGCCAGCTGCTGCTCAGGGGCGGCAAACGCCATGGAGTCGTCAGCGGTCAGGCCCCGGGCGTTGGCCACGGTGGCGAGGGCGACAGCGCCGAGGAGGAGGGAGAGGACGCGCATGATTTTTGGATGGAAAGAGGGGGAGGTGGAAAGCTAAAAGCAGGACGAGAGAAAAAGAGAGCTTGCGAGAGCTTGTGAGAGCGTGGGTGAGGCCGTGTGTCCGGGAGTGGGAGAAGGTGGGGAGAAGGGGGGCGAGGCCACGCGCGCGAGGATAAGAAAAGTCGCGAACCCGCACGGGCCGACCTCAAAATCGCGCCCGGGCTCTTTCTTGCCCCATGGCTGAGCTACTAGACCGTCAAAGAGCCTTCCTGGGTGTCAACTGGCCGGGGCGAGTCGGGGCGTTTGCACGCGACGGCGCACATCTTGCAAATATTGGCATTGGGAAATTGGGCGGCAAACCAGATACTAATCTGTGCTCCGGCACCGTTTCAAGGGGTGTCCGGAGGCTCCGCGCGGGCCTGTCACCCTCAAACACCGAGATAGGGCACGTGTGGACCCGCCCTAGCGGCCGGAAAGGTGCAGGAGTCCGTGCTCAGGCACGGAAGGCGGTGTGCATGCGCAGTCCTGATGAAGAAACCAAAAAAAAAAAAAAAAAAAACTCCACAGACGAGGCACAGCAGAACGCGCGCAAACGGGCACACCCTGGTCCACCTGCCGCACAAACACCACCAAGTGCTTGCCAGACCGCCTGGCTGCCAGTCTGCCGGACGGGGGGCGTGTAAAATGGAGGGCGCAAGGGGAAAGCACACACGCACGCGCACCTTAGAGGAGGAGGAGGATTGGAGAGTGAAGGGGTGGTGTGAGGTCAGAACTTGAAAAAATTAAAAAAGATGAGGCCTATCAGATGCTTTTTTCTGTCTGGTAACACACCGCTCGCCGCCCAAAGTTAAAAGCACACGCTGCCCCACAAGCCAAAAGGCGCCAAAAGGTAAAAAAAGAAACGGGAACACACGCCCAAACGTCAAAAGCGCACACCACCCACCCGACCCCGCACGTCGTGAAAAACCACCCACACTAGTTGTTTTGTGTATTGTCAACGGACGCAGACCCGGAAACACAACGGCCGTTGCGTGTTCTCTCACGTGTTCAGAACCACCACGCCCCCGTCATTGCGCCGCCCGCCCCGCACCAGGGCCCACACACAAAGGTGCCGACGCCCGCGCCAATGGCCGCGCCGACAATCGACTTGTCGCCCGCCGCGGCCGCCGCGTCCGCGCCGTCAAAGACTACGGCCGCGGTCTTGGCTTTAAAGGACGGGACGGTGGGCGAGACCAGGGAGGCGCCCGCCTTGGCCGCCGTCGCCGCGACGGCGCCAGACCCCGCCGCGGGTGCGGCCAGGATGACGGCATCAAAGGTGAGCTCGTCGTCCGTCAGGACCGGGTTGGACAGGCGGGCGAGCGCGGTCAGGGGGGACCCGTCGGCGCTGACGCCGATGACGACCGCCTCAGACGGCGCGTTCACTTTGCGGAAAGTGGCGGCCGTCGAGGCCAGTCCGAAGGCGTTGCCAGACCGCTTGATAAGTGTGTCGGAGGGGTCCTTGACGACCAGCTTGCCGTTGGCAAAGGAAACGCCATCGGCTGCCAGGGTCATGTCCGCGCTGGCGGAGGAGGCGGGCGTAACGATGGCCGTGGCCGGCGCGGCCATGGGCGACGGGGCGGTCTCGGCCAGGAGGGCGCGGGTGGAGACGGCGGACGCGCCGGAGGGGGAGAGGGCCACCAAGGCGACGACGGCCGCTGAGGCGAGGGAGAGGAGCTTGACCATGGTTGGGGAGGTGGAGGAGGAGGAGGCGAGAGGAGGGGGGTTGAAGGCGAGGAAGCAAAAGGAAGTAGGTGTGATGGACGGGGCGCGTTGCGGGCGGCTTAAAAAGGATGGACGGAGGGGGGGGAGACTTCCTCTTGAGACGAGTGAAGGTTCAATGGGGTCCTCCTGAGGAAGCTTCCTTTCCCTGATCATTTTTTATTGTTCACGTCTTTTCGTTTTACAACAACACGTGCGTACACAAAACGCAACGCCCAACACACCAAGAAGGGCGCGCACGAGGCATGGCAGCGCCGCTGCTCTATCCGCTCAGCAGATGGAGCAGCACTCCCCAGCAGCTCCCCATCATTTTGATGGGAGATAGGCGACCTCCCCCCAAAACATTTTGCCACACAGACACTCAGACGCACGCCATTTTACCGGCCGTGGTAGCCAATGTGCGCGCCCGTCGCGGCGCACACCCAGGAACCGTGGCAGAGGCGGTTGCCAATGGAGGCGCCGATGACGGACCCGACGAAGCCGTGCTTCTCGCCGTCGGCGGCCGGCTCGGTCGCGGCGGTCGAGTCGACGACTACCCGGGCGTCGGTCAGCACAAAGGCCACGTCGGCGGGCAGGGCCGCCGCCGTCTGCGGGTCGGCCTTGGCCTTGGCGACCTCCCCACCGACCAGGATTGCGGGCGCGTCCTTGGACAGGGGGACCGCCCTGGCGACGACGACCTTGTTGCCGTCCTTGCCGTCCACAAAGGTTGGCTCGGCCAGGCGGACGACCGCCTTCACGGCCTTTCCGTCCGCGCCCACGCCCGTCAGGACGGCGTCGCCCGTCGTCGCCGCGTCAAAGTGGCCGGGCGCGAAGGCTTCGGCCGTCTTCAGGGAGCCGGCGCTGGTGGCCACGTCCTCGGTCGGGCTGCTGAAGGTGAGCACGCCGTCCTTCATCGTCGCCATGCCCGCGCCAAAGGAGAGCGTGGCCTCGGCTTTTTCTTTTAGAGGGGCGGTGGCAGGGGCGGCGGCTTCCTCTGTTGGTGTGTGTTGGAGGGTGTGTGGAGATGAAAAAAAAAAAAAAGGACGGGGGTGAAGGGGTCGAAAACAAAGGTGGCAGGGGGGGGGGGTGAGACGAGGTGGCGTTGGGAGGGGAAAACGCGGCCGCAAATTGGGGGTAGAGAGAAAGCCCCACAGCCAGCAGCCTCTGGCCCTCCTCTTTCCTCAACTCCACACACAGGGTTTCAGATAGCAGTGCTGCTGGATCGCTTGTGCGTGATGGCCGATCGCCGGGGACCTGGGCGGGCTAAGCGCCGTGTGCTTGCAGAGAAAGGGGGGGGGCTGCGCGCGCTCGCGCTCTTTTTCCACTCTTCACAAATGCAACGCACCCAACAGGGCCCGCCCAGCCAGGGCCGGGGCGGCCAGAGCAATGATGGCAATCAAAGA
>Ga0315289_10008285_pt1 | contig 15051 bp, 11 predicted proteins | sample YL17G11_40_MG_FD_203452 | JGI IMG/M metagenome (GOLD analysis project Ga0315289, IMG submission 203452) | Sediment microbial communities from Yellowstone Lake, YNP, Wyoming, USA - YL17G11_40 | ecosystem: Environmental > Aquatic > Freshwater > Lake > Sediment | place: USA: Wyoming | collected...
GAATCACCCGAGACATCGCCCAAAAACTCGGATACTACAAACCCGCCCAAATCCACAACCGCTTCCTACCAGGCCTCGGAGTCGGCGGAAAAATGAACGCCCACGAACCCGAAACCGCCATATTCACAACAGACCCGTCTGAACTCGTAAAACAAAAAATATGGAAAGCCTTCACAGGCGGCAAAGGAACAGTGGCAGAACAGAAAAAAGAAGGCGCCGACCCAGAAATCTGCACCATCTTCCAATACTTCACATACCTGTTCGAACCAGACGACAAGAAACTCTCAGACAGGAACACACGATGCAGAGCAGGCCAAACACTGTGCGGCGACTGCAAACGCGAACTGACCGAACGAGTCAACAAATTCCTTGCAGAACATCAAAAGAAACGGGAAAAAGCAAAAGACGTTCTGGAAAAATTCCACATCAAAAGATAAAGACCAGCAAAAGTAAAATTGCGTCTCACCTTAAAAGGGAAGCGTGACGCTGATGAACGAGACGGACAAACAAGCCTTAGAAAAACTTCGATTATCAGGCAAAATCCTCCGCGACACACGCGAAGAAATCAAGAGCTTCGTCCACGAAGGCACACCTATCTATGACATCTGCGAGAAAGCCGAAGAACTGATAAAAAAGAAAGGAGCCAAACCAGCGTTCCCCTGCAACGTTTCAGTCAACGAAATAGCCGCCCATTACACTTCACCCCCAGGCGACAAAACAGTAATCCCCGATAACTCCGTCGTCAAAGTCGACATCGGCGCTCACGTTGACGGCTACCTCACCGACACTGCAGTCACGGTTTGTTTCGACCCCGACAGCAATGATCTCGTCGCAACCGCCGAGCGCGCCCTGAAGGCGGCCGTAGAGAGCATACGAGCTGGAATGTCCACTTCAAAACTTGGCTCGATAATCGAAACAACAATCAGGTCACTCGGCTTCAAACCGATCTCCAACCTCACGGGCCATCAGGTCGGACGTTACATAGTTCACACGGGCACGTCCTTACCAAACGTTCCTCAGCTCTTTTCCTCAAAGATCAAACAAGGAGGAGTGTACGCCATAGAACCTTTCGTCACCGTATCGAAAGCCGCGGGACGAGTTGAGAACGGGAAAGAGGTCACGATTTTTCGTTTCATCAAATCTCGGTCGACAGCGAACCCACACGCAAAGAAGCTTCTGAAGCATATCGAAGAAAACTTCCGAACGTTGCCCTTTGCGGAACGGTGGCTCCAGAACGTTGTGCCGGCAGAGTATTACAGAGAAGCATTCCGTGAACTGTTGAAATCAAAGGCGCTGATGCAGTATCCCGTCTTTGTTGAAGCCAGCGGAAAAACTGTCGCCCAGGCAGAACACACCGTTCTGATTGTTGAAGATGGATGCGTGGTCTTGACTTAAAAGGGCATCTTCTGTTTTTCTTTGTCCTTGACTTCCCTGTATATCGCCGTAATCAATGTTTTTTCGTTGCACTTTTGGCAGTTCTCGCCTTCTTTGAATATATAGTCCCCCCGTTGGAATTCGCGGACGTTCTTGAAACCGCATTTTTTGCACTCGATCGTCGTCGTCACAGGAGGGACAATGATCTTCAGCTTTGAAATTCTCCTCCTCGTTTGGAACAACACGTAAGTTGATATTCCGACTCCGAGGAATCCCAAGAGTATCAGGATCCAGGCTGTTTCCGCTTCCGTGGGTTGTTCCAGAATGTAGACTGCAAATATGAGCGCAGCAAATGATAATGCCAGCGTTATGAACACTATCGTTAACAGGAATGCTGAGATTCTTGTTGTGGGGGCTGTTGCTTTAGTTTCGGTCATTTTGTTCATTTCCTCATTGCCCAATTCCGATTGTGTTGCCTATTCCCGCTATCACTATTTTGTCTCCTTCTTTCGTTCTTTCGGAGACCACCTCTTTAATTCTCGCGATGACTGTGTCGATTGAGTCGAAGACTTCTTTGCGAAGCGGTGAAACGGCGTCGCCGACGTCTTCTTTGACGACGAGGGCGTTGATTGGGATGTGGTATTTTAGGAGTTCTTCTTCAATCTTGAATTGGTCGACGCCTGGGCCTCCTATGGCTGCGCCGACACCTTCAGCCACTTCGCCCAGTTCTTCTCCCTCGAGTTTTAGGGCGGCGTCGATCATGACTATCATCGCGATTTTTCCTTTATTTTCTTCGATAACTTGCTTTACGGCGTCTCCTGGTTTGCCCACGTTTCCTCCTGGTCCTTCGGCTTTTACGATGAACGCTGTTCGTCCTTCGAAGGGAACGGTTGCGACGACGCAGTCTTTTTCTAGCTTTCGTATTTCGTATCCGTGCATGAGTCTGGCTGCGACTAGGGCGCCGGCTCCGTCGCCGATCGGTTGGCCGTACGCGAAGGCTTTCAGTGCGCTAGCGTAGGCTTCTGCTTCTTTCATGATCATCGGCAGGATCATCTGTATCTGCATTATTACGTAGAGGCTGAGGGTTTTCTTGCCGAGCAAGTAGTAGTGTCTTATGACTTTGTAGATGAAGTTGAGGGCGCTTGCGGCTTCAAGCGTGTTCTCAAGGTTGTTTGTTTGTGTTTCGTCGGCTGATGGCGCCATGAGCTTGACTTCGTCTTTGAAGCGGATGTCTCTGACGTCTAGTATGTGCTCGAGTTTCCAGACTATGCCTGCGGGGTCGAGGCTTTGCGGGCTTATCGTGAAGTATTCTAGGAAGCGGTCCACTCGTGCGGTCGGGTCGGTTTGTGGTTTGCCGATTTCTTTTATAGTTTCTATCGTGATTTTGCGGCCTTCCTCTTTTATGTACTTGAGTTTGTAGAGTGAGCCTTCGACTTCTCGGATCATCACGTAGGTCTGAAGTCTCTGGCCGTAGAAGATGAAGACTATGAAGACTACGTAGAATAGTATGTTCATTACCCATGATATGTCGCCGCCCAGTTGGGCGTTGACTTGGTTTTGTAGGCTGAATAGTGCCGCGGGTATGTTCACAAACTCACCTTTTCGAAGAGACTCTCAATGGTCAGTTATAAGTTTTGGGTAATTTTCCTCCAAGTCAGAAGGTTAGTCTGGCTGACTTGAAGTGGGGTTACCAGCTTTCCCGGGTTGACATGGCCGAAGACCACACTACAGCCGGAAACGGAGCGCGGTTTAACTTCTGAGTTCGGTATGGGATCAGGTGGGACCCGCGCCCTATGGCCGGCGAACCCCAAAGTACACGTTGGTCTTGTGCTCATAAGCTTATCGCTCTGTTGCATAGTGTCTTGTTCGTTATTGTGTGGCGCGGGGATTCGGTTTGGTGGGCAATAATACATATATTTGGAGTGTGGCATGTGATTTGTCGGTGTGGCGTGGGGTCGTAGTCTAGGCAGGTATGACGACGGGCTCCAGAAAGAACCAGACGGAAATTGAAGTGAAGCCCAACGGTTTCACTGATGAACGGATTCTGGAGCGGTTACCTGAAGACACCCGTAGGTCCCCTGTTCAAATCAGGGCGGCCCCACCAAACCCAAAAATTCTAAACGTACTTGTAAACCTAGAAGCAAACAACAAAAGCAAAAGCGTACTACGCAACACAAGAAAATACCTAACTTCTCTAAGCAAAGAAGCCAACCTCGAAAACCCCGAAGAAGTCAAAGAAGCAATCAAAAACCGCAAAGTATCCGACGGCATGAAAAGAATACTATGCTACGCATACCAACGATACGCAGACTATTACAAAATAGAATGGAAAAAACCCAAATACACAGCCAAAAGCCGAGAAGTCAAAATACCAACCAAACAGAAAATCGAGAAGCTAATAGCCTCCGCACACGCCCCCCTAAACCTAAAACTCCAAATAAGCTACGAAGACGGACTCAGACCTATCGAGCTTTACACACTCAGACCAAAAGACATAGACTTCGAACAAAGAAAACTCTACCCAGAAACAGCCAAAAACGGAAGCTCCCGATTCCTACCAATCTCCGTACAACTCAAAGGAATGCTAGAAACCTACATACAACAACACAACACAAAACCAGACGAATACCTCTTCAAAGGCAACCAAACACAATACAGCCAATCATTCAGAGAACTACGAAACCGACTAGCCAAACGCCTAAACGACCCATCATACAAAAACATCAAACTATACGACCTCAGACACTACTTCGGAACAACAATGTTTGCAGAACTCGGAAACCTCAGAATCGTACAAAAACTAATGGGACACAAACACATCACAACAACCGAAATCTACGAACACCTAACCCTAATGGAAACAGACCCAAAATTCACAACCAGAACAACCCAAACCACAGAGGAAGACAACCAAGCCATAGCAGACAGATTCGAATACATCACAGAACGCAACACATTCAAAATGTGGAGAAAACGCAAATTCTAACACAAAACGCAAATAACAAACAACACTCCCTCTTTTTTCTATTCAACATCATGCTTAACCATCATGTCGCGCTCGCATAACGCTCGCGCTCCAACTCCCAACACCAAACGCGTGCGCTCACTCACCTGTAGAACAGAAGCAGAAAAAGAAAAACGCTCACGCCTAGACCGACCAAGAATGAAAACCATACTCCAGCGCGCGCGCTGAATATCGATAAGACCGCGCTCCACACCCGCGAGAAATGTTTTATATCCCAAAAACTTGATTATCACCTATGGTTGAAAGCCTTTTTCAAACCTTTTTGCTGTTGGCGTATTTTTCTGTGGCAATGTTATCAATCACTATTGCGGTCTATGCAGTATCAGCATCCTATTTGGGTAGAGAGTCTCGTTTGTCTAGGAACAGAATGGAAAGGAAGAAGCTAGAGCTCATCAGGAAGCTACAGGGCTTAGGCAAAGAAGGACATATCGACGATGTGAAGAAGGAGATTCGCGAGGCTGATGCCGAGCGAAGAGGACTAAGTATTAGAATATTCCTTCTTTCATGGTTGGGGGCAGTGATACTGCCCTCTATGTTTCTTGTGATATCTCTTGTTTGTGCCGTAGTTGGACTGAATTCCGAAATTCTGTCTCAAGATGTTAACACGCAAGGGTTCTTGCAGCAACAGCTTCTCATATTCTCGTTAACCACACTAGCTACAGGATTCTCAGTTCTTCTCCTTGTGATTAGAACGATTGATTCTGCTGCCATGAATATTCCAATGCCGAAATTTGACGTCTATTTCGAGAATCTTGCAAAGACGCTGAAATGTAAAAGAAAAGAGAAGTCAATGGTCCGCTTTTGTGTAAGGAATGTAGGAGAAGACTCCGCTGAAGATGTCGTTATTATCGTTTGTTTTCCGCCTGCCTTCGAAATTCACATTGCGGGATACGCTACTCTGAAACAGGGTCCTGAAACGGACCATCCAAACTGTAATTCTTTAGTGATTCAAGAAAATAAAATTCATCCTGAAACAATACCCAGCTGGGACGCGCAAATAACAGCTCCAGATGACAAGAACACCTACGATGTATTTGTAGACATATATGAAACAAAATCAGGACACACGGAACACAAACTCAATATTGAGACCGTAGACTAGACATGCAATAATTGTAGGATAAGCGCGCGCGCTAATTGAAGGACCTCGTGAGCCGTTCGGCTCACTCGCACGTTCCAGACGATACGCAAAAAACCGACACTCTCAAAACCCCACGCCCACACACTAAGACAACCCTTCTTTTTCTCTTTTTTCGTTGGCTTCAATTGATTTGAGTATCACGTACCGCGCGCCTCAAAACTGAAATCTAATATATGTTCGCAGGCATAACTGCGGGCATGGTCGGTTTCATCTATCCATCAAACCTTTATGACTTGGTTAATGAGAGATGGAGCGAAAGGATTTCGGAACTAGAAACCATCCCGAATTTGCCAAGCAGAAAGACATTCGAACAACTCATAGATGTCGTCTACCATGCAAGCTTTCTTACTGAGGAAAGACGTAGGATATGGTTCAGGGTAGTGTATGTTTCCAAGGAAGAGATGGAAAAACAGAATGTGCCTTCATCTTGGAACATTAGGATAATCAAATTCGATAGACCAAGACAATTCAGCGTAAGCGAGCTGGTGAAGCTAGCTCCCGCCGCTGACCCAACACAAGTTTTGATTGGTGTATATGAAAACAGTGCTCAGAGCGAACTGGAAATTTGGGGTTTGATCGAAGCTGGCACGTCTTGGTGGGATTTCGAAAGACATGAAACTAGTGGTGCAAGGCCTCCTCCTAATGCTTTTACACTATCCTCAAGAAACCCAGGTCAAGCTAGTATTTCGAGGCAAGGGCACGTGTTGTTGATCTTGAGTCAGGGTAGAGTAATCAGACCATCATACGTATTTTACTCGGGTCCTGTTGCCGATTTTCTGGAAAAAGGGAAACAATGTCTCTACAAGGAAGTCTGTGAGAGGCTCAAGATAGACCGCTATGACCCAAAAGGTCCTGATGATGACTATCCAAAACGTTTCTACGTATTCTTTTTGGAGAGGATTTTGAACAGAATCAGAGAAAGGTTCCATGGTGGGACATTGATTATTGTGCCAGACGAAGTGAAGATCAACGATACTAGGTTACATGATAGAATAGTCATAAAGTATCCGTGTCATTATGATGCACTTGAACCCTTAGTCAATGAACTTGAAAAGTTCCAAACCTTCTATGATACTGATTTCAAGCTATGGGATAAGAAACAGATAGGGCAAGATGAATTTCGTCGTTGTATGAGAGAGAAATCGTATTACGAGGACGCAAAAGAGGAAGTGAAACGTGCTGCGGGTTTCTTGTCTTCTATGTCCGCCGTCGATGGAGCGGTTGTCATGACTGACAGACTCAGACTCTTAGGATTTGGCGCGGAAATTATTGCCATATCACCAAGTCTGACGGATGTTAAGGTAATCACGGACCTTGAAAGTGGCAAAAGTGAACGAAGAGAGATAGAGCATTTTGGAACTAGGCACCGATCCGCGTTCAGATTCTGCTCAAGTTTTGAGAATTCAATAGCAGCTATTGTATCGCAAGATGGTGAAATCAGAATTGCAAAGAGAGTAGGCTCAGATGTTATCTTGTGGCCAAACATTACTGTTGCAACGCTGGGGTTTTAGACAGAATTCAGAATATTCTTCCCCTAACACTTAAGATGCATCTAGCGCGCGCTAAGTATTTGGACTTGTCTCCTGTTACTACAACATTAGAACGCTTCAAGAATCAACCAACCATCTTTGAGCTCCCAACGCCTCTTACGAAAACCAGACAACTCAAGCAAACGCTTCAAAGGAACAGACTCAATACGAGAACCTTGCTTACGAACACAAACAAACAAACGCACCTTACCCACGAAACCCAACCTCAAAAACAGAGCTACCGCTAGTCAGACCGACCCGAAAAATCAACATAAGCGCGCGCGCGCAGGTTTGGGTGTTCCAGTGTTGGCAACGGTTTTGGTAATGTTGTTTGGTAATGGATTTTAGTGTCGGTCGTGAGGTCGGATTGTTCAGTTTGGTGCTGAGAAAAAACGAAAATCGATGAAGCCGCCGGTCCTAAGTCGGGCAGGTTTTTGTTACGGGCTTTTTGAGGTTTTTTCGGTTTTGCATGATGGTTTTGACGCGTGGAGGGTGAATTCCATGTTGGTGGCAGACTGACGTGTGACAAAGTGCAGGGAGTGTATCGGCTGTCGGGTCCGGCAGCTTCCGAGCTGTCTCGTGGTTAGTTGAGGCTCGGGGTGATTTGTGCTTCTTTGGCTCCTTACAACCCGCAGTTGCGCCCCATACCCCATAGAAGAGGACCACGACAAACTGTTCAGAGAAACAGAAACATACACACGGGATCGCAAATAAGGCCGAAAGCAATCGTGCGCAATCGAAGTGTAGCGTTTCACAGCATTGTTTAATTATTCGGACTCTCCCAAGTTGTGTTCAAATCGTCTCAACAATGGATGTGGAGTTCTTGAGAGTTGCTGAAGCTATGAGTAAGAGTCTGGTCACCGTCGAAGAAGGCGTATCTGTTGCGGAAGCCTCTTTGAACATGTACAATAAGAGGGAAGGATGCGCAATCGTTCTGAGGCAAGGTAAGCCCTTCGGCATGGTGACTGACCGGGATGTGACTTGGAAGGTTGCTGGAAGAGGACTCGACCCGAAAAATGTGAAAGTCGCCGAAATAATGTCGACGCCTTTGATAACGATTGATGCGGACGCGGATCTCTCTGAAGCAGCCAAGATGATGAAGAAACATGGGATCTGGAGACTGGCGGTGACTAAAGAAGATACGCTTCAAGGCGTCTTGACGGCTGCGGATATTGCCAGTAGCCTTGAAAGCTACGTGGATAGAGAGATGCGAGACATTCTGGGATATTTGGTGAGCCCTCGGTATCTTCCTGAAGAGGGTTAAGGCGAACGTCTGAAAGGACGTATGCGCGTGTTGATATCAGACGACGAGAGCACCGAAACACTAATCATAGCCGTTAATACACCCAGAAGGCAATCAGTTGAGCCATGAAGCAGTCGGGTTCATCTTCCCGGATGCGTGTCGGCAACCAGTACGGATCAACATCCTCGGCGTCCATTTGGACTACTATAATGTGTCCGTTCCAGTTTCTTCTCTGAATTGCAGTCTGTAGAATGAACTGTACAAACCTTTCTTGCGCATGAGCTGTTCATGCGTGCCTCTCTCAACTATCGACCCGTGATCGATGGTCAAGATCTCGTCGCAAAGCCTTATTGTTGAGAGTCTGTGAGCGATTATTATTGTCATCCTGTTGCGCATCAGCGTCTTGAGAGCCCTCTGTATTACCAGTTCAGTGTAGGCGTCTACCGATGATGTTGCTTCGTCCAACACCAAGATTTCGGGGTTTGCAAGCAGGGTCCTGGCGAAACTTATGAGCTGTCTTTGGCCTATTGATATGTTTGACGAGCCTTCTTGTATCACATAGTCGTAGCCATTGGGAAGCTTCATTATGAAATCGTGGGCACCGATGGATTTTGCGGCATCTACGATCTCCTGATCAGTCGCGTCAAGTTTTCCAAACCTTATGTTTTCTTTTATTGAAACTGCAAAGAGAAACGAGTCCTGCAACACTGTACTCATATGCGCTCTCAAGGAGGCGAGTGGAATGTCTCTTATGTCGTGTCCGTTGATGAGTATTCTGCCTTCGCCGGGGTCGTAGAATCTGGTGAGAAGGTTAATTATCGTGCTTTTTCCTGCTCCTGTGTGCCCGACGATCGCGAGTTTCATGTTGCGTTTTAAGGTGAAGCCGATGTGATTCAGAACTGGCACGTCTACGTCATAGGCGAAACTTACGTTTTCAAATCTCACTTCTTCTATCATTCCAGTGCAACTCTCCTTTCTGCCGGCGCATCTACGACCTCAACTTTGGTGTCTATTACATCAAACATTCTTTCAATCGCGGACATGGCGGATTGATACTGGTCATACATCGTTACAAGGTCGACCAAAGGCATGAAATATGAGAATTGGTACTCGGTAAAGGCTACCAGAATCCCCAGCGTGATTACTTGTGGCACGCTTAACACGGCTATAACGCCAAAATAGAGAATTATTAGGGTCCCAATTAGTCTTAATCCCATTATGAATGGCATGTATGACGAACCTACAAGGATGGCTCTAATTGTTGCCTTCACGTTTTCGCTTTGGCTTTTCAAGAACTTCTTTTCTGTTTCGTGCTCCTGCGCGTAAGCTTGGGTTACCTTTATTCCTGACAGGTCTTCCTGCATTCTTGCCGTTAATCCTGAAGCGGTGATCAACGTCTTCCTGTAAGCAGCCCTTGAGTATTTTCCAAGATACCAGACCATCACTATGGCCACAGGCAGAACAGACATGGCAAGAAGTGCCAGTCGAAGGTCAAGATAGAACATTATGGTGAAGGATCCCAATATCGAGCTGATGTCTATGAGAATGCTCGTGAGCCCCAATCTCAGGAATATTCTAACCATGTTGGCGTCGTTCGTCGGTCGAGAGATAATTCTTCCGATTTCACCTTCTGAAAAATACTTTAGCGATATGACTTGGAGTTTTTCCATCATATCGTCTCTCATCTTTGCGACTACGTTTTCTCCGACTATGCGCATCTGGTAGGTCTGGATGTACTGGAAAACGTAGTTGCCAAGGATCACGGAAACAAACAACGGGATCCACCACAAGAAGCCCGAAAGGTTCTTGGGCGCTATTATCTGATCGATAGCTATCGCGTGCATGTATGGTGAAGCCAGCCCTGTTAGTGCACCGAATATTGTTGCTGAGATGCCTATTGTGAGGTTTCTCTTGTGAGCTTGAGCATAGTTATAGACTCTTCGAATCAGCACCCTGTCAGGAATGGTTCTTTTTCTTCTTTCTTCCTGCCTTGTTGAAAAAGTCCCGTATGTACCTGACACTACGCGCCACCCACTTCTTCGAGAATCGGCGATGATTTTTGGATAAACTGTGTTTCATAGACTTTCTTGTAAACACCGTTGTTTGCCATGAGCTCCGCATGTGTTCCAAATTCGGCCACTGAACCATTTTCAAGGACGAGTATTTTCTCGGCAGTTTTTATCGTAGAGAATCTCTGAGCGATTATCAGAGTCGTTCTCTTCTTGGTAGCTTCTTCGATCGCAGATTGAATTTCCTGCTCGGTTTTCGCGTCAACGAATGACAGGGAGTCATCCATTATCAGTATTTTTGGATTGGTTATGAGTGCTCTTGCTATGGTTATCCTCTGCTTTTGACCACCTGATAATGTAACGCCTCTCTCTCCGACGAGTGTGTCATAGCCACTTGGGAGGGACACGATAAAGTCGTGTATTCGAGCAGCCTTGGCAGCTTGCGTTATTTGATCCATGGAAGCGTCAGGCTTGCCGAAGGCGATGTTCTCTTTGATTGTTCCAGTGAACAAGAAAACGTCCTGCAGTACCACGCCGATTTGTTGTCTTAGAGAATCAAGCTTGAACTGCCGTACGTCTGTGCCATCTATACTTATACTGCCCTCTTGGATGTCATAAAATCTCGGAACCAAGTAAATTAGGGAGCTTTTTCCCGATCCCGTTGCGCCAAGTATTGCTATTTTTTCGCCGGGCTCCACCGTAAACGTGACCTTGTTCAGGACGGGTCTCTCTCTCGCATAGCCGAAAGTCACGTTTTCCAGTTCAAGCTTTCCTTTCTGTATCCTGATGTCTTTGGCACCTGGCAAATCTTCAACGTTTCTCGGCGCGTCTGTTATTTCGAGAACCCTTTCTAGACCAGCGTATGCTATGATCCAGCTTCCTAAAGTCTGACTTACATCTCTTATTGGAAAGGTTAGTCTCATCATGTACCTGGCAAAAAGAATGATATTCCCAACCTGAGCAACCGCCAAAGCTGAGCCTGGAATGCCTAGAGTTTCTCCCGCATAAACGTAGACCAGAGTGATTCCAAGAGTAAGTATCGCCGGACCAAGCGGCATGTAGATTGACTGCAACTTGCCCGCGCTGATGGCCGTATTCACGTACACGTTCTCAACGTCTTTGAACCCATCGACCATATCCTTTTCTCGGCGGAATATCCTCACAGTCTTCATTCCAACGATATTCTGCTGGATGTACGAACTTAGTTTCCCCAAGATGAGTTGCATATTTCTGAACAAAGGCATCGTTTGTAACCAAAGACGTGTTGTGAAATAGAAAATCAACGGCATTGTAACCATGGATATCAACGACATGGTGGGACTTATGGGCCAGATTATGACGAAAATTATTATCGTCGTCAAGACGGCGTTAAGAACAGTACTGAGCCAAGTTCTCAAAAAGTTATCGACCATTTGAAGGTCTACTGTAGCTCTCGACGTGAGATCACCAACACCCGTGGAATCGTAGAAGCTGAACGACTTGCCCTGAAGTGCACGGTAATAGTCGGTTCTTATGTCCCTCACGATGTACTGAGACATCAGGCCGTGCAGATAAGTCAAAACAAAATTCGTAATGGCAAAGCCTATTCCAGCCGATATTATGACCAACAAGTAGCCCCACAGAAGGCTGGTGTTCGCAGGAGGTCCGATAACGTTGATAATGATGAGACTGGTGTATAGGGGCTCCACTGAGAACAAGATCGATCTTATCACGGCAAGAACAACGATTGGAATGATGAACCTGTAGTACTTCTTGTGGTAGTTTAGCAGCCTTTTGAAAGCTGAAAAGGATTGAGCAAAACCCTTTTTTGGCTTAAGAGATTTGGCGTAATCAAGGAGAGGCTTAGCTACACTCATTTCTATCTTGGCGTAGTCGATAGACTTTGAAGCAATATAACCTTTTTGACACACTTTGGGATGTTTGTTTACTGCCTTTCGTGAGCACCATAATCACCCTTTTACCTCGATTCTATGATCCCTAAAACTTGAATAGTCGTAAACGGTCACGGCGTCAAGAACATCAGAATCGATTCGCTATGTGAACACTTTGCTATTGTCCTTCAGGGCTTAGAAACTGTAAATGAAGACGCATAAAGAGATATTGTGACTTCAGATCCTCGATGATCAGCATATCCCACACACGTCAAAACTTATATAGCCATGACCGAATGTGAACCAGTTGTGAAAAAATGACCGATAAAATCGGTGTTGCAGTCGTTGGGGTTGGTTTCGTCGGCGGACAAGCACATGCTCCAAGTTTCAAGAAGATTGAGAATTCCAATCTGATTGCATTGTGCGACACACTTGAGGACAGAGTGAAGCCTCTCGCAGAACGTCTGCAAGTCGAATATTTCCTGGACTACGACAAGCTTCTCGAAGACCCTGCCGTGCAAGCAGTAGTCTTGGCCGTTCCAACTCCTCTCCACTTCGATTTGGCAATGAAGGCAATTTCAAAAAAGAAACATGTGCTTTGTGAGATGCCATTGGCTCCAAAGATTGAACAGATGAATGAGCTTGAGTTGGCCGCGAAAAAAGCGAAAGTCGTTCTTATGCCCGACCTTAATTTCCGCTTCGCTCCGATATACGTCAAGACCAAAGAGATGATTGACTCTGGAATGGTCGGAAAACCAATTGCGCTTCACTATCGAGAATTCATTCCGGCAACCAGTTTGGCCCAACAGTGGCCAGCTGGATCTTGGGCTTGGAATGTCGAAAAGAGCGGGGGATATCCTGACTTCACGTTGTCAGTCTGGTCCATCGACATGATTAGATGGATGTTCAAGAGTGAAGTAGCCGATGTGAAATGGATGGCGAGTTATCCCAAGATAGCAGGGCTGGGAATTCTTGGTTACAATACCATGGGTTTGATTAGACTCTCGAATGGCATGGTCTGTTCACTTCATTACAGTGCTTCGGTTGTTCCGTCAGCGAGCACGTCACGTCTTGAAGTCTTCGGGGATAACACAAGTGTTTTGCATGCCATAGGAACAAACAAAGTTATGCTGTACGGATCAGATAAGACGCCGCAGGAATGGGATTTAGACGTCAAAGGCGCAAGAGTTTGGGGGCATCGCCAAATAGACGAACATTTCATAGACTGCATACTTCACAGCAGACAACCCCAGGCCACCGTGACCGATGCGATTAGAGCCATTGAGACAGCCGGCAAGATGACGGAAGGCATTAGAAAATAAGCGTGTGAGTCGTTCACAGTCTTGTTGAAGTTAGCAGGTGCAGGAGCTGCAACCTAGACTCCACTATTCCTGCATCGCTTTGCGTATGCCTCAGTTTCGGTAAACAGCTTTTCGATGTCCGATTTTGAGTGGGCGGTCGACAAGGCTTGGGAATGCGTTGGCAAGAAGAAGATTCCGTTTGTCATCAATGCCATGTTGTAGTCAAACAATCTTCTCTTGTCGGCTCTGGATGCAGCAGGGGCATCCAGAATTCGCTCTCTTGTGAACAGTGTGTTGAATATTGATCCTACTCCGGTTGTTTGAACGTCAATTCCATGCGTGTCGAATATCTGCCGAATTGTTGTCCTAATCTTGTCTCCGACTCTGTTCAGTCGAGTTGTGATTTTTCCATCTTCCAACATTTTCAACGTCGTTAGTCCGGCAAGCATCGTGATAGGGTTTCCGGCGAATGTTCCTCCGTGGAAGGAATACTGCGGACGTTTAAACAGAGTGGTGTCCAGCCTCTTCATTATTCTTCTCGGACCACAGAAGGCGCCTACGGGGAATCCTCCTCCCAGGATTTTTCCCAAAACAGTCAAATCGGGTCTGACACCGTAATATTCCTGTCCTCCTCCAGGCGCTAAACGAAATCCTGTGATCACTTCATCGAAGACCAGAAGAATGTCACTCTTGTCGCAGAATTCTCTTAGACCTTTCAGGAAATCCTTTTCAGCAGGGATTCCCCCGCCCGAACCCAACATTGGCTCAACCAACATGCATGCGGGATGTTCATTCCTCAGCCTCTTTTCAACTCCTTCAAGGTCATTAAAAGGCAATAGAATTGTGTCTTGCACAGCTCCAGGCGTTAAGCCAGCAGATTCAGGAAGGTCAAAGGGCTGTTTCACTCCGACATGAAGTGCATCGTACCCGCCGTGCCAGCCTCCTTCGAACTTGGCTATCTTGTATCTACCTGTGAATGCTCTTGCTAGTCTTATGGCGTACATGTTGGCTTCTGTCCCAGAATTCGTGAACCGGATCATTTCTGCGCTTGGAACCATCTTCGCAACTTGCTCCGCCAGTGCGATTTCCAATTCATGGGAAACTCCGTACTGGGTCCCGTTTTCAAGTTGCTTCTTGACCACCATGACTACTTCTTTGGGGCTGTGTCCAAGTATGAGTGCAGTGTGTCCAAGCCAGAAATCGACATATTCGTTTCCGTCAATGTCCCAGAGTTTGCTTCCTCGTGCTTTTGCAGCAAAAAATGGGTATGGCTCAAAATACCTTATTCCATACGTGACTCCAGCTGGAAGAACCTTCTTTGCCCTGATGTAGAGAGTCTTGGAGTTTGGAGTTTTTGTCACATAGTCTTCCATTCGCGAAACCTTCCTTGCATCTGTTTCCCATATTCTTCCATACCAACTCTTAAAGATTCGGCGCAATTCTTTGACACATATCCATTCTGCACCAGGTTCCTGGTCTCCATTTTGCAGATGGCGAAGATCTTTCAAATCCTTTTTATTTCCGATTGCAAGATATGCCAACCAATAGAGGTTTGAAG
>Ga0315289_10008286_pt1 | contig 15051 bp, 11 predicted proteins | sample YL17G11_40_MG_FD_203452 | JGI IMG/M metagenome (GOLD analysis project Ga0315289, IMG submission 203452) | Sediment microbial communities from Yellowstone Lake, YNP, Wyoming, USA - YL17G11_40 | ecosystem: Environmental > Aquatic > Freshwater > Lake > Sediment | place: USA: Wyoming | collected...
TGTACCGCGATATCCGGTTGCAGTTTCTGGTGGAAGCTGTATTACTGTCAGGAGCGGGCGGCATTGCCGGCGCACTCACTGGAGTCATCCTCACGGTTCTGGTCTCCGTTCTGGGCAACTGGCAAGCCATCATCTCCTGGATGGCGATTAGTGTCGGCCTGATTGTCTCCGTAGCTCTGGGCCTGATTGCCGGAGTCTATCCTGCCCTGCGTGCCGCTCGCCTTGAGCCTATTGAGGCTCTTCGAGCTGAATAGCAGTATCATCTTCAACCCTCGAACCTATGAACACCGCAACACATTCCATGTCTTATATCGTGCACCCTATCGGACTGGCTCGCACGCTGCTCTCAGATTCTGGATGTGTCGCGCGAACACCGCAGTCGGCCGGGTCGCAGATGAAATGAATGAGCGAGTGGTCGCGCAGTTTGGAATGCAGGAAACCACCCGTGTCATCGCAGATCTGAAGCACTTGGTCAAAGTCTTGGCGGTTATCGCTCCTTTGGCAAAAACCGACACTGAGCCTCGCAAGGTCACAAACTCGGCGAAACATACGCGCAAACGCCCGCGCCTTTCACGCTGAAATCCGATGGTCATATCTTATTGGCAGTTGATCCTATGAAATTCGCCAAATCCCTATTCCCTTTGTTTGGTATCGTTATCGCCTCGATGGCGGCGAGCATCCTAAGCGGCTGTTCGAAAGGAGGCGATGCTCAGACACGCCCCCGCAGCGGGCCGAAATTCGCGGTGGAAATCGCCACGGTCGAGTCCCGCAAAGTGGACTTCACCGTGCAGGCTGTCGGGTCGGTCGAGGCCTTTGAAATCGTTCCGGTGACCGCGCGCGTGCCAGGCGTCGTGGAGAGAGTGCTGTTCCGCGAAGGAGACGCGGTTCGCCAGGGTGAACCGCTGGTCGAAGTTGAGCCGGAACGCTATCGGCTGATGACGGAATCTGCCGAGGCACAGTTCGAGAAAGCGAAGGCTTCGCTTCAAGAAGCCAAAACCGGTCTGGCACGGCGGACAGGCATTCAAGGGAAGAATCCGGGGCTGGTCAGTCCCCAGGAAGTGGAAGAATGGCAGACCCGCGTGCGCACATTGGAGGCAGACTCCGCTTACGCACTGGTGGCTCTTGACGAAGCGCGTTTGAACCGGCGCGATTCGAGCATTCCCGCGCCGGTCAATGGTGTCATCCAAAGTCGCGCGGTCAACACCGGTCAATTTGTGCAACAGGGGACGGTGATTGCCACGCTCGTGCGGCGCGATCCGTTGCTGCTTCGCTTTACTGTGCCGGAGCAGGACGCTCAGCGCTTGCGCACAAAAATGCCGGTTCAATTCAGAGTACGGGATGATGATACCGAATATTCCGCGGCGATTACTGCGATCACGGAATCCGCCGATCCGATGACACGCATGGTCACCGTGACCGCTGAGGTGACCGACGAGAACCGCGCCGTTCTGCGACCGGGGGCCTTCGTGGAAGTGACCGTACTGCTCGGGGAATCCGCGGAATTGCCTCTGATCCCGCAGACATCTATCCGTCCGAGTGAGCGCGGATTTTTGGCATTCGTCGTGGAAGATAGCACCGCTCGCGAGCGCGTGTTGACATTGGGGATGCGTTCGCTGGACGGTCTGGTGGAAGTGCGCGGTGGCATGCGTGACGGCGAGAAAGTCGTCGTGCGCGGTGCGGAAGCTCTCTATGACGGTGCCCCCGTGCGCATCGCCAAAGTCTCCGACCTTTCTCCCAGTGGCAAGTCGCCGTCCGATTCCGCGAAAGAGGCTGCCCGATGAACATCAGCGAAGTCTGCGTTCGCAAACCCGTTTTCGCCTGGATGATCATGGCCTGCACGATTGTGTTCGGGCTGGTGGCTCTCTCTCGCATCGGCATCAGCCAATTCCCCGATGTGGATTTCCCGACGATTACCGTCAGCATCACCTGGGAAGGGGCGGCGCCCGAGGTGATGGAGAATGATGTCGTCGAAATCATCGAAGAAGCTCTCTCTCAGGTCGAAGGTATTAAAGGCATCACCTCGGTCTCGCGGCAAGGCAGCGCTTCCATTACGGTTGAACTCGATCTTTCCCGGAATATGGATGTTGCCCTGCAAGATGTCCAGACGCGCGTGGCTCAAGCGCAGCGACGGTTACCGCGCGACCTGGACCCTCCTGTCGTCTCCAAATCCAATCCCGAAGACAATCCCATCATGATGATCGGCCTGTCGGGGCCTTATCCGCGACAGCTCCTTAGTGACATTGCGCGCTACCGTGTCAGGGAAAAACTGCAGACAGTTCCGGGCGTTGGCGAGATCACAACCGGCGGCTCGTTGGATCGAAATATCCGGATTTGGATTGACGCCTCGAAGCTCGATGAGAAAGGCTTGACCGTCGCCGATGTTCAGGACGCGCTGCAGCGTGAGCATGTTGAATTGCCGGCGGGACGCCTGGAAACAACCGGTCGTGAGGTCAGTGTGCGCGTAATGGGCGAAGCTCTCGATTTGGAGACGCTGCGCAACATCGTCATTCGGGAGACGGCTGGTGGTCCTACCTACTTGAAGGATGTGGCGCTGGTCGAAGACGGCTTCGAGGATGTCCGTCAGATCGCGCGAGTGAATGGCGTGCCTACGCAAGGGATGGGAATCAAGAAGCAGCGCGGAGCCAATGCCGTGGCCGTGGCCAAAGCGGTGCGCGCCCAATTAGACGAGATACGCAAGACGCTGCCGGCGGACATGGATTTGGGGATCAACTTCGACGCCACCGAGTTCATTGAACAATCGGTGCATGAGATCGAGCTGGAACTCGTTTTGGCCGTTATTCTCACCGCCTTGGTCTGTTGGCTTTTCCTCGGATCTTTCTCTACGACACTGAATGTGGTTCTGGCAATCCCAATGTCTTTGTTTGGCACGCTGGCGGTCATCTACTTCCTGGGTTTTACGCTGAATACGTTCACACTGCTGGCGATGGCGCTGGCGGTGGGTATCGTCGTAGATGATGCCATTATGGTCATGGAGAACATTGTGCGTCACGCGGAAATGGGCAAAGACCGCGTGCGAGCCGCCCTCGAGGGAACCAAGGAGATTACCTTCTCCGCCTTTTCCGCGACGCTGGCTGTAGTCGCCATCTTCATCCCTGTTGTATTCATGCAGGGTGTCATCGGAAAATTCTTTCTGCAGTTCGGGATTACATTGTGCGTTGCTGTTCTGCTCTCCTACTTGGAAGCCATAACGCTTGCTCCGGCTCGCTGCTCTCAGATTCTGGATGTGTCGCGTGAGCACCGCAGTAGGCTCGGCCGCCGCGTAGATGATTCGTTCCGTGTTTTCAGCGGCAAGTATTACAGTCTTCTGCGCAAAGCTCTCCGTCGCCCGGGAACCATTCTGGCAGGGGCGGGCGTCGTGTTTGTGCTGTCGCTGGTGGTGCTGAAAGCGATGCCGTCCGAGTTTGTGCCGTCACAAGACCAAAGTCGTTTGATGCTGCGTATTCAAACGGCTGTGGGTTCCGATATCAAAGAGACGGACAAACTCTTCAGGGAAATCGAGAAGGTGGTCGCCAATCGTCCGGAGATACAGCGCTCCTTTGTGGTGGTGGGCGGATTCGGAGGGGGGAATGTTTCGAGCGGCGTCGTCTTTGTGACGCTCGTCCCACCCCGCGAGCGAAAAGTCACGCAAGCACAATTCGCCGGAATCCTGCGGCAGAAACTAAACTCGATTCCAGGTGTGCGGGCCGTTGTGCAGGACTTGTCACAGGCTGGATTCACGGCACAGCGCGGTTTCCCTATCGAATTTTCCATCCGCGGATCTGATTGGAAAACTCTGGAACAGCTCAGGGGCGAAGTGGTATCGAAGCTGGAAAGCAGCGGCCTTGCGGTGGATGTGGATACGGACTATCGTCTCGGAGTGCCGGAGCTGCGTGTGCTCCCCGACCGCGCGCGCTGTTCGGATTTGGGAGTCTCGGTGGACGATGTGGCGACGGTCATCAACTCGCTCGTGGGTGGCGTGCGCGTCGGCAAATTCAATTCCGGAGGGCGGCGAGTGGATGTAAGGGAAAGGCTGATGGCGGACCAGCGAACCCGGCCGGAGGATCTTGCCCGACTGCGCGTGCGAAGTCGCTCGGGAGAATTGATTCCACTCGCTTCACTGATCACCTATCAGGAGCTGCCTGCGCTGCAAGCCATTTCGCGGCGAGACCGCGAACGCGCGATTTCCGTTTATGCCAATGTGGCTCCCGGACACTCACAGGAGGAGGCCATCAAATTCGTCGAGGGCATGACGACAGGATTGCCGAACGGCTATCGCATCGTTTTGGGTGGCGCCAGCGTGGCTTTCCAGCAATCCATGAGCAGTCTGTTGTTCGCGCTCATCCTCGGCATCGTGTTTGCATACATGGTTCTGGCGTCGCAGTTCAATTCCTACTTCCACCCAATCACCATTCTTACCATTCTTCCTCTCTCGATTGCCGGGGCCGTTGCTGCACTGCTGATCACGGGGAAATCTTTGAACATCTTCAGCATGATCGGTCTGCTGTTACTCATGGGAATCGTCAAGAAGAATTCCATTATCTTGGTGGACTACGCCAATCGCAATCGCGCCGACGGGCTCGACGCTCGGGACAGCATGCTGAAAGCCGGTCCGATCCGTCTGCGCCCGATTCTGATGACATCCGTCACCACACTCATGGCCGCGATCCCGCCCGCCCTCGGATTAGGGCCCGGTTCGGAAATACGCTCACCCATGGCGACCGCCGTCATCGGCGGCGTGTTTGTCTCCACGGCGCTGAGTCTCTTGGTCGTGCCGTCGTTCTATGTGCGGTTGGACACATGGTTGGAAAAAGTCCGACATTCGTTCGCGCGGCGATCCGTTGCCGAGGTGTCGAAGACAGGATAATCAATTGATTCTCCCATGCCTCGGAAGGCTCTCACCTCACTACATTCGGATAGAGCTTCCCACCAACAACGATCAAAACCGTCGCTGATACCACGAGGATCGCGAAGTCTGCTGGAAGCCCATACTGACTGACCCCACTCGGTAGCATCAAAGTGCGCAAAGCATCCACCTCATAGGTCAGCGGGTTGGCATGAGCGACGACCTGAAGCCATGTCGGCATGATGGCGACCGGGTAGATCGCATTGCTGGCGAAGAAAAGCGGCATGGTCAGGACTTGGCCGACACCCATGAAGCGTTCGCGCGTTTTCACAATGCAGGCGATAATCAGCGAGAATGTGGAGAAGATCGCTGAACCGAGCACGACAACAATCAGTAGACCGGCCAGCGCGAGCGGATCCCAGTTCAAGCGGACGCCGAGCAGAAGGGCGAGGATGGAGACAATGACTGCTTGCGTGAGACCGCGAACTCCGGCGGAGAGAGCTTTTCCCAGAATGAGTGCGGTGCGCGGAGTCGGGCTGACGAGGAATTTGTGAACAATTCCCAGGTCGCGCTCCCAGATGATGGAAATGCCGTAGAAGATCGCAATGAAGAGCACGCTCTGCGCAAGAATTCCCGGCGCCATGAAGTCAAGATAGCGCAGATTGCCGGTGGGAATGGCTCGTACACGCGTGAACACCTCGCCAAATACTAAGAGCCACAAGGCGGGCTGCACGGCTCGTGTGATTAGCTCGGTCGAATCGTGACGCAGTTTTCGCACTTCGAGACCGACGATGGTCAGAGTCTTGCCAATATAGGAGACGAGACTCAACCAAAAACGTGCCGGTTGCAGCCGGTGCCGGCTACCCGAGCCGGCGAGCGGTCCGCCTTCCTCTTGCTGTCTCACGAAAAGTTCCTCCAGATTCAGTTATCCCACCTGTATAATGCTCGAAGACTTCGTCCAGAGTAGTGGTATCTCCGCCAACGGATGCCTTCAACTGCGCCGGAGTACCGAAGGCGGCTAATTTGCCAAGGTGCATCACGGCCACACGATCACAGAGTTCATCCGCTTCATCCATGTAATGCGTCGTGAGGAAAACCGTTGTGCCGTAGTCTGCGCGAAGCTGATTGATGCGTTGCCAGACCGCGTGACGAGCCATTGGATCCAGCCCAATCGTTGGCTCGTCTAAAAATAAGAGCTGTGGCCGGTGCAGCACGCCTTGCGCAATCTCCAGCCTCCGAATCATACCGCCGGAGTATGTGCGAACCAATTTGCCTGCCGAGGCTTCAAGATCCATGAATGCGAGAGCCTCACGAATCCGTGATTCGCGGTCTGCCCGAGGAACATCATACAACTTGGCAAACACGAGCAGATTCTCATAGCCCGTGAGAGCCCCGTCGGAAGAGAGCAATTGAGGCACGTAGCCGATGAGCTGGCGAACTTTCGCCGCGTCGTGGACAATATCGCATCCCGCAATGCTCGCCGTTCCCGAACTTGGAGGAAGCAGCGTGGTCAGTATTTTGATGAGAGTCGTTTTGCCAGCCCCGTTTCGACCAACCAGTCCGAAGGTTTCTCCGGATTCCACGGAAATCGTCAAGTGATCTACTGCCGCCAAATCTCCGAACCGGCGCGTCACGGAATCTGTGGAAAGAATATTCATGTTGTCACTCCCTCGCACTGACGAACGAATAGATGACTGATTCGCCGCCGTAATGCCTTCCCTTGCCCTCGACGACCATCCCCAACTTTTCCAGAACACGGCGCGCGGCAATATTATCGGGATGAGTCACCGCGATGATGCGGTCAAGCTTCAGTTCGTTGAATCCGTATGCGAGGCAGGCGGCTCCGGCTTCGGTGGCATAGCCGTGCTTCCACTTGTCCCGGCGCAGATCGCAGCCGAGCTCGACTTCCGGACCATGACCTTCCAATGGGGCAAGTCCGCAATCTCCGATGACCTCTCCGGTCTCCTTTTCGACCACTGCCCAGAAGCTGTAGCCATGCTCGCGTTCCATCCCCGTCACCCAACGAATGAATCCGCGGGCATTTTCGACGGACTTCGCCAGCCAGATGGAGAAAAACCGCATTGTCTCCCGATCCCCGAAGACTTTGAACATCGCCTCGGCATCATCCATCGTGAACGAGCGGATGAGCAGGCGAGGAGTATGAATTGGAAAACCGGTCATGATTTACATGTCGTCAGATTTTGCAAACAGTTCGAAAATTCGTTTTGCAGGTCGCGCGTCTTCAGATTGAGAAGCCCCGGACGATTCTGTCTAAGAGTTGACGGAAAACACGGCTGGCTGGTCTTGCTTCTGTCGGGAGGCACCAAACACGATCTATCTGGTCGTCTCAAGGCGGTGGCCTCGGGATTCTGTCAGACTATCTTCGCGAGAAGCAGCGTGAAGTCATCCTCAAAAGTGGAGCCGCCATGATGTGCTTCCACGCTCTGTTCCAAGCTTCTCAGTACGGTGCGGGGATCTCGACTGCGATTTTCGGTGAGGAGCTTTCGAATGCGCTCTTCGCCGAATTCTTCCTCCTTCTCGTTCATCGCCTCCGATGCGCCATCCGTATAAAACAGGAGCAGATCATCTTTCGCCAATCGTACAGTTCCCTGCCTGTAGATCAACCCCGGCATGTTTCCCAGAATCATTCCTCCGATTTCCAACAGTTCGCTCGATCCATCTTCGTGCAACAACATCGGCGCGTTGTGCCCCGCATTCACATAAGTCAGAATCGAGGTGTCGGGATCAAAGCTGGCCGCAAAAAATGTGATATACTGCTCCGGCGGTGTGTTCTGACAGATCAGGTTGTTGATCTCTCCGACGGCTTCTGTCAGAGGAACATTCATCCGCACGGCGGTGCGCAGGGAGGCCTGCAAATTGGCCATGATAAGCGCCGCGCCGGCCCCCTTGCCCGACACATCGCCAATGGCCAGCACGGTGCAGCCGTTTTTCAGCGGCACAATATCATAGTAATCTCCGGCGACATCGAGGCAGAAACGGCTGATGGCGGCCACTTCAAGTCCTGGAGTCGGTGGAATCTGCTGCGGCAAGAATCCCTGCTGGATGCGCCGTGCCATCTGAAGCTGCTGCTCAAGTTCGCGCTTGACGACATTCTCTTCAAGCAGCCTCAAGTTCTCGCTCGCGATGGCGATCTGCGGGGCGAGTGAGTTCAGAATCTGCAGCTCTTCCGCATCATAGTCTTCCTTGTCCGTGCGCAAGCCAATGGCGAGGAAGCCCACCAGTCCCTGATGAAGCACGAGCGGCAGGATTAGTCCGATTTGCTTTCCGGTCAGCCACTCTGCTTCCGCGTCTCGAATCTCCACTTTCCCGCTGCCCAGCGCTTCGTCCACGAGCAGCGGCCGTTGGGTCTGCCCGAGATAGGCCAGCAACCCGCTGTCATCGGGAAAGGCCGGGGGCATGCTGCCTTTCAGCACCGGATACACGGCTGCAACCTTGAGGCCTTCCTTCAAGTGCCCTTCCAACTCCTGCCAGAAGAGTCGTTGATCAGGCAGCGTGGATGCCTGCTGAAGGAAATCATGCAGCATATCGCGCAGCATCTGCCGCTCCGGGTAGAGTCGCCGCTCCACAAACCCGCGCAGCCGGCGCTGAGCCGGCAGAATGCCCAAAGCCAAGACAAAGGCCAGGGCCATGCTGGGCGTCGGTGATGTCACGCCGAGTGTCGCACGCATGAACTGACTGAGACCGTAGGCGATCCCGATCAGAACAAAGATCAGTGCACCTGCGACCAAGGCATTGCGCGTGGCTCGCTTGAGTCTTGCTTCCACCTCCATCAGGCGATACTTGCGAAACGCATACGCGAAAGCCAGTGGCCCGAGCAGCAGCGCGGTGAACGCTATGGTCCTAAAACTCAAATCCCGGTACAAACGAGCCACGTACCAGTCGGGGAAGACGGTAACCACGAGGAAAGCGATACAATAGATCACAAGACCCCCGGTCACGGCCCACAGAATCAGGCGCAACTGACGCACCTCGAGCCGGTCTGTGCTGCTCCGGTAGCGGTAGATCAAGATGCCCATTGAAATCAGTATGGGCACGGGGAGGATGATCGAAAAAGCCATCCATATGGCGCGCTCGTGTGCCAGTGCGGGAACGATTCGAGCAAACAGGACGAGGTTGATCTGTAGGAGCACGAGGAGAAGGGTCGGCAGGTAGCAGAGCATATAGGCCCAGACCGGATGCCGATGCACCCATTCCAAGGGCCGGGGATAGACATGCTGCAAGTGCAGCCAGAAACCACCATATAGGAAGCTGAAGAAGTAGAAGATCGTGAGAGCTTGACTCAAAGGCATCGAGAAGGCGGCATAGGAGCGGGGCAAGTAACCGCATAAGATGCTTACATACGCCGCGACGGAGAACGAGTACAGTGCGAATATCGGCACCACGCTGATGCCATGTCGGCTGCGGAGTGCCCACAGGCCGACGCCCAGAGAGGAGAGCGTAACCAGAATGCGCAGTGCCTCGACGACTGCAAAACCCCAGACCAGTGGCCACGACGGCGCGTGCATGGCGAAGGCCGTCCGCAATGTGTCGCCGCTATGGACAAAGGTCACCGGCAGCGGCCTTCCCGACGGAAGCGGGGGGATCAAGCTCAAAAAACCTGGAGACACAAACCGCGCCGGGGCGGATGTGTCGTTGATCGCGATGACTGTGTCTCCAGCCACGGGATACGGTGCCGTGTCAAAATCCGCAGGCACGACGGACTGAAAGATAACAACGGCGGGCTTGTCCGAAATCTGGGCCAACTGACTTTCGCGGAATCCGCTGTTGGTCCAGGTGTGGAACTTCGTGATTTCGCGGACATACCACACCAGCAGATAGGCCAACAGCAGCCAGCCCAGCGCTGCAATCCCCCATCGCAAAATGCTGTTCGCTTTCATAGCGAAGCCTCCTGCACTGAGAACGATAGGTGGTTTCCTATTCCTGAAGCCTTACGGCGGGAAACGACAGCCCGTCCTGTCCATCCCCCTGACCCATGCGCGTTAGAACCGTACATTGTCAGACCTAATGAAACAATTTGCGATATGGAATAACTTATGACTCGGCTTCGTGCGTTATGGCTATTGTGTCCGGCGTGGATGGTTTTCAGATTGACTCGGCAGCCGGTTGTTCTGATTTGAGACTTCGGCTCATTCGCTGCGCGGGTGCGGCTTCATCAGCAGCACGGAGCGTGATCGCCGGATGTCGAGATTCTGCACTTCTTGAAAACCACTCGCTAAAGCCTGTCGAAGCGTCTCTTGCCACTCTTTCGCATTGACATGTCCGGAAGGTTCCGACAGCAGCATCCGCCCGTCCGGTTTGAGTGCGCCGAACATCTCGCCAAAGAAACCAGCCGCATCCGGCAACTCATGAACCACGGCGAACGCCAGCACAAAATCCACTTGCCCGTGAATGTCATCAACGCCCATGCGATTCTCTTCTGCCTGCCGTAGCACGATGCGGTCTTGCAGACCCGCCTTTCGGGCGCGACGGCCAAGCACCTTCAGCATCTTGGGCTGCACATCAACGGTAATCACTCTTCCTGCTGCTCCCACCAGGCGAGCCAATTCCAATGTAAAGAAGCCCATGCCAGGTCCCGGCTCAAGAACGGTCATGCCTGCACGCACATGTGGCGAAAGGATCCGATGAGGATCTTGTCTCAAGCGGCGAAGCGGCGAAGCCAGCAGGTAACCAACCCACCAAGGGCAAACATGCTTGGATTCCATAGGATTCTGCGTCCTCAGATTTTTCGAGATATTTGTTTTGCTCGTGAGTTGCGCGTCTTCAATCTGACGAGGCAAAGGGCTACGCCAATTCTCCGCAGATTAGCCTCGCCGCACGAGGCCGTCTTCGAACGCAGCAACATCCTCCGAATAGCGGCGAGCGATGTCAGCCAATGCGGGATTTGTATAAACCTCCGGCTTGGGATTTTCGATTACATCGGCAATCACGGCAGCTACTTCTTCCGCGGTTTGCGGGTTCACGCTGCTGGCTCCGTGCGGTATTACCGGGGTGCCGCCCAACGCATTCTTCGCAAAATCTGTGAGAACTGTGCCGGGCAGGACCAGCGAGACATGAATGCCGGGATGTGAAGCGCGCAGGTCCATGCGCAGATTGGCCGTCAGGCAGTTAAGCGCGGCCTTTGCCGCACTGTAGGCGGAACGGTAGGTGGCAAACGGCACACGGGAGAGGAAAGTCGAGATGTTAATCAAGTGACCTTTGCCCTGCTCCTGAAAATAGGGAATGATGACCTGCATACCATAGAGCGCAGATTTCAAGTTGACGCTGAGCATCTCGTCGAGATCGGCATCACTCAATTCGAGGACCTTCCGCCCAACGCCGCGCCCCACATTGTTCACCCAGACATCGATGCGCCCAAAGTGATCCAGCGCTGCGGCTTTCAGGTGCTCGACCTCACTGCGATGCGTCACATCACACTTCACCGCCAAAGCATGATGGCCTATCGCGCCGGCAACTTCTTTCAGTTCACGCTCTCTGCGAGCCGCCAGAACAACTTGATGCTCTTGAACACCCAACTGTCTTGCCAACGCAGCGCCGATACCGCCACTGGCACCCGTGATTACAATGACCTTGGTTTCTGCCATTCTGCGTCCTTCACTTGTGATTCAATTGCACGCGCTTGATAGTCAAACACGTTTCAGCTACCCAAAAGTAATCCGAAATACCATCAAATTCAAGTCGGCGATACGCTGACACACTTCCTTTTCAAGATCAGAACTCGCTGGTACTTGGCTCAAGCCCGTCCGATGAACGACGAACCCACCGAAGCCATTCCGCTGGGCAGGCAGATTGCTGCTCGGGGGTTTTCTCATCCGGCTCACTCGGATTAGATCAAAAAGATTGCATTCCGCCCGCAAGATTTCCCAAACTGCTCCAATATATTATGTAGGGGACCAATTGAAAAGCGAATGCCGCAACCCGTGTATGTGAATCTAACGACCGATGTCTTATGGCTACTCGATCAGCAGGAATGCGTAACGATTCATTTCTTGCGAATAGTCTGAAAGAACTTCGATGGGATAGCCGAATTGCCGTGCCGTGGCAAAAACATCCACCGCCATAGACTCCGGGGCGGGACGCGCGGAGACGCGGTTCTTGCACTCTATGCGCTCGCCAACGCATTCCGAACAGATACGACAGGAATCCATGAACAGCAGGAAGGTTTTCTGATAGCCCGACAGGAAAATCTCGCGTTCCACCTCCAGCAACGCCATATTCACCTGTCTTGTCCACGCACCGCGATCCTCCGGCCGATCCACCGTCTTCTGGAAATGGAAAATCGCGGCTGTCTTGTACTCGCCAAAGAACCGACGGCACTCAGGAACCGATGGGGTATTTGGAGGACAAGAGGCGTTTCTTCCGTATTCAGAGCAGCCGAACATGCACTTCATGCGCACCCATTGCGCCACGACAATACTCCTGGGATCAATCCACTTTTAGTCCGTCAAGCCGTGCTTGGTGAATATCGCTTCAAATCCGATGTGAGTATCCATACGTTTATTGTCTCCATAAATGGGTCAAAGACAATAGAGCACCACACCTTGCATTGCGCATGATGGTGATGAAGGTGGGAACGGTGGGCGTCACACCTGAATGAATTTGCTTCCCTTCGTTCCACAAATTGGGCAGGAATCGGGCGCTTTGCCGAATTCGATGTGACCGCAGACTGGACAAAGGTGGATCTCGGTCGCCGAGAGATCTTCGCCTTTTTTCGCCGTGTCCAAAGCCAGCTTGTAGAGCCGCGCATGGACCTCTTCTGCTTTCACCGCATATCCGAACATGCGCTTCGCCTTGTGATTCTCGGCTTGTGCCTGCTGCAGCATCGGGGGATACATCTGGGTATACTCGCCCGTTTCTCCGGCAATCGCGGCCTGCAGGTTGTCCACGGTGGTGCCGATGCCGCCCAGAACACCAAAGTGGCCTTCCGCGTGGATACGCTCGGCCTCCGCTGCCGTGCGAAACAGTCTCGCAATATTGGGAAAGCCCTCGTGTTCGGCTTGCTTGGCATAGGCACGATACTTCTGGTTCGCTTGGCTTTCGCCTGCAAAAGCTTCTTTCAGATTGTTTTCTGTTGTAGGCATCTGTTATCTCCTATTGGATGTCTCAGGTATTCCGACCCTCTGTATCATCATATCTCAGCACACTTGCTTGCGGACGATTGAGACGAAGGTGAGGATGAAAGACACGATTACTTGCGCCCTTGCTTCGTCCTGATCAGACCGGTGAGATCGTAGCCTTTCTGTTTCACTTGATCGAGCACACCTTGGAATGTGGTTTCGTCCATTGTGGGTGTGCGAGAGAGAATCCAGAGGTATTTCCGAGAAGGCCCGGCAACGATGGCGTAACTGTAGTCGGGCGCGAGGTGGATGATCCAATAATCCCCCCAGACGAACGGAAGGAACGAGAGGAATGCCGGTGCAAAACGGACTTTGAGCTTCGTATTCGGTCCATCCTTGCTGGCACGCTTTGCACGACCCTCCACTTCAGTCATCTGTCCATTCTCTTTTCGACAGCGGTTGATAACCTTGATGTCTCCATTGTCGAGCACTGTGTAAGTCGTCGTCACATCGCCGCTGCATTTTTTCTGAAACCAATTCGGCAATCGAGCGATTTCGTACCATGTTCCCGCGTAGCGATTGAGATCAACCTCTGGAACGACTTCGAGCGCCCGGGTTGACCCCGCCACCGCGACACTGCCAACCGCAAGCAATGCGAGAAAGGAGGACAAGACAAGCAGGTTCATTCAGCTCTCCATGAAGAAAAGGTTTCTTGCGCCTGTAGCTCAGTAGTAATCGCTGTTCTTCTGCCCGACTTGCGATGCGGATGATGGGGATGAAGGCAGCGGCCGTACTCATTCGGGACGTGCTGTCGTCATCCTCTTGCACAAGTTCGATGCGGATCGTGCCAGTGCGAGGCCGTACGGTGTCGTTCTGTAGTCCGGTCCTTCCGGTCAGAGATGTTAAGACAAGAGGGTCTCACGAACGAATCAGTCACGATGCTGCGGTCGCGCGCTTCTCTGCCGACTTGCGCTCCTCTGTGCTCAAGTACACCTTCCGTAGCCGAAGCGATTTCGGCGTAACCTCGAGCAATTCATCGTCATCGATGAACGCAATCGCCTCTTCCAGCGATAGTATTCTGGGCGGCGCAATCTGATAGTGTTCATCCGAGCCTGACGCGCGCATGTTGGTCAGCTTTTTCTCGCGAACAATGTTGACGACAAGATCAACATCGCGCGAGTTCTCGCCCACGATCATGCCTTCGTAAACGGGTGTGCCGGGTCCCACGAACAGATCGCCGCGATCCTGCAGGTTATTGAGCGCGTAGCCCGTGACTTTACCTTCGCGGTCGGCTACGATGACGCCGGTAGGCCGAGAACTCACCTCGCCTTCGAGCGGCCGGTAGCCTGCCGATTGACTGTGCAGTATCACCGTACCGCGCGTAGCCGTGAGCAGAAGTGGACGAACGCCGATCAGCCCGCGCATTGGAATATCGAAATTCATGCGTACCCAACCCGTCTGATGATTGTTCATCCGTGTCATCCGCCCACGCCGCATCCCTAATGTGCCCGTAATCACGCCCACATAATCTTCGGGACAATCCACGAGCAGCGCCTCATACGGTTCGAGAATCTGATCCCCCTCTTTTTCAAACAATACCTGAGGCTTGCCTATGCACATCTCGAACCCTTCGCGGCGCATCATCTCGATCAGGATCGCAAACTGCAATTCACCGCGCCCGAAAACGCAAAATTTGTCGGTTCCGTCGGCATTGTCCACGCGCAGCGCGGGATTGCCTCGCAGCTCTTTGTGCAGCCGGTCGCGAATCTGCCGCGAGGTCACATATCGGCCTTCGCGCCCCGCGAACGGCGATGTATTGACGCTGAATACCATCTCAAGCGTGGGCTCGTCAATCTTGAGCGACGGTAACGGGCGTGGGTCATTGGGATCGGCCACCGTATCTCCGATATACAGATTCTCAATCCCGGCAAGGGCGACAATGTCTCCGGCACGCGCTTCCTGAATCACGATCCGGTTCAAACCCTCGAAGCCGTAGAGCTGCGATATTCTGACCGAATACTGCTCGTTCGCCGATTTGACGTGTCGCACCTGATCGCCGACCCTGATCTCTCCATGAGTAATTCTTCCGATGCCGATCCGACCCACATAGTCGCTATAGTCGAGGGTTGTAAT
>Ga0315289_10008287_pt1 | contig 15051 bp, 8 predicted proteins | sample YL17G11_40_MG_FD_203452 | JGI IMG/M metagenome (GOLD analysis project Ga0315289, IMG submission 203452) | Sediment microbial communities from Yellowstone Lake, YNP, Wyoming, USA - YL17G11_40 | ecosystem: Environmental > Aquatic > Freshwater > Lake > Sediment | place: USA: Wyoming | collected...
TCATTTAGGTTATAACAAATTGCCCATTAAGATCATTGGAAGACCTGTCCCCTGCGTCCGGCGGCAGTATGTTATGAGATACCTTCGACACACTTCCACCAGATTCCAAGGGGGGCACGTATGGTGCACGCACAGCTTCGGTCCGTCATTCTCTGCCTGCTTGCTTTTCTGCTGCCGGCTGGCGCCGCATTTGTCGAGGATTTCGGGGCGTATCCCGGCGAAACGCAAGGCACCGAGGTTTCCGTAACTGTCGATGGAACTCCGGTATTTGTTCATACGCATAATGGCGGCGCTTCGGGGCCGGTGATCAACTACGTTCACTTCTCGTTCACCGGATCGTCCCAGATCCGTGTCACGGCTTCGACCATGGTCAACGATGTGCGGCCGAAAACGCTGGCAATCCCATCCACCAAATCAGGCAATACACTGACATTCACGATCGACCGGCCTTTCAACTACGTCGTTCTGCGTAAGGATGACCTGCCGCCGAACTGGTACTACGAGAAGCAGATCCTTCTGTGCATCTTTGCCGAGGCCCCCATGACCAATGTTCCAGCCCTCACCGATCCCGATGTGCATACTATCAAGAGCTATGGAGTCGATTCAACTGGCGCAACGGTTGAAACGCAGAAAATCAATGACGCGATTTCATCAATAAGCACGGCTGGTGGAGGTACCCTCTTTTTCACTAAAGGAATTTACACTACCGGTACGGTAAACATGAAAAGCAATGTTCAGGTATGGGTCGCTACTGGCGCGCTCATACGCGCAAGCACCTCAACCGCCGATTTTCCTGCTGTTACCAGCGCAAGCCGGTGGGGCAACCATGCATTCTTTTATTGGGACCATACGGTAAATGCTCGTTTACGGGGTCACGGAAATCTCGACATGCGCGCAGTCAAGACTGGCGACCCACGACATCAGATGTTTGCCGTTTGCCGAAATACTGTGGTAGAAGGAGTTCAAATCACCAACTCCGCAGTATGGACTATTCATCCCACCGATTGTGACACGATGACATTCCGCAATGTTCATGTGCTCAACCAGGAGCCCTGCTGCTATGTCGATCAATTCGACATCGATGCCTGCCGCGATGTGCTCATTGAGAACTGTTTTTCGTATGGCGGTGATGACGCCACCTGCATCAAGTCCGTCACGGCAACTCCAAAGATTTTCAGGAATTTCACAGTCCGCAACTCAACATTCTGGTCAACCACCAGCAATGGTCTGCGGGCCGGCGGCGGAGCTACAGAAAACAACTGGACAAGCTGCACCAACATCCTCTACGATAATGTCCATGTCTTGCATGCAGGCGAATACGGGTTTGTTTTTATGCTTGGGCAGACCGGATTAACCAGAGATATTCTATTCCGGAATTGCTCGACCGAAGATCAGCATATGGAAGCCGTGCGTATTGCCGACGAATGCTGGGGCGGTGGATGCCCTCATTCGAATTCGACCGCATTTAAAAACGCACTTTTTGACAATCTTGCCGTATCGGTTGTCAGTTCTGGAACTGGCGGAATTCCTCCGAACATGACCATTGCCTACGGAGATAGTATCCGGTTTAATTGCTTAAAAGTCAATGGTTCCACCATCACTGCCAAACCATCCGGCTATACCATTACCGCAACCAATGTTACCTTCGGGTGTTCCGCTTCCAAAAGTGCGGGCCCGGCCATGAGCGGTACGGCATTGCAGTCGTCTTCGTATGCCCGTGCTCTCCGGAAGACCATTTGCTTTATCATTTCAAATCCCGAGATAGTTCAAATTACCATAAGTAATTTATGTGGTGCACTCGTGGCACGGCAGAATGTAAAGAGAACGGGCGCGTATGAGATCCGTCTTCCCGCGGCCGGCGAGGGACTGCTTATTGCACATATGGCCAATGCTCATGGAAAGGTGATTTCGAGCAGCAAAGTTTTTATAATGAATTAAACGAGCTCTTCAATGTACCGTTTTCGCCGGCGGCGTGTGTTATATCAGCTATAACATTCCGGATCGTATCGCCAATGGTTTCAATCCCCCGGACGCGCATTCGGGCCTATATTGTTGCGCAGGCGAAGTGTCCGCAACCTTTTTCAAAGGGGAATGGTATGCCGCTGGTACATTTCCGCGCATTCGGTTTGTTTGCTATTCTAATGGTTTTCGCCGCGCAGGCCGCGGCGCCATCCTTGCGCGACGAGGTCAACCTGGCCGGCGCCTGGACCCAGGGAGGAACCGTGCCCAATTTCGCGCGCAACGGGCAGACCATCACCGGCACGGCGCCGTTCGTGTACCAGCGGAGCATGACCATACCGGCGACATGGACCGGAAAGAACATTTTTCTTGATTTCGAGTTTGTAAACTTCAAGGCGGAAGTGTTCATCAACGATGTTCTCGTGACGACGGTTTTAGGTGGGTGGATGCCGTTCAAAGTCGACATCACCTCGAAGGTGGCCGCCGGGCGGCAATACGCCCTTAAGGTGAATGTATACGGCGACCAGATCCCCGAGATACGGTATGTCCGCGCCAGCGACAACCGCCAGTTTGTCTACTATCCCGTGGGGCCGTCGTTGAATGCCGACGGCACCTGGTGCGGGATCATCGGCGACGTGTACCTCCGGGCATACGGACCGGTGGGCATCATGGAGGCGCATGCAAAGACCTCCACGCGCACCGGGACGATCGCGGTCAACTATGTCGTCAGGAACTTCAGCTCGTCAAGCAAAACCGTCACTATCGCCACCGAAGCACGGCCATCGACCGGCGGCGCGGCGGAGAAAAGTTTTGTCAGCGGGGCCATCACCCTTGCGCCCGGTCAAACGGACACCATCGAGTCGTCAAGCTCGTGGACAAGCCCCCGTCTCTGGTGGCCGGACGACCCGAAGCTCTATCACCTGTGCTCCGCGGTCAAGGAGAACGGCGCAACGATCGATTCGCAGACCGTGCGGTTCGGGTTCCGCGAGTTCTACATTGAGCCCGGGAAAAACTATTACCGGCTCAACGGGGTACGGTGCAACCTTCGCGGCACGTCGTTCGACTGGGGCGGCCATCCCACGAGCCCTGCCGCGATGTCGACGGCCATAGACAGGCTGCGAAGCTACAATGCCAACATTCTGCGGGTCCATTCCTGCCCCATATCGGGACAGATGCTTGACGTATGCGATGAAAAGGGGTTCATGATCATCGATGAGTCCGCGCTGTACGGATGCAGTTGCCTGTATAATGGCGGCGCTGATTCGACCGTGCTGGTCCGGAATTTCAGCGCGTGCTTCACCGCCTGGGTCACTTCCCAGCGCAATCATCCTTCGGTGGTCATATGGAGCAACGATAATGAGTCGATCGTCGGGCCCATCAACACCTCCCCGGTCGGCGAAGACTTTTTCTGGAAGGACCTGAAGAAGCTCGCGCTTGCGATCCGGGCGGCTGACCCGACCCGGCCGATCATTTTCGAGGGTGATGGCGAACTCGAGGGAACCCGCGACTGGGAAACGTGGTCCAAGCACTATCCCGAAGGGTATGGCAGCGAGCCGGTGGGAAGCCCGTACAGCTGGATGACAAAAGTATCTCCTGTCAAGCCAACCCATTTTGGAGAATTCATTTTTCTCTGGGGCCCCAACGCCGCCGCCAACGCCAACAACCGCTGGTGGCAGGGCACCTGGACCCGCGGAATGCGGTACATCGATGCGGCCGACATAAGTCCCTATACGCCAGATTGGGCCGGCAACCCGACCCCCGCCGATGCGCAGAAAATGAATGTTTTCAACGGATTCGCGCCGGTCGCCCTTTTTGACAAGGGCTATGATGACCTGGGGATCGCTCCGGTCAAGGACGGAACATACCCCTCGGTGGATGAGGGCGGCACCCTGGTGCGGACGCTTGTTCTTTACAACGATGAATTCCGCGATTCGACGGTCACGGCCGCGGTCACCGTGCGCGCGGGAGGCACGACCTACGCCAGCGGAACCCGGACCTATAATCTTCCCATGGGATTTCATGCGTGCATCGCCTGTACGCTCCAGGTCCCCAATATCGGCGGATCGAACATGGAGCTGGTGCTGAGCACATCCAAGGCAGGACAGACAAAATTCACGGAATCGAAATTCTTCGCGGTAACCGAAAAAGGACTCTCCGGCAGCACCTCGAACGCAATCAGGCTGAGCAATGCGTTGCCCGCTTGGCTGCGGAGTCCCGACCAGCCTGCCTACAGCCTTGTTCCCGGTATGACGTACAAGTATTATGAAGGAACGTGGACCCGCCTGCCCGATTTCAGTGCCTTGACACCAGTGAAAGAAGGCGCCACCACCAGCTTTAGTTTGATTGCTTTGAGGAACCGGCCGAATAACTTCGGACTGGTGTTCAAAGGCTACGTACAGCCGCCGTGGGACGGGGATTTTGTGTTCTACACGACCTCCGATGCCGGCAGCAGGCTCTGGATAGGCGATGAGCTGGTGGTGAACAACGACGGCCAGCACACACCCGTGATGTCCGGCGGCGCCATTTCGCTGAAAGCGGGCGTGCATGCCATTACCGTGGAGTACTTTGACGATTCGCTGGGGCAGCAGCTCCTGAACGTGATGTGGGAAGGACGCTCGTACCCCTGGGATGGACATTCGTTCTCAAGAATCTATCTCGCCAGCAGCAGCGTTTTCCGGGAAAGCGCAACGGCGATAGAGCATCAGATGCCAAATCGTAAATCAGCGGACCGCGTCTCGTTTGCCGGGTCCGGCATATCGCTGAGAGTGCTGGCGGCGGGCGCTCGCACGATAGAAATTTTCAACGCGCAGGGCGGCATTGTCGCGAAGCATGCGGGGGATGGGAGCATGGTGTGGGACCTGTCCGGTCTGGCCGGCGGCTGGTATGTGATGAAAGTGACATCTCGTGACGGACTTTTGATGGAGGTTCCCTTTGTTCGCTAGAGAATTGATCGCATGCGCAGCTCATTTCGCGCGAAGGGGGGTGGACCGCCATGGGTGGCATATGATGCCGTCCGCGGCGTTCCTCCTTTTACTCGCGATCACCATTAAGGCCCAGGACATGAATGCCCAAAGTCAATCAATCCCCTCGGCAGCAAACAGCGGAACGGAGATCGGCCGTTCGCTGCTCCGCGACCAGGTGTCGCTGAACGGAACATGGGAGATCGGCGGCGAAATCCCCCAGTATGGCGGGACCAAAATCGATACCGCCGCGTATCAGCGGACGGTGGATGTCCCGGCATCATGGCAGGGAAAAATAATCCGTCTGGAATTCGAAATGGTCAACTACATCGCCGATGTGTATGTCAATGAAACGCACGTGGGCGCGCATGTGGGCGGGTGGATCCCCTTTGGTTTTGATATCAGCGCGCTGGCGGCGCCGGGAAAACCGTTTACACTTCGCGTGCTGGTCAAGGGATCGCGGCACACCCCGATCAGCGACGGAAACGACAATGCCCTGTGGCCCATCGGGTCCGCGCAGCTTGATGGCGGAGGGTCCGGCATCGTCGACAATGTCTGGCTGCGCGCGTATGGTCCTGTGTACATCGACGACGCCTGCATCCGCACGTCGTTGCGCGAAAAGCGCATCACCATGGATTATTCGATAGTCAACGGAACGGACAAAAGCCGCACTGTTGAAATCGCGAATGAAGTCACGGCGATTGATTCGCCGGGCCCGTTGCTGCGGATGCAGGGCGAAACCGTCACCCTGGCCCCGGGCGAAACGCGGTCGATTACCCTCAGTAAACCATGGGAAAACCCTCCGCTGTGGTCGCCGGACAATCCCCGGTTGCTCCTGCTGAAATCGCGGGTGATGGAAAAATCAACCTGCCTCGACAGCGAATCCCGCCGGTTCGGGTTCAGGGAAATCCGGATAGAGGGAAACCAATATCGCCTTAACGGCGTCCGGTTCAATTCGTATGGAGAAAACCTGCCCATACCTTCACTGCACGGCCATGGCAGCGGCGGCGGCCGTTCGGGTTTGCGTCCGGAGACCTGGCCGAAGACCGCTGCCATGCTCAGAAACACGCTCAACTTCCGCGTGTTGCGCGTTCATCAGGCGCCCTGCCCCCGTTTCATTCTCGAAGGCGCCGATGAAACCGGCCTCATGATTATTGACGAAGGCGCATTATACTGCATGTGGGGATATTATAATCGCACCGACAAGACAAAACTGCTGGACAACACGATAAACCGCTGGGTGGGCCCGTGGGTCCGGTCCCACCGCAACCATCCGTGCATCCTGCAATGGAGCGCGATGAATGAAATGAACATGGGCACGGCCAGCATCACCCTCACCCGCGCCCAATGCTTATCGGTTGGCAATGCGGTCCGCGCCCATGACCCCACGCGGCCGGTGGGCTACGACGGTGATGCCGATGTGGGCGACCGGGTGGTCAATAACCACTATCCCGAAGGCTATGAATCGTTGGACGCGTTCATCAGCGGCGGCGACATCTATAATTGGCCCACGTTCTCGAACAACGGCGACTGCACCGACCGCCCGCTGCCCGATAAGGTGACGGGTTTCGGCGAATTTCTGGGCCCGTGGGTCAGGCAGATCCAGCCCGACGTCACCTGGTGGCAGGGGACCTGGGTCCGCGGCATGCGGTTCCTGGATTTCAACGACGTGCGGCCCTATACCATGCAGTGGGCTTGGCGCGACAGCGGTTCCCCGGTCAAGCAGAACCTGGCCAACGGCTTTGCCCGCGTCGCGCTTTTCGATAAGGAGTATGATGGCCTGGGCATCGCGCCGATACTGAAGAAGAAATATCCGGCGCTCATCGCGGGCTCCCGATGCACGCGCACGCTGATACTCTATAACGATGAGATGAGCGACAGCCTTGTCACCATGGAAGTGACCGTCAAAGCAGGGGACAGGACCGTGTCGCGCGGGCGGAAGACCGTGCGGTTGACTCCCGGAGAACATGCCGAGTATCTCTGCGCATTTCAGGTCCCCGCATCGGGCGATTCGGTTATGCAAATGGTCCTGGCCGCCTTCAAGGCCGGGCGGCCCAGATTTTCAGAGACGCGCTGCTATGCGCTTTCCGGGGATAGCCGGCCGCGGGCTGTTGACACGACGGTGGTATTTTCCGATGTGCCGGCGGAGCAGCTCGCGCCGGTGCGCTGCAGCATCGAAATCCCGAAACCATTCGCGCCGGCAACGGACTGGTCAGCCGGGAAAATCCGTCTGTGCGTCAAAAATCTGTCGCATGAATGCCGCGCCGTCGGGACCACTGCGCTGAAAATCGATCCTGCCTATGATCTGGAAATGACGGGGAAAGATGAGCTTGAATATTCGCTCAAGCCGGGCGCGGAAATAACCAGAGAATACGCAATCAAGCTTCGGCCCGGGAGCTATCAGGTCCGTACCCCTTCGCGAAACCGGCATGCGCTCACCGACCATAAACTTCTGATCGTGCCGTTCGCGCTGCCGCGCATCGCGCCAGTCTCATCGGTCGACAAGCTGGCCGCGGCAATGGAGCGGGCGCCGCGCCTCATGGCCCGGGCGCACGGAGAGGTGCGCGGCAGCGTGCAACTGGCCGCCTGCGGGACCGACCTGGCGGTTATCGCGAATGTAAACGATCGCAACTATACCGTCGTGCGCGACATATGGGGAAACTCATTTGTTTCTTTGTATAGCCCGCGCGCCGACGGCAAAGGCATGATCCAGTTGCATCTTGTTCCGGGCTGCGACTCCCTGCCAAACCGGGCGTTCAGGCAGAATTATCTGATCGATGCCCTGGACTCCGCGCTGAATGTCCGTCTGACAAGCCGCCGCACCGGGGAAGGCTATGAGATCGCCGCGCTTGTCCCGCTTTCGGACCTTTTTCTGGGCCCTGCGGCAAAGGAGCTGCGTCTCGAACTGCGGCTTCGGGGCGCTGTGGATACATCGGGGAAGCCCCAGGAATCAACGGTCTTTCACAGCCATTTTTCGCTGCCGAACCTGGACGGCACCCGGCACGGCATTGTCATTCTGCCGGGCGCCTAAGCCGTTCAAATTGACTCTCTGGGAAAGCAGGCGATGCGGCGCGTTGTGGATTGCCGGAATATCAATGTTGAACATCGTTAATCACGCCAATATCAAAAGGGGGTATCCGATGAAATCGCGCTTCTTTCGTTGTACGGTCCTTGCCGCGGCATTCCTCTGCTATCAGGCAACCGCCGTGAATGCCGCCAACGGCTTTGCCGTCTCGGTCTCGTATCTTTCGCCGCCGGTATCAAGCATGCAATGGGCATACGATGCGTGCTTCAATCGCGGCAACCTCGTTCGCTACGACATCACGAATAATGCCGTGGCCTCCCGCGATACGCTGTATAAAGGATGGGCGCAGTGGCCGGCCATCAACCTGGCCGGCACGAAGATCGCGTTTTTCCGCTGGGGCAAGAGCGTCAAAAACGGCCAGGTCGTGAATGAGGCGGACCCGAAGAATTACCTCTCTGTCATCAACAAATCCGGCGGCACGGTGACGAACCTGGTTGAAGTCGCGGCGCCGCTGACCCAATCCGCTGCCGATCGCGACCCCCTGATTGACTGGCCGGCTGGTGACTGGGTGTATTATGAAAAGCCGACGAAAACACACCAGATCTGGCGCGTCAACATCAACGATCCGTCGCGCAACGAACTCGTCGTCACCTATCAGAAAAGCCCCAAAGGCGAGGATTCCGGGCCGATTTACTTCTGGCGATGGACCCTGAGCGTGGACGCCAGGGCGGCGCTTATCTGGTCCGCCGGATACACCTGGAACTCCAATATCTGGCACTGCTTTCCTCCCACCAACGGCGATCCCCTTGCCTGCGCGCCTAATAATGGCGCGGCCTGGGCGCAGATATGGGCCTGCAACGGCGCGGTTTCTCCCAGCGGAAAGTATGCGTGCCATTACATCGGCGGCGCGCACGAGACCATCGAAATCCTCTCCTGGGACCTCAATCCGTCAAGCGGCTACGGCACGGTCAGGCAGGTGACCCTCAGCATCGCGGGCGCCGAACAATTGCGTTTTGCCGCCAATTCCGACAAATGGGTGCAGGAGCAGGTGGGCTACGACGGTCTTGCTGCAGCCCTTTGCAACGGCAGCAACCAGTGGCTTATCAATTGGAAAGACGGCGGCACGATTGTGGCATCCGGCAATCCGCGCGGCCAGACGCCCGCCAAATGCAGCGATGCGGGCGATTTCTGGATCGACGGCGGTGTGCAGAACGCGGGGAAATACGAGGACGCCAACGGGAGCTGGGTGACGGTTGCGCCGATCGATCCGATCAACCCCAGCGCTGCATCCGCAGCGCTGATGTCCCGCCCTATCGCCCGGACCGTCCCGCATCTGCGCTGCGGCGACCGCGGGCTGGTTGTCGAATGGAAATCGGGCGCAACGACGCTTGCCGCGGACATGCGCGGCAGGAAGATCGCCAGCGTGCGCTGAACCCGCGGCCGGGGAGATCCGCAGCATCAGCCTGAATTCCGCCGAATGTGAAGACCGGAAATTACCATTTCGAAAAGTGCAAAAATCCATGCGACAATTGAAGCGCTTCAACCGCGTTCCACGAAACGCGATGCCGCTCTGCCTTCTGTGCGGCGTATGGATCGCCGCGCATGCGCAGCCGACGCCGGTTTCCTGCGCCATTGAGGCGGAGGATTTCCGCGATACCAGCAGCGTTACCTTCGGCCCGATCCCCAGTGGGCCGGCGCTGGGCGGCGGTTGCATCAAGGCGCACTGCAGCCCGACACACAAACAGTGCGCCGATTCTGGCGGAACGGCTGCAGATTGACCTTGTCATGAAGTCCTGGGCAGTGGTATTGTTATATCAGAAGAATGCACGGTGATAATAACCGTATCAACCTGAACCCGCGGGAGAACGTTATGATCGGCGATAGCCAGCTACGATGGACATCACTGTGTCTTTGCGCATGCATCTTCGCATTCCGCGTATCTGCGATCGAGTATGTCTTTCCCGCCGCTTCGGGCGTGATCGACATCACCAAGGCGCCCTATAATGCCGACCGCACCGGCCAGACCGACGTTTCCGCCATTCTTACCAAAGCGGCAAACGATATCATCGGCGTTGTGGGATGGGGCCCGGCCACCCTGTACCTGCCGAACGGCACTTATCTGGTGAAAAACACCTTTGCCTGGAGCCTGAATTCCCACGGCAACGGGATCGGTCCGCACCTTACCGGGCAAAGCCGTTCGGGCACGGTCATCAAACTGGCAAAAGGCACCTGGCCGCTGGGCACCGAAGGAAAACCGGTGATCCAGACCGGGGCCGGGGACGAAAACAACTTTGATAAAGGCATCTATAATCTCACCGTGCTTGTCGACAGCAACAATGCCGGCGCCATCGGCATTGTGTATGTGAGCGATAATCACGGCATGATGTCGGACGTCGACGTCATTTCGGCCGACGGCAAGGGAATGTACGGTATCCAGTCCGCGGGAAATTATACCGGATCGACCGTGGGCGGCAACGGCCCGTTCATCATCCGGCGCACGTTCATCAAGGGTTTTCAGGTCGGCTTTCGCGGGTGCGCCAGCGAGGGCGAGATGATGTCGCAGATACGGCTTTCGGGCCAGAGCAAATATGGCCTCTGGGCCAGTTGCGGCGACCTGATCGTCGACAGCCTGACGACCAACGATACCTGCATAGCGGTGGAGGCCGAAGCGCCCGTCATGTTGACAAATGCGGTCCTTTCGGGCGGATCGCCGACCGCGTATGCCATCCGCAATTTCGTCACATCGTCATTTTTCCGCGATATCAAGACCACGGGCTACAAGTTCGCCATCAGCAGCGTTGGCACCAACCGTCCGCCGCTCGTTTCCGCATTCGGCGAATATACGCCCGTACCAACCACCTCGCTTTTTTCCACTGCGACAAGGTCCATGAATATTCCCCCGCGGTATCCCCCGGTGATTCCCTGGGAAAGCGATTTCGGCAAATGGGCGTTTCCCGACAATTACAAGACCGGCGGCCGCACCGATGTGCAGGCGTTGCAGGCGGCCATCGACGATCCGACAAAGACCACGGTCTGCCTGGTGCGCAGCAGGGTGTACCAGATCGACGCGCCGGTCTATGTGCGCGGCACCATAACGAGGATTTTCGCGGCCGGCGGAATGTATCATGCGGTCAACTCGAGCGCCAGGCTTGCTTTTAGCGACGGATCGGCGCCGGTTGTGACCATCGAAAAAGTCTCCATGGACAATGTCGGCGTGGGCGGGAGCATCAATCTTCCTCTCTTCAAGAACTCCAGCCGCACGCTGGTAGTCGAGGGCGGAGGATTTGATTGTCGGATCGTGGGAGGGGGCGAAACCTACCTCACCGACCAGACTTCCAAATATCTTATCGACAATGCCCAGGCGCGGGTATACATGTGGCAATGGGAGGCCAACTACTATGACAGCGGCATGGTCGTGCGCAACGGGATGGTGCGCTCGGTGGGCCAGTATATGGAAGGCGATGCCAGCGTTTTCGTCTGCACCGGAGGATTCACCGAAATTCTCGGGTCCTGGTATTACAGCTTCTGCGCCAATAAAAGCAACCTGTATATGTTGCTTATCGGGAACAACGCCAACGTATCGGCGGCCGGCATGTTTCAGCAGAATTTCTGCAGCCCCTGGAGCGGCTATACCCAGCTTGTAAAGGAGACACGCGCCGGCACAACGAAGACCCTGACCTCATCGGCCAATCCGGCGGGCGGCAATATCGCCTTGTATACGGCCTACGATTCGGCGCAGGTGGCGCAGGTATTGCAGACTCCCGCTGTTAGCCCTTTGTCAATCATCGGCAACACCATCCGCCTCTCCGTGGTCCGGCGGACCCATGACGTTGAAATTCAATACCGGATCTCGCGTGCCGGACCGGTCGCGATAATCGCAGCCGATGTCGCGGGGCGGATAGTGGCGGCCGCAACAGGATGCGCAACGGCCCCCGGCACGCAACGCGCAGCGCTGCCGGCGCTGCCCGGGGTCGTCTGCGTCACGGTGCGCACGCCGGAAGGAGCCGCGCAGCGCCTGGTAGTGCAGGCGCGGTGAAGAGCATTGTTGACAAGCGTGAATTCCGGCCTTCAGCACCCGAAAATAGCGTTGTCTTCCCGCTCTGCCGCGCCGCGTGAATTACGAAATAACTCTTCTGCTCGACCAGCGCCATCAGACCGGTGCAACGATCCATTGCCGGAAGCATATAATGCTCGCCGGCGACGCAGGGGCCGGTGGTGTTAAATCGGCGTTTTGTGGGAAGCATATAGGCAAAAGAGCTTGAAGTGATGCCGCGGAGCAATCAAGCTGTCAGACGATTTGATTTTTCCCTATCGGCATTGCGCTTCGCGTTGACACCAACGACGGGGAGTATAATTGCATAAAGGATACGATATCAAACCGCGCAAGTGGTCCGTCGTGTTGTATGCCGGGGGATTCCTGCGCCGGTTCGCTATTTATCAAGCCCGCAGACGGCATCGACTTCCGCTACCTAGAAAACGAATGTCGGTCCCTTAATGCCCGATAAGCGCACGCCGAATATCAGAATGCGCAGGCGATCTTCATCATCCAATACCAGTGCTCCGGCTGTATCAGCACCGCGCCCTTTTCGGAGAATTTGCGGTCGTTGCATACCGGCCGCATATGGTCGCGGGCAAGCTGCCCGCGGACCGAGAATGCGGCGCCGAAGTCCTTTCGCACGTACAGCGACCACTTCGTATCGTCAAGGGCATAATTCCTGCCTGGCTCATTGATGGGGAGCGGAATCTGGAAATTGGAAACGTTCCGGTAATCGTCGCCATAATTCCATCCGTACCATTCGCCCTCAAGAGACAGCAGATCGAGCCGCGAATGCGTATTGACAAACCGGTCAAGCAGCCATGATGCCGCGCCCGCCACAATGCCGGCCGACCCGAAGGAAACCGCGGACATCGCTTTCCTGCTTTTATTCGCTTCCAGCCCCCAGCCCAGCACCCCCGGCAGAATGCAATACGAAAGCAGCGGGTGCGTGGGCAGGTTGATGCCCAGCATAACGGGTATTCTTTTCGTCAACGTATCGTACGCCACAGACCGATCGACATTGCGCGGATAATCATCAAGGCCCAGAATCGCCGCTTCGCCATACACCTTCAAATCCTCTTTTCCCAGGGACCCGCGTTCGGGAATGTCCCGCATGAAAAACCGTTTGGGATCGATGCTGAAGCGGGCCATCAGCTTCGTCCCCTTGAAGGTATAATAATTCGTATCGCCGGTCATGGTCGTGGAATCAAAATTGGTCAAACACATGATGCGATTATCATGCGGTGAAGTGCGTCGGCTGTTAACGCTGATCAGATGCGCCAAGTTCACTCCCGCGCCTATTTGCACCGCCCGATTACACAGAGTGACCGTAGGCAACAACGTCAGCGAAAAGTCTTCGGCCGGATAGTGCCAGGAGTCGCTGGTGAAGAGGGCCTTGACATTGACAGCGTCGTTCAGACAGCTCCAGGTCACATGCAACCCCAGCAGCCGTGCCATGGGAAAATCGAACGATGTCACTATAAACGGAGGATACGTACCGCTGCGAAAGAGATATTCGCCAAGATCGGTGGCGTCAGGATTATACTTGAAAGGAAAGTATCCCACGCCCGCTTCCAGCCACGGTGTATCCGCGTTTCCCCAGCCATAGGTCCCTTCAGCCTGGTGGAAGTAGATCGTATTGATTGGCTCCAGTGTTGCTTCGACGTTATTCACGATCGGCTCGGAAAAGCTCAGCATCGACTCCAGGCCCAAAAGCACTTTCGCATGGTCGTTTACTTTCGCACTCACCATGGCCTGAAGATAGGCGCGCTGCAGCCAGAGGTGGTCGATGGCAACCTGCGTAGTGGGGAAATAGCCGTGCGCGATCTGGCCGAATTCGTACGCGCCGAAACCGCTTATCGTGATGCTTTTTTCCCCATCCGATGCCAAACAAATGAACGCAACCAGGATAATTGCCGGCCGGATATTTCGTATCGTCTGATTCTTGAACATGATGATTCCTCGCATAATTGAGTTCACGATAGTGTACTATCGTCGTCATTTTGCCCGGAAGCGCATCGCCGTCGATTACTATCAGTATGCGCCGTCAGGTTCTTCGCCGTTGCAGCCGCGAAGGGCCGTATATCGCCTTCGGCATTATTTGACAAAAGATACCCGTGTATGGTTTCTGAGGATGCCGTTTATCGTCAATGTGCAGAAATACGCCCCGGTTGAAAGGCCCGACAGCGAGGCCGTTTCGGAGCAATACCGCGAAACATACTGATTGTCAACAAGGGTCCTGACGGTTTCACCCTTGAGATTCGTCAGTGCGACGACAACGTGCTGCGCCGGGAATCCGCGTTCCGACGGGACCGCAAAGAACACCTGCATACGCTCGCCCGGCAGGTTCATTGCTCTGAAATGCCCGCGGATATTGTCCGTCATGACGGTCGGCTTGACACCGGTAGTATATTCGCCAAGGGCAACGGTCTGTATCGCGGATGTTGCCGCTGAAGGCACCCATACTTCGACAACCGGTCCGGTTGCCTGCGGAGGAGCCACCTGACCTTCGCCCTGGAGCGGAATCGGGAAGTTAGCCGAAGTGATGGTCGTGGGGAACGCCGTCGGATTGAGCAACCGTGCCTCGGATGAGGCGCCTTTTGTCCAGGTCGTTCCGACGGTTACCGGCGTACCATTGACCTTGACAACCTGATTCGTATACGCCGCGTCAAGATGGAGTCGTACGATCCAGCCGCGCGCGCTCAGCTTGCCGGCGAATGCATTGCCAATGGCCGGGTTGATCGTGACCTGCATGCCGTCGGCTGACCGGCCGGCGGTAAGATCGGTTTTGGCATACTCGCCGCTTTCATAGTTAAAGGTCTCCTTATCGTCTTCGTATAGGCTCCGGGTCACGCTTGCGCCGATGGCCGGCGGAAAGACTTCGAGCGTAATCGGGTTCCACGGTTTTTGCGACGTATACAGCATATCCGGGCACATCGTAATGATTGCACCTTTGCGAATAAACATCGGCGTATGCCAGACCTTTGAATCGACGGCCAAGGTCTTCGGGCCTGTCTGCACCTGGCCGGTCCATGCGTCGAACCAGTCCCCGGGCGGAATCCAGGTCGAAA
>Ga0315289_10008289_pt1 | contig 15049 bp, 12 predicted proteins | sample YL17G11_40_MG_FD_203452 | JGI IMG/M metagenome (GOLD analysis project Ga0315289, IMG submission 203452) | Sediment microbial communities from Yellowstone Lake, YNP, Wyoming, USA - YL17G11_40 | ecosystem: Environmental > Aquatic > Freshwater > Lake > Sediment | place: USA: Wyoming | collected...
GGTGAAAGAATAGAATGGGTCAAGCCGATAATGTTTACAGGCGGTGTAGGCCAGATAGATAACAAACACATTGAGAAGGGGAACCCTCAAGAAGGGATGTTCGTCGTAAAGATTGGTGGCCCTGCTGATAGAATCGGTATCGGCGGTGGCGCTGCCTCAAGTATGATTCAGGGCGAAAATATTGCCGAGCTTGACTTCAGTGCTGTGCAGCGTGGTGATGCAGAGATGGAACAGAAGGTGAACAGAGTTATAAGGGCATGTGTAGAGATGGGAGATGAAAATCCTGTCATAAGCATTCATGACCAGGGTGCCGGAGGAAACTGTAATGTGGTGAAAGAAATAATTTATCCTGCTGGCGCAAAAATAGAGATAAGAAATATTCCCCTTGGCGATAATACACTCTCAGTGCTTGAGATATGGGGGGCTGAGTATCAGGAAAATGATGCATTGCTTATAAAGCCTGACAGTAGTGAGATGTTTCTGGAAATCTGTAAAAAGGAGAAAGTTCCTTGTGCAATTATCGGAGAAATTATAGGAGACGGTTATGTAGTCATTCATGACGAGACAGACAGGAGTATCCCAGTAAAGCTTGAACTATCAAAGGTTCTCGGTGAGATGCCACAAAAGACTTTTACTATTGAATGCATTCAACATAAATTTGAACCTTTGAAATTACCTGATGATATCACGGTAAAAAGTGCTGTTGAAAAAGTACTCCGCCTTGTCTCAGTAGGTTCTAAGAGGTTCCTTACCAATAAAGTTGACAGGTCTGTTACAGGGCTTATTGCACAACAGCAATGTGTTGGCCCCCTTCAGCTTACTTTATCTGATGTAGCGGTCATAAGCCAGAGCCATTTTGGAATTACCGGGGCGGCTATAGCTATTGGTGAGCAACCAATAAAAGGGTTGATAAGTCCTCAGGCAATGGCTCGAATGAGTGTTGGCGAGGCGCTCACAAATATTGTCTGGGCAAAAATGAGTGCACTTGAAGATATTAAATGCTCAGGTAACTGGATGTGGGCAGCAAAACTTCCCGGTGAAGGTGCAAGGCTTTATGATGCTGCGATTGCATTGAGAGATGTAATGACTGAACTTGGTATCGCAATTGATGGAGGGAAAGATAGCCTCTCCATGGCAGCCATGGTTGCTGATTCATTTGGAAAGACCGAGATAGTCAAAGCCCCAGGGACACTTGTTATTTCTGCATATGTCACATGCCCAGATACTACAAAGATTGTCACACCTGATATAAAAATGCCTGGTGAAAGTAAGCTGCTTTATATTGATCTCGGCCTCGGAAGAAATAGAATTGGAGGCACTGCCTTAGCCCATGTCTATGGCCAGATCGGAAATGAATCTCCTGATCTGGATGACCCTCAGCTCCTCAAACGTACCTTTAATGCTGTGCAGAGGCTCATCACCGAAGACCTGATTCTCTCAGGTCATGACAGAAGTGACGGAGGCTTAATAACCACAATCCTTGAGATGGCCTTTGGGGGGAATTGTGGGATCGACATAAATATAGAAGATGAGAAGATAAGAAGGGATGAGGTTTTGAACTCAAGCAGTTCTCAACTTCTTAATTTCTTAACTTCTGTAATTTCTCTTCTTTTTTCAGAAGAACTTGGTGTGGTAATCGAATATCTTTCTAAAAATGAAGACGTAATAACAGGTATTTTGAAAGATAACGGAATACCTTATCAGATAATCGGAAATACTACTTTAGAAAAAAAGATAGACATAAGTATAAATGGTCATTCTGTTTTGAAAGAAGACATGAGGATACTCAGAGCTATCTGGGAAGAAACCAGTTATCAACTTGACAGGCTTCAGGCAAATCCTGATTGTGTTGATGAGGAAAGAAAGGTTATTTTTGACAGAAAAGGACCTAAATATGTTCTTACATTTACTCCGCAAAAGACACCTCAAAGACTTTTCGAAATAGATGTCAAACCGAAAGTTGCTATCATCCGTGAAGAGGGCAGTAATGGAGACCGTGAGATGACGTCAGCCTTTTATCAGGCTGGATTTGAGGTATGGGATATTGCAATGACAGACCTTCTTGGAGGGAGGACAAACCTTGACGATTTTAGGGGTATTGCTTTTGTGGGCGGGTTCAGTTATGCAGATGTCCTCGATTCGGCTAAAGGTTGGGCTGGAGTAATCAGGTTTCATAAAAAACTCTTTGAACAATTCCAGAGATTCTATGAAAGACCTGATACCTTTAGTTTTGGTGTCTGTAATGGTTGCCAGCTCATGGCACTCCTCGGCTGGGTACCATGGAAAGGAATTCCTGATACTATTCAACCGAGATTTATCCAGAATAAGTCAGGCAGATTTGAATCAAGGTTTTCAACAGTACATATTGTACCGAGTCCTGCCATTATGCTCAGAGGAATGGAAGGTTCTACACTTGGTGTATGGGTTGCACATGGTGAGGGGAGAGTTTATTTTCCTAACAATGGAATACAGCAAGAGGTTATAAGACAGTATCTTGCACCGATACGGTTTGTTGATGACAATGGAGACATTGCAGGGACATATCCTTTTAACCCGAACGGCTCTCCTTCAGGCATAACAGCCCTCTGCTCTCCTGATGGGAGACACCTTGCAATGATGCCTCATCCTGAAAGAACATTTCTTAAATGGCAGTGGGCTTATATGCCGGAGGAATGGAAAAAGAACCTTGAAACGTCACCCTGGCTTACAATGTTCCAGAATGCAATGGAGTGGTGTATTGAATAAATAGTTATGCTGAAAACTGGAATGGCTCGTATTTGGTGACTTTATTTCGCCCTGATCTTTTTGCGCTATAAAGCGCTTCATCAGCATGCCTCACTACTGTATCAATCGTATCACCATCAATGGGGAATGTCGCAACACCACCACTAACAGAGACATACCCTGATGGTTGTTTTTCCTTGTGTCTGAATGGATAGTTTTCTATGAGCTTTCTTATTTTTTCTGCGTACTTTATGGCGCCATCTTTATCAGTATCCTGTAAAAGTGCGATAAATTCCTCTCCCCCATATCGTGCAATCACATCCATTCCTCTTGAATGGTCTTTTAAAAGCCGGCTTAATTCTTTAAGGAGATGGTCACCTTCGGTATGACCGTTTAAATCGTTATATTTCTTAAAATGGTCTATATCGAATATAAAAAATGATAAAGGGAAATTGTAGTTTAAGGCCTTCTGAGAAGCTTCTATTGCCCTCTCGAAAAAATACCGTCTGTTGTAAAGCCCTGTCAGAGGGTCAGTATAAGCTTTTTCTCTTGCTGTCTCAAGATATTCACAGTTCTGGAGAAAGACACCTGCAAGGTCAGCAACCATTGCAATGAACCTCTTTTCGTTCCCGCTACTTGTTTTTATATTACCAAGACCTATCGCCCCTATGAGCCTGTCTTTAAAGAATATTGGAGCAGCAATATCTATATTATCATCTACTCCCGGATGGTGTAAGGCAGTACGTGAAAGCATCATCCTGCTTTCTGCGGCTTTACCTACTACACCTTCACCACACTTTATAATTATCTTTTGTTTCTTATTGGAACCAAATGCAGAAACAAGCTCAAGCGAATTAGTCTCCCCATTAAACATATATAGTTCTATCGCCTGGGCATCGGTAAGAATCTTTGTTAAACGTATAATTGATGAAACTATTTCATCGAACGTGAGATCTGTGCTCAGTTTTTTCACCATCTCCGGGACTTTAATCAGGAAGTTGATGTATTTCTCATTTTCCCTTTTGACATTTTCAATCTCTCTTTGGAGGTCCTTGTTCCTTGATTCTTCCATAATTACATTTTTGTTATAATTTTTTTCTGCCTCTAACCTAATCATTTTATTTTGTTGAATACCTGCCTTTTTTCCTGAGAGAAAAGCGATGAGGGCGGTTACTGCAACAGAAAGAGTAATGATAAGTATTGTGGTAAGTAATGGAGAATCAGTTATTTCCATTTGTTATCGAGCCTCATTTTGTTTTTGAAATAATCTCATTGTATATTAATGTGTGAGCAACATAAAGTGACGGAGATTCATAGATAGTTTATTATAGCTAATACAATAAATAATTTTTCAATTTAAAATTTTTACAACAGGCTTGGTGGCGGTGGCTGGACTCGAACCAGCGACACTGCGGATATGAGCCGCATGCTCTGACCACCTGAGCTACACCGCCATTAAAAAACAGTGATGAGTAAATAGGTAAAGAGACTATAATTATACCAGAAAATAATTTTTATCTAAAAGAGGTAAAAGCGGCGAGTCCTTATATTGATGAGCACTCCTATTAATAAGAGGTTTGACAGGAGAGCAGTGCCTCCATAGCTCATAAATGGCAGCGGTATGCCCACAACTGGCATAATGCCCAATGTCATTCCCACATTCACAAAAAAATAGATTAAAAACATAAAGGTGATACCGAGCGCGAGTAACCTCCCGAACTCGTCTTTTGCCTTCCTCGCTGTATCGAGTGCTCTTAGTATTAAAAAAAGATAGAGCAGTAACAAGATGATACTCCCAATAAATCCCCACTCCTCAGCAAAGACTGCAAATATGAAGTCAGTATGCTTTTCAGGAAGGAATCTGAACGGGCCCTGTGTGCCTTTCAGATAGCCCTTTCCGATGAACTTCCCTGAGCCTACTGTAATTTTTGATTGAGTTATATGGTACCCTATCCCGGTAGGGTCTATCTGTGGTTCAATAAACGCAACAAGTCTGCTTTTCTGGTAATCTTTTAGTCCTTCCCAGAGTATAGTGCCTATGAATGGCAAAGATATTAAACTTATAATCACAAGGAGTGTGATAACCTTTTTGTGAAGCCCTTTTGCAAGTATTAAGGAAACAAAGATTGCCATGATTATTATTGCAGTTCCAAGATCAGGCTCTTTAATGAGTAAGGCAAAGGGGAAAAGTACGGTCAAAAAGAATAACCGTGAGAGTGAGCTTATGGTGATTGTTCCGTTTATGATGCTCAATTGCTGTGAAAGCATTATGATGTACGCAAGCTTAAAAAATTCTGATGGTTGAAATGATAGAGGTCCAAGACTCAGCCATCTCTTTGCACCCATACCAGCTTTCCCTAAGAAAAATACCGCGATTAACAGGATAATGCCAAAGATGTAAATATAAAGTGAGAATCTACTCAGCCATACATAGTCAAAGCTTACTATTAAAAATAGTGCAATAATTCCGATTATGAGCCATAAAGTCTGTTTAATATAAAATCGCGAATGTTCTCCCTCTATCGGTGGACGTGTCGCACTATATATGGTCATGATTCCGATAAGCGCGATAACAATCACAATCGAAAGTGTTATCCAGTCAAAGTTTTTAATTATTCTGCGATCTATTCGTAACATTCTCAATGTTTAATTTTGCAATTTTGATTTTGAATTGTTTAGATATCCTTCTATTGCCTTCATTGCAATTGGTGCTGCAGCCCCTCCGCCATGACCACCATGCTCTACAAATACTGCAAGTGCTACTTCTGGATTTTCAACCGGTGCAAAGGCAACAAACCATGCATGGTCCCTGAATCGCTCTGGGAGAAGGTGAGAGGCTTTTTTTATTGCAACAACCTGTGCTGTTCCTGTTTTACCTCCAATAATTGTGAATTGCGATTTTGCAGCCCATCCAGTCCCTCCTGGCTCGTTCACAACTCCTGAAAGTGCTTTTTTTATAATTTCGAGGGTTTCAGGTTTGACCTTTGCTTTTCCTGAGATTACCGGGTCGGCATCCTTTATCAATGTTGGTTTGTATATGTTTCCACCATTTGCGATTGCACTTGTAATGACAGCCATCTGTATTGGTGTTACCGCAACATATCCCTGTCCTATCGCTGAATTAAAGGTTTCTCCAAGGAACCAGGGAAGTTTTTTATGTTCCTGTTTCCACTTTGTATTTGGAATCAATCCCTGTCGTTCTTTTACAAGTTCAAGTCCTGTTTCTTTCCCCAGACCAAAACTTGAGGCGTAATCATAAATTTTATCTATTCCAAGACGTTTTCCTGCTTCATAAAAATATACATCACATGATTCAACGATTGCCCTATGGAGAGAAACCACACCATGTCCGTTTTTACGCCAGCAGCCAAAATGCCATCTTCCATAGTTTATCCCGCCCCTGCAATCTACCTTTGTATCAAGTGTAATAACTCCTTCCTCAAGTGCTGCGATTGCAGTAATAATCTTAAATGTCGAGCCGGGAGGATACTGGCTTTGTAATGCCCTGTTGAGCATAGGATTTTTTTTGTCCGTAGTTATGGATATCCATTCGTGGTAGTTTATTCCTCTTGAAAAGAGGTTGGGGTCAAAGGAAGGTTTGCTTATCAGTCCCAGTATTTCGCCTGTGCCAGGTTTAATTGCAACAAGTGCACCAGACCTTTCTCCAAATGCCTTCTCAGCCTCATTCTGGAGATTAATATCTACACTCAATGTGATATCTTCTCCTTTCATCGGTTGTTTTTCCTGTAATAGCCTTATCTCTCTGCCGAGGGCATCAACCTCGATTATCCTTTCTCCGGGTTTACCTCTTAGTTTTTTGTCGAAGAGCATCTCAACTCCCCACTGTCCTATGAATGCTTCAGGAGGGACATCTCTGAATGCAGGGTCTCTTAACTGGGAGGGAGTAAGTTTTCCGAGATATCCTATGAGATGTGAACCGAACTTACCATAAATATATTCCCTGCTCACATCAACTTCAATGATAAGTCCTGGAAAGTCAGACCGCCTCGATTCGACATATGCGACCTCATTGGAGGACAAACCCTGCTTTAGTCTTATGAGTGTAAAAGGACCCATACCGTTCTTATTTGTTTTTTCGTGTATCTTTTCAACCGGCATATGAAGAACTTTTGAGAGTAAATCGACCTTACCCCTATCGAATTCACCATAGATTATCGATGCACAGTAGTAGGACGAATTTTTTACGAGTGGAATACCATTTCTGTCGAATATTATTCCCCGAGGTGCGGGTATGGTGATGACCCTTAATCTGTTCGCCTCAGATGATTTCCTGTATTCATTTCCCTGCACTATCTGCAATTGCCATAGCCTGATAATGAGGAGCAGAAAAGCTGCAATAACTATATAACTTATAGTTAAAATTTTTTCGGATTCGTTTTTCACTTTTACCCTTCGCTACCATGGTATACGGCTCTTGGCTTCAAAAATATCCCCAAAGGGGCATTTATAAGGGATTGTATGGTAACCATGAAGAGAGCTGTGCCAATGTTTACCGGCATTCTCTCAAAGATGCTTCTCGACAGAAAAACAACAGTTCCATCAAAAAATGTAAGGACTGAAATGCCGATGATACCTAATAAAGGAGTCCATCTGAAGAAACTCCCAGACATGAATGAAGAAAAATAACCCACAAGTCCTTTACTCAGGAGATTGGGGCCAAGGAATGCACCTGAAAGGCTGTCCTGAACTGCGCCAATGAGGGATCCCAATAATGTTCCATAGACTTTTTCTCCCCTTATACCTGCATAGTAGGCGACAACAGATATGAAATTTGGAACAACATCGAATAATGATACTCTTCCTTGAATGATGAATATCAAAAGGATTATTATTGCCCAGAAGAGATATCTCATCTTTTTATTATTGTTACTTCCTCAATCTTTGTCGTGTCCACAAATGGGAGTACTTCTATATACCGGAAAAGACCGGTACTCTTTTTGTCAACTCTCGATACATAGCCAACAGGGATTCCTTTTGGGAAGAGTACATCAAGCCCGGATGTGATGACAATGTCGCCTACAGTTACCTCTTCATCATAGGGGATATATTTCAACTGGCATTTTCTGTAACCTGTGCCTGAGATTATCCCCTCTCTTCTGCTTTCCTGAAGCCTTACCGATGCTGAGAAGTTTATGTCAGTGAGAAGAAGCAGGGATGAATATGAATGAGATACATCTGAAATCTTTCCTGCAAGTCCATTATATGTTATCGCGGTCATGTCTTTCTCAACCCTGTCGTGGTATCCCTTGTCAAGGACAAAGGTGTTTGACCAAAAGTCTGCACTTCTTGAGATAATACGTGCTGCAGTAACAAACTTCTGTTCTTTTTCCTTAAGAGAAAGGAGTTCCCTGAGTCTTTTATTTTCACGCAGGGCTTCATGATACTCCTGCTGTTCTTTGAGTAATTTATCAAGCTCTGCTTTTAATCTTATGTTTTCCTGTTCTCTTAGGAGCATTCTTTTAAATGGAGAGGTAATAGAGTCTGTCACAGAATTCACTACGCCGTGGAGACTGTTCAGTGCATTATTCAGGAACTTAAGAGGATGAAAATATCCCTTATTGCTCTGGTACGTCATCAAACCTATTGAAAGGATGATGAAGAGAAAAAGCAAAAGACTCTTTTTAGGCATTATGAATTGATAGCAACTCTTTTGAGCAGGTCTAATTCGTCAAGCATCTTGCCCACTCCACGGACTATTGCAGTGAGTGGATCTTCTGCTACTATGACTGGAAGCCCTGTCTCTTCTCTTATGAGTAAGTCAAGACCCCTGAGAAGGGCTCCTCCGCCGGCGAGGACAATGCCTTTGTCTACAATATCTGCAGCAAGTTCAGGAGGTGTATTTTCTAAAATGACCTTAATCGTATCAAGTATAATGTTGACAGGCTCGCTGAGGGCCTCGCGGATTTCTGCTTCGTTGATGGTTATAGTCTTGGGTATACCTGAAATGAGATCTCTTCCTTTTATCTCCATTACATGTTGGTCATTGCTGCCTGTAATAAATGCAGAACCTATTTCGATTTTTATCTGCTCTGCTGTTCTGTCCCCTATCATGAGGTTGTATTTTCTTTTCGTGTAGGCAATTATAGCCTCATCCATTTTGTCGCCACCCACCCTCACTGCTTTGCTGTAAACCACCCCGTCTAAGGATATGACAGCAATGTCTGTTGTGCCACCTCCGACGTCTACAATCATATTGCCAGATGGCTCCCCCACAGGAAGACCTACACCGATAGCAGCTGCCATCGGTTCTCTCACAAGATACACTTCACGTGCACCTGCATACTGAGCAGCATCCTTTACTGCTCTCTGCTCCACTTGTGTAATGCCTGAAGGTACCCCTATGATTATCCTCGGCGATACAAAACTTCTTCTGTTATGAACCTTTGAGATGAAGTACTTGAGCATCACTTCTGTTGCATCAAAATCTGCAATGACGCCGTCTTTCAGTGGTTTTATCGCTACAATATCGTAGGGAGTTTTACCGAGCATCTTTTTCGCTTCTGACCCAACTGCAATAAGTTTCTTAGTATCTCTTCTTATCGCCACAACAGATGGCTCGTTACATACGATACCTCTTCCTTTAATAAATACAAGAGTGTTTGCTGTACCGAGATCTATTGCTAAGTCATTTGAAAACCATCCGAGTATCTTATGTAACATTAGGTCCCCCTTGAAACGGTGTCTTTATCAGTGGTTGTTATTGTCACTACTATTGTTTTTGCGATTTCGTCACCGAGGCGCATCCTCTCTTTACTTCCCAACAAAATAATAAATTCGAAAACAGAAACTATCACTATAAATATCCATCCAAACCACGGGATTTTATACAGAAGGTATCCTATAGCAAATGTACTATTTCTGAGTATTGAGTCCTTAAAAGAGCATGGTTTATTTGTATCTGCTGAAATAACCTTTAGCCCTATGAGTTTTTTCCCTAAGCTTCTCCCGTCAAAAAGACCATCCCCTATCAAAAGATAGGCAAGTCCTGCAAAAAAACCGGCTTTTGGTACCACCTCCGTCACTGCTACGATTATGATAAAGTCAAGGATTTTTGCTATAATTCTGAGAACTAAGTCTGCACTTGTGAATTTCTCAGACATCTGAAATACTAACAGAAGATTCCTATTTTTTCAAGGGCACTCCCTGCCCCTTTTTGTTTATTGTAATTTAATTATTAGTTATTTTAAGCTTTACGTAACTTTTGCACTTTTGATGGAGAGCTTCTTATGGATATAGTCCTTGCAACAAGAAATAAAAAGAAGATTGAAGAGATAAAAAGGATTGTTGAAGGAATGCAGATTTCCCTACTCACACTCGATGATTTTCCCGGATGTCCTGAAGTGAAAGAAGACGGAGTTACATTTGAAGAGAATGCAGTGAAGAAGGCAATAGCAATTGCAAAATATACAGGAAAATGTGCGCTTGCAGATGATTCGGGACTTGAAGTGTACGAAATGAAAGGGGCCCCTGGTACCTTGTCTGCACGGTATGCTGGTGAGGCTGCAGATGACAGGGAGAATATTGAAAGACTGCTCTATGAGATGCACTCAATTGCGAACGAGAAAAGAGGTGCACGATTTGTATGCTGTATTGCCTTAGCATCTCCTGACGGGAACGTAAGAACCTTTTTGGGGCATGTTGAAGGGAGGATAGGGAAAGAACCAAAGGGCGTTAACGGTTTTGGCTATGATCCTCTATTCTATCCCGAAGGACTTAACAGGACTTTTGCCGAGATGCCTGATAATGAGAAAGATACCCTGAGTCATCGGGGCAGGGCACTAAGAGGTCTTCAGAGATATCTTACGGAAAATAAAGAGTAATTTTAAAATTTATATACTAAACTTCATAATTTTTAAGAATCAGGTTAATAAGTAAAACTTATCGTTTTATCAAAAATATGAATTTGACTTAACACACCATAATGATTATAGTATATCTGTTCTGATTTAGCACAGTAGTACTTCCGTCTGAGTTTTGCCATTAAGACACTGAATTTTTGTATTTAGTGCTTTAATATTTTCGTTTTTGCATAAATTTATTTATGGAGGTAGAGTATGAGACTTGTTCTTCTCGGCGCTCCCGGAGCAGGTAAGGGAACTCAGGCAAAAAAACTCATCGAAACATACGGTATCCCACAGATTTCCACAGGTGATATTCTCAGAAAGGCAGTTGCAGATGGTACCCCCCTTGGGAAAGAAGCAAAATCTTACATGGATAAGGGTGAGCTTGTGCCTGACAGTGTTGTCATTGGGCTTGTGAAGGAAAGAATTGCCCAAGATGACTGCAAGAAGGGCTACATACTTGACGGCTTTCCAAGAAATATTGCGCAGGCAGAGGTATTAGATAAGGTGCTTGCTGAAATGGGAGCCCCGCTTGATACCGCCTTGAGTGTTGATGTAGACAAAGATGTCCTTATGAAGAGGTTGACAGGAAGAAGGACGTGTAGGAAGTGCCAGCAGATGTACAATATATATTTTTCTCTACCAAAGAAAGAGGGTGTATGTGATAAATGTGGTGGGGAGCTCTTTCAGAGAGATGACGACAAAGAAGAAACAATCAGAAAAAGGCTTGATGTCTATGATGCCCAGACAGCGCCTCTCATGGAGTACTACAAAAAGAAAGGGATAGTTAAATCAGTCGCTGGAACAGGAAGCATAGACGAGATATTTAAACAGGTTTGCTCGAAATTGGGTTTAAAATAGAAGCGTTAGATGTGTATGATCATTGTGGACATTCTAAAAAATCAATAGAAAGCAGGAGGTGAAATTAAATTTTAGCATTAGGGATAAGAGTAAATCTCAATTAGATAATGAAGATTATTTAAAAAAGGAGGAAAGAATGGAAAATATTGGTCATGGCGGTAAAGCAATCGTTGAACGTATTCTGTCAAAAGACGCAGCTATCAAAAAAGTGGAGGCATTAAAGGCAGCAAAGGCAAAGGAACTGGATGTTCGTTTGCAGCTTGCTACAGAGGTCATTGACATTGCCTACGGTTTTTTCTCACCGCTCGAAGGGTTTATGACAAAGGCTGACGTCGAGTCTGTCTGCGACAAAATGCTCCTTGCAGATGGAAAGACTGTTTGGGCCATCCCGATCGTATTCGACATGTCTGACGAAGACCTCAAGAAATCAGGGATCAAACAGAAGGATGAAGTCCTTCTCACCTATACCGGCAACCCATTTGCTGTTTTCGAGGTTTCCGATATCTTCACCTTAGATAAACAGGACGTGGCACAGAAGGTTTATGGTACGACAGACGAAAAACATCCCGGCGTCAAGAGGACCTATCAGTACCAGGATAATTTCCTTGGCGGAAAGATAACCCTCCTCAACCCTCCAAAGATAAACGAGCCCTTTACACGATTCTGGCTCACCCCGAAACAGATGAGGGAAAGGTTCAAGGAAAAAGGATGGGAGATGATCATCAACCATCAGACCAGAAATGTTCCGCACACGGGCCATGAATGGCTTATGAAAGGCGCATATTTAGGAGCTTATGGTTCTATGATGGTAGATAAACCTCGCGGCGGTATTCTGGTAAATGCGATCATCGGCTCAAAGAGACCCGGCGATTATATTGATGAGGCAATAATCCTCTGCCAGGAGGCTCAGGGGAAACATGGCTATTTCAGGGAAGATATCTTTTTGACCACGTGCAGCCTCTGGGATATGAGATATGCCGGGCCGAGGGAAGCAGTATTCCATGCATGCCTCAGGACAAATCTCGGCTGTACCCACCACATGTTCGGCAGGGACCATGCAGGAGTCGGAAGTTACTATGATCCGTATGATGCACACAGGATCTTCGATAAACTGCCGAAAGGTTCTCTGAATATCACACCTATTTTCAATCTCGATTGGTGGTTTTGCCCCGTGTGCGATGAAGTCACCTATATGGGACTTTGTGGACACAAGGATAAAAAGGCATCATTCAGCGGCACAATGATCAGAAGCATCATTCAGGATGGCGTTAAACCGCCCCGTCGTATCTTCAGGCCGGAAGTCTTTGACATGATCATGGAATGCGCCGAGAAGTATGGCTTTGGCGATGCGTTTGTTACAGAGGATTACCTCAAGAGGAGAAATCCTGTATTTACGATTGAACCCTTGAAATAACGAATTGAAATAGAAAAAGGAGGAAAAATATGGCAGAAGAAACATATCCAATCAATTTATGGATTAATGAGGAGCGGCTTGAAAAACTTCAGGCAGCCGGTCTTGCAGCTATCTGCAAGGAGGTATTAGCAGGGTTAAAGGTTCTCGCTGTTCCCAACACAGCAGAACAGAGAGACAAGGTTCTGAAACTGTTCCCTATGGCAAAATTTGATACTGCTACTACAAAAAGCATTGAGTTGCTTCCCAAATCTGTAAAGGACAAAATATTCGATCTTGTTGTTGCCAGAAAGAAGATTGACATAATGGATGAATTCTTATCAAAAGTTTGAACAGTCTGGTGATGCTTTCTGGAGCCAACAGATAGCTTAAAGGGCTCATACAAAGTCTGAGCCCTTGTATTATAAATGAAAGGGGGTGAGGTAGAAGACTTTCAAGTATTTCGATTGATGAAGTGAGATTTTTAAGACTAAAAAGGAGGTGTTAGAATGCCAAGTTTTGTAATAACTGAGAAGTGCGACGGTTGTAAAGGGCAGGATAAAACTGCTTGCTTGTATATATGCCCTAACGACCTGATGGTTCTGGACAAGGAGAGGATGAAGGCATACAATCAGGAGCCTAATTATTGCTGGGAGTGTTACTGTTGTGTAAAGATATGTCCACAGCAGGCTATGGATGTCAGGGGATATCAGGACTTTATGCCCATGGGTGCCGCATCAACTCCTTTAAGAGGAACTGAAGACATCATGTGGACAATCACATTCAGGGATGGAAGGATCAAGAGGTTTAAGTATGCAACAAGAACTACACCAGAGGGTTCGATAAAGGCGCTGGAGGGATTTCCTGAAGCAAAGCCAGCAGATTTAGCTAATCAGTTTCTCCTCGGAGAGCCAGATATAATGGGAGTAAAAGAACTCCCGACAAAGAAGAAATAGGAAAGGAGGGATGACCATGAGAGAAATTGCAACAGAAGTTGTTGAAACCGATGTATTGATACTCGGTGGGGGAATGGCCGGCTGTGGTGCTGCAGTAGAGGCTGCATACTGGGCAAAGCCACTGGGTTTAAAAGTAACACTCGTAGAGAAGGCTGCTATTGACAGAAGTGGTCCTGTAGCGATGGGCCTCTCTGCCATTAATACCTATATGGGAATGGATGGAAAGGTAACTCAGAATTCCCGTATGCCGGACAGGTATACTGAGTATGTGACGAATGACCAGATGGGTTTAGCAAGGCAGGACCTCGTCTTTGATGTTGGAAGACATGTGGATTCGACAGTCAGACACTTTGAGAAATGGGGACTTCCTCTATGGAAGGATGAGGCAGGGAATTTTAAAAAATCAGGTGAATGGCAGGTGATGATATCCGGCGAGAGTTACAAGGTCCTCGTTGCAGAGGCAGCAAAGAACGCTATAGGTGCCCTTGGAGATAAAGGCCAGTTAATTGAGAGGGTCTATATAACTCATCTTCTGAAAGATGAGAAAGAGCCTGACAGGATATGTGGTGCAGTCGGATTTAGCGTCAGGGAAGACAAATTCTATGCCTTTAAGGCAAAGGTAGTTGTCTTAATATTGGGTGGCGCAGTCCATGTATTCAGGCCAAGGTCTCAGGGTGAAGGCTTTGGCAGGTCCTGGATGCCGCCATTTTTAGGAGGATCGACTTATGCCTCAATGATTCTTGCAGGTGCTGAGCTTACTCAGATGGATGTGACCTTTGTCCCTCCGAGGTTTAAGGATTCCTATGGTCCTGTTGGCACATTCTTCCTGCTCTTTAAGACACCGGCAACAAATGCCTATGACGGGCCATACGTTGGTGCGTATGGATCCGAGACAGACAAGTGGGCACCATATGCAAAGGCAAAGCCCTGTCCAACTCCTGTGAGAAACTATGAGATGATACTCTGCGCGCAGGAAGGCAAATCACCGTTTTACATACACACACAGAGAGTGGTAGAAAGGTATCAGAAGGAGATAACAGATCCAAAGGAGCTGAAGAAGAAGATAAAGGAGTATGAGGCCGAGGCGTGGGAGGACTTCCTCGACATGACAATCGCAGGTGCTACAAACTGGGCTGCCCATAATGTCGACCCTATGGAAAAACCGATGGAGCTTCAGTTGTCAGATCCTTGCTTCATAGGTTCACATGCCGCCTCTTGTGGTGCATGGGTTTGTGGTGCTGAAGATCTTATGCCAG
>Ga0315289_10008290_pt1 | contig 15048 bp, 12 predicted proteins | sample YL17G11_40_MG_FD_203452 | JGI IMG/M metagenome (GOLD analysis project Ga0315289, IMG submission 203452) | Sediment microbial communities from Yellowstone Lake, YNP, Wyoming, USA - YL17G11_40 | ecosystem: Environmental > Aquatic > Freshwater > Lake > Sediment | place: USA: Wyoming | collected...
TGACGCCGCGACCGGCCTGGACGTCGTCGCGGCGGCAAAGGCCTATCAATTGCGCCAAATGCTGGGCGATGCGCGCAAGGATCTGTCGGGCGTCTCGCCGGCCGGCCGGCAAGTGGACGAGGCCTCGAACATGTGGGCCGTCGGGCCGAAGCTGTCGCGCAACGGCGAAGTGATGCTCGCCTCCGATCCCCATCTCCCCTGGCACGGTCTGACCCGATGGCACGAAGCCCACCTTATCGTCGGCGATCGGTGGATCTACGGTGCCACCTTCTTCGGCAGCCCGGGGGTGGGCATCGGATTCACCCAGGACCTGGCATGGGGCTCAACGAACAACGGCGCCGATATTGCCGATGTGTGTCGGGTCGTATTGGAGCCCGGCAACCCGGATCGATATCGCTACGAAGACCAATGGCGCCCGATCACAACCGAGACGGTTCATCTTGAGGTTCGCCAGCCCGACGGTACCCTCCGCCCGGTCGAGCGGACCGTGCGCCGCACGCACCATGGCCCGATCCTTCAGGAAGACCGGCGTCGGGGCCTGGCCTTTGCCGTCCGCCTGGCGGGCTTGGAGGAGGGCTGCATGGCTGTCGGCTGGCTTGGCTACTTCCATGCCGAGCGTCTTGCCGATCTGGAGAGGTTCTTCGACCGAAACGACGAGTTCAAGTGGCACCGCATCTTGGCGGACCGGCACGGTGACATCGGGTACTACTTCTTCGCTTCCACGCATCGACGGAGCGCCCTGTCCCAGGCCGCGATCGAAATAGGAGATCGGCGCACAGAGCACGTCGATGTCGGGGCAGTTCAGCACGCGTCGCAGCGCGTAGTGGCCGGCGGTGGCGGGACCGTTGGGGACCGCGCCGAATTCAAAAACGTAGCCGTAGAAGAAAACCACCAGCTTCCGGCCCGCCGAGGCGCTCCGCACGGCGTGCGCCATGTGGCAGACGCAGTCGGCCATCGCTTGCTGCTGAAACTCCGCCCAATCGATCAGCGGACGCTCGGCCGCCGGATCGCGGAACACCCCGGCCGGCGCAGCGCGGCGGGCGGCCGGCGTCGGCACCGCGGCGGAGCCGCACGTCACCTCCGCGTCGTTCCACGCGCGCCGCAGCGCCGCGTCGCCGCCGTAACGCTCCTTGAGCCATTGCCGCCAGGCCGCCAGGTCGGCAGGCGCGTTCCGACAGGTCGCCCTCGGCCAGGGCCTGCATGCGCCAGGCGATCCGCCGTACCAGCCACTCCTTGTGTCGGGCCTTCGTCTCTTCGCCGAAAACGTCGGCGTACTTGGCCCGCAGTTCATTTACGGTCATCCGCTTCAAGGCGGCGACCTCTTTTCCAATGTTCAGGTCCATGAATCTCTCCTTCTCTCGGGGGCTCGGGAACCGTTAACCACCTTGGACACTGAGCACGGTTCCCTCGGAAACCTCAAGGCCGGCTGAAGCGAAATCTGGCGAGATTTCTTGGCCGGGATCATCGCCGGAAAGTGCCGCCCGGGCGTGGAGTCGCAGGACGCTGGCGGCCAAGATGCTGGCCACCTCGGAGAGACGCTCTTCGGGTGCCAAGAAAGACGGATCGTCGATCGGTCGCATGGGACATCTCCTTGTGGAGTTGCCCACAGCGACCTTCGCATGGCGACCAGAACGCTGTCCGGCGTGACAGAATGGTTAACAGCTCTATCTGTTAACCTACCCGGTGAGAGGACAAGATGACGGAAGAAGCCGACGAGAATCATCGGCGATCATCGGCCAGAAAAGTACAACCGCGACGTTGGGTGACTCCTGACTTTGTCTGCGTTCTTTACGCAAGATTGCATCCAATGACCGTTCACACACGGGCAAAGCCTGTGGCACCCGCGCGTTCTCGTTTCGACTCGCGAACGAGGTCCATCCATCCAAGGTTTCAGAGTGCTAATGCTCATTCACACCTCCACATCAAGCCGAGAAAAAGGGCTTGCCATTTTCAAAGAATGTGATGTCCCCGTCAGAACTCACCTTAACCGCTATGCCGTACTTTGACGCTCCAATGGCGGCTTTCGTGCGGCTTCCCTCAGCGGGGCCGATCTTTCCCTTCTTTTGCGGATTCAACACAGCCCCGTAGGCGACGATGCTTCCCTGGTTATTCAAGACGACGGCCCCATCAAGGCTCGCCAACTCCACCATCAATCGACGCGGCAGAAGTTGAATTTGTCGTGCGGGCAGAGCATCGTCGAAACCTTTGTGTATTTTCTGCCGCCGAGTGTCGCCAATCGCATCGCCCTTGAGGACCATGTGGCTCACGCTTTTCCGGTTGTGCAGGAGAACAAAGAGCCCGCCCGTTCTTCGAAACGACACATCCAACGCAGTTCTGTAGATCGACTTGACGACTTTCCCAATAACCGTTTGAGGGACTCTCTGGGCGAGCGCTCGATTTTTCAGCAGATCGATGATGTGCGAATGGTTCCAGTATTGCCACGTACCAAAACGATACGTAAACCGAAGGGTGCCAGCGTCGAACACCAGAATATCGCCTTGCCGTGTCAGGCAGACTCCGCATACACCCGCCCGGCTGGCATTAGCCAGATACTCACACCATTCAGGATAAAAGTGCTCACCTGCTGACTTAGCCACGCAGGAAACCAGATCCTCTAATTTGACGATGCGACCATGAGTAGAAATTCGGTAGGCAGTACGGTATCCATCCGTTAACGCCCGGTATCTTTTCCACCCCAGAACATCCTCTGGGAATAGCTCTCCTCCATCTGGCTTGTCGTGTGATTGAGGATCGATGAGGCAGCCAAAGGCGAGCGACTTGTTCTCATAACTCTGCTCGGCCAGGTTGCGCAGCGCGCGAAAGACAGAGCTCAAGTCAAGTTCGAGCTCGTGGTGAGACTGCACATGGGATGCCACGATCTGCTCGTCGAACAGGTGACGCACGGCACGGAGTGAAGCAGGTCCATTGACCTGTTTGCCACCTCGTAGAACCTCCGAGACTCGGCGGACCACCCGATCGCAGATGTCGTATTCCCGACGATCAATGGTCCTCCGGATTCGCCCGACTCCGCTAGGTGCCATTTTTCTGTGGATGGTCGCTGTCAGGCTGTATTGCCCTTTCTCTCCCAAATTAAGACCAACAGTCGCACGCACCTCTCGCCGGTCATTCGATGTCCAGGTAACTCGCGTCTGTGCTTGCTCTTCGATTGTCCACTCCGATGTTTCAATGTGCGGAAGAATTCGTGTTATGCCGTCCAGAGCATAACAGAGAAACTCGAAACCCTCGGAGCCCAGCGCATCGCCGAGACGAGTTTTTTTCTTTCTTGCTATTCGCATCGGAGGCACCAATAACGCGTAAACGGCTATTCAGGTGGATGGTCATCTGGTCGACAATCCGACAACCCGGCCTGTGGTTATCCCCACTGTTCACCGGGGTGTTTGGCAGAAAGTCAAAATGGCCTTCAAGAGCCATTTCCTTCCTCAAAGCCTACCTTACCCGTACGGACAACGTTCCGTGCTCCGGCATGTCGAAGACGCGGTACCCTCCAGACGGCCTCGATCGGGGCCCATTGTACCCGATTGGCAGGAATGCGCGAATTCACTGGTCGTCTGGCCGGGTTCCTTCCGGGGTCCGAAAGGAACCGGCTTGTTAACTCCGAGGGGGTTGTTAACCATAGATTCCGAGAGTTTTGGGCCGAAATTTCGGGGTGCGAAGGCAACCTCCACGGTTGCCTTCGCACCCTATTTGGTCTCTCTCGAAACGGAGAGCCTCCCGCGAGCGGCCAGATCAACGGAAACCCTTGCAGAAAAGCGGGGTAAAGCGAAACGCCCGTGCTCCCGATTCCCGGAGCCGGGCGTTAACTGGATTGGCGTCTACGTTCGTAGAAAACCAAGAAGCTCCCCGACTAGGACTCGAACCTAGGACAAAGCGGTTAACAGCCGCTTGCTCTACCAGCTGAGCTATCGGGGATCGTGAAACTGTATGATACTTGATGTGCACTTAGCGGACAAGCCCCGTCCTACCCCATAGGTGGCTAGATCCTTCTGCGGGCCGGTTCCCTCTCACGCCTCAACCAACACGATCGTGCGATGAGCCCTTTTTGTCCTAGGGGGAAGCAGGGCACGATGGAGCCCGTCTGCCGTGGGATACCGTTTCTCCAGCCCGCCTTTTCTCTAACGCGACCTGGTTGCCCTGCTCATTGAATTCCACCCGCGACATGAAGGCCTTGATCAGCATCACCCCCCTCCCGGTGGGAGATTCGAGCCGGTCAGGGTCGGTCGGGTCGGGGACATTCGTGGGATCGAAGCCGTTTCCTTCGTCGGCAATTTCGATCCGCACCAGGCAGGGCGCGATGCGGCAACTGATGTGCACGTGTTTGTCCGGTGCCAGCTTATTGCCGTGCACGATCGCATTGACCAGTGCCTCGTGCATGGCCAAGTGGACCGCAAAGATATCGCGCGGCACCCAGTGTTGTGCCTTCAATTGATCGAGCACTTCTTCCAGCACGCGTCTGCCGGCCCCCGTGTCGCTGGAGATCACGTGGTCGCTTCGCCAAATCCAGTGTTCTTCCGACATGGCTGGTGGCTATCGCGGTGGCAGGGGAGATCCATTACAAAAAGCACGGCCTACGGGAAATCGACAAGGGAGCGTTAGAAGGCCGCCAGCGCATCGGCTTCATCGTCCTTGATGTCGAATAGCCGGTTGAGTTTGGTGATGGCGAAAACTTCGTAAATTTCGGGACGGATATTGGAAAACTTTAGCAGTCCGCCGTGTGCCTTCACCTTCTTATCCAAGGTGATCAGCTTGCCCAAGGCGGCACTGGAAAGGAACTCGACCGCAGAGAAGTTCAGCACGAGTTTTCCTCGTTTCTCGCTCTCCGCCAGTTGGAACATCTCCTGGCCCAACTCCTGGATGTTGAGATCCTCGACGATCTTATGGTCCCTGAAGCGGACCACGGTGACATCGCCGACTTCATTAACGTCCAATCGTCGGTATTCGGCCATTCGTGGAACTCCTTCGGCAAAGAAAATCATTCCGGCGTGTTGTGCCGTGCCGTGATCCGCGGGCGCGACGGCTCAGAGTGCCCTGACGTGGGCGGGTACCGCCTCCAGTCGGCAGCCAACACTTTCCCCATGATATTGGCTCCCGGGTAGGTGTCAAGAAGGCGGCGGCACACCATCGCCATGTTGCCGGAACACCACACGACGTGGCTACGCAACTTCACCGGCCGTGCGGGGACGGCGGAGTGCAGTCTGCTCGCAACTCACAATCCCGTGCCCTGCAACCACTTACCGCCGAAACACCAGCTCGAAGATCGCCTGGGCACACGGTTTGCCCCAGTGGCTGGGCACTCGTCAAGCGAGGCGCCGGCGACCCGGCGGTGCTGCCATGAAAGCGACGTTTCTGATCGGCGTTTTGTGCGGACTGCCAACAGCAACCGACGTGGTTGCCGAGCCATGGGCCGCTGCTGCCGCCGACATGCCCCAGCAGGATGCCGCTGGCTCACAGCAGCCCGATCCTCAAAGCGAGATTATCGTCGAGGTGGCCAGCGGACGACGGTTCACCGGCGAAGTGGACGCCCACACCGATCTCAACCAACTCTGGTTGCGTCGCCAGCACGGTTCGGCCGTTGTGTTACGGCCGCTACGGTGGGATCGCGTGGTGCGGGTCCACGTGGCCGGTGAGGAACTGTCCGGCGAAGAATTCTTAGGTATCGTCAAGCGCGTCAGGCAAACGGTTCCCGCGCCTGCGCCGATCGCAACGAAACAGATTGTTCTGCGTGGTGCGATGGCCCCCGCCGAATCGGCCGTCGGTGCCGACATGCGATCAGCGGCGCCGCCGGAAACGCCTCGGGTGCGCTCGCTGGCCATCGAGGCAGCGCTTGGCCGGTGGGGTGCCACGGTGGATGCCGACGGCCTGCTGGTGCGGGTCTATCCGCTCGATGCCGCCGGCAGTGCCGTAGCCGTGTACGGCACGCTGGAGGTTGAACTCATCGGGAGGCGGACCGACACCGTCGACCCGGAGGCCTCCTTTGGCCGGCTGGGACATTGGCTGTTGCCCGTTCGGGAGGCCGATTTCGGCGTGGACGGGGCGGTGTATCGCCTGCCGTTTCAGAGCGTCGATCCCGAGTTTGATCTGGCGGTGGCCCGGTACGGCGCGGTTCACGCCCGCTTGAGCGTGCCCGGCCAAGGCACATTCGAGGCAACCGAGAGCACCGTGCGGCTTCGCCCTGCGAGTTTGGTCCGGGACGAATACCAGCGGGCCACCGGGCGCCGGTTCTTCCCTCAGGAAACGACCAGCGACGGGCGGCACTAAGTTATCCGAAAACTGGAGCGCGGGCATCTTGCCCGCCGGGTACCCTCTGGGTGGCGGCCGGGACGGCCGCGCTCCCGCATTAAGTGCCCGGTTTCTTCATGGCCCAACTGTGCAGGATCAGCACGGCCCCGGTCGAGAGCAGGGCCCAACCAATCCAGTCGGGCGGCCGCACGTTCTTTTTGACCACCGGCTTTTCCGTCAGGGTGAGTGCCTGCGTCGTGGCGCTGACCGAGGCTACCGGATGGCCTGTCCGTTCGGCCAGAAACTGGGTGAACTCGGCGCTGAGATCGACCGAATCGATCAGCCGAAACTGAGCCCCCAAGAACAACAACAGCATTCCCGCCAGGAAATACTGGTTTCGGGTGATATCCATCATTTGAGATTCCTCCCTTCCCCACCTTCTATCGAGTCGGCCAATCGAGCGCTGGGACCTAATGCTTCCTGAGATTGTTGGTGCCGTGCCGCCAAGATGGATTATTGCGGTTAGCGCGATTGCAGCGGATCGATCGAGCAGGCATTGGCGAAGCAGGGACGCGCCCAGCACCGTCTGCGGCAAGTTTTTCTGGTGGCGTGCAAACTGCCGGGGACGGGGGGCCTTTTCGTGCGGAACGGGGACGGGGCGCGTTTTCGCGTCACCTTTCCACAAGACGTTTGCTGCTGGCGGCGAAAACGTCCCCCGTCCCCAACGCCAGAATCCCTTGCCCCACGCCGACGCCCGGCCCGTTGACACCTCCCCCGCGCCCGACTAACCTGGAGGTTCTCCGCGCGGCAAGCCCACCCCGCCCCGCCGACGCCGTCGGCGGGCGTTTCAGCCAGTGCAAAGCACACCTTCGCGCTGGCACACCAACCTGTGCAACCCTGATTCTTGATTGCTGAGGAGATCCCCATGAGCCTTGCGAAGCTTCTGCGCGTTCGTTGCTGCGTTTTCACGCTGTTGGTGTCGACCGGAGCCGCGGCTGCTTCCTTGGCGGCGCCGCCCTCGTCCGGCAAGGTCGACGATTGGCCGCAATTTCACGGCCCCAACCGCGACGGCTTGTGTCGGGAAACGGGACTCTTGCAGCAGTGGCCGCAGGATGGTCCCACGCTGCTGTGGAAGCTCACGGGCCTGGGACGCGGCTACTCGAACATTTCGATCGTTGGCGGGAAGATCTTCACCATGGGCGACCGCACGCCTGCGGGTGAAAAGGAGTCGCAGTTCGTGATGGCCTTCGATCTCGGCACGCGCAAGGAACTCTGGGCAACCCGGGTGGGACCGCCGCACAAAGACGGGCCGCGCTGCACACCCACCGTCGATGGCGAGCTGCTCTACGTCGTCGGCACCGACGGCGACCTGCTTTGTATGGAGACCGAAACCGGCAAGGTCCGCTGGCAGAAGAGTTTTGCCAAAGACTTCGACGGCAAGATGATGTCGGGCTGGAAGTACAGCGAGTCGCCCTTAGTCGACGGTGAAAAAGTCGTTTGCACCCCCGGCGGCAGCGATGCCACCATCGTGGCCTTAAACAAGAAGACCGGTGAGGTGATCTGGAAGTCCGCAGTGCCGAAACTCGGTAGCCGCGGCAAGGACGGCGCCGCCTATACTTCCATGGTCGTGGCCGACATCGACGGCGTCCGCCAGTACATCCAGATGCTCGGGCGAGGCGTTGCCGGCGTAGCGGCCGACACGGGCAAGTTCCTGTGGGGTTACAACCGCGTCGCCAACGGCACCGCCAACATCCCCACGCCCATCGTCCGCGGGAACCACGTCTTCGCCACCACCAGCTACAAGACCGGCTGTGCGCTGTTGAAGATCACGCGCCAGGGCGATCAGTTCCAGGCAGACGAAGTGTACTTCCTCGGCCCCGATCAGTTCGAGAACCATCACGGCGGCGTGGTGCTGGTGGGCGATTATCTTTACGGCGGCGACGGCCAGAACAAAGGCACGCCCGTTTGCCTGGAATTCATGACCGGCAAAATCGCTTGGAAGCCGGAGGCGTTGGCCAAGGGTTCGGCGGCCGTGCTGTATGCCGATGGCCAGGTCATCTTCCGCTACGACACCGGTCTGGTGGCCCTGATCGAGGCCACGCCCAAGGAATTTCGGGTCACAAGTAGCTTCCAGTCGCCGAAGGACAAGGGCCCGGCCTGGCCTCATCCGGTGATCCACGACGGGAAACTCTACCTCCGCCATAGCGACCTGCTGCTGTGCTACGACGTGCGGGCGAAAGGGAACTAGCGGCGCCAGCCGAGCAACACATCTCGCGCACAACAAAACGATGCTGCAAAAAAACGCCCCCGGACTGCGTCCGGGGGGTCGCGCGGGGGTTTGTGAACATTTCGGGGCCGACCTGCCGTCGGCCGCTAAACGCACACTGCATCGTCAAGCTGAAAAACGCCAAACGACGGTGGCAATCGCTATCGGGGGCCCCTTCGTCGCCAACCTGTTCCAACGGGATCAGGTGCTCTTGTTGTGGGCCGTGTTTTTTGCTACCGTCTGCCCAATTCTGGGGGGAAACCGCGCCCGTCCGAAGCCGCGACCACTATAGGTAAAAGTAGTGGATTAGACATCAGTCTATAGAAGGATTGGTACCGGGCGCGTGGATTCGAGAATTAGAGACAGGCAACGCTGGCAAAACTCGTGGCCGAAAACCGTTAGATCCGTCCAACGATTTCGCCCCAGTGTTTAGCTGAGCGCCACCGCCGCCCGAACTTCTCTGACACGTTTTGAAGGACGTGGTGACAATGGCCAGTGTAGCGATTAAAACATCCGCTGAGGTATCGATCGACGCCGGACCGGTGCCGTTGGGCCGGGGATGCGAGGTTTTAGCGATGGCCGACTCCCAGAGCCAATCCTTGCCGGAGACTCCGCGACAGCCGGCCGCCTTTGCCGCCGACGACCCTCGCGGCGGACTGGCATCGCGGAGTTTCCTCGGCCTGTTGATCACGCAATTCCTGGGGGCGATGAACGACAACACCTTTCGCTGGCTGGTGGTCCCCATCGGTAAGGACCTCGTGGGAGCGCAGTACAAGGAAGCGGCCGTGTCGGCCGGACTGGCCCTGTTGACGCTCCCCTTCCTCCTGCTAGCCGCGCCCGCCGGATTTTTCGCCGATCGCTTCAGCAAGCGCTCGGTGATCGTCGGCTGCAAGGTCGCTGAGGTGCTGATCATGATCTTGGGCGTGGCAGCCATTCTCTATGGCAACATTTACGTGATGTTCCTGGTGCTCTTTCTGATGGGCAGCCACAGTGCCATCTTCTCGCCTTCGAAATATGGATCTATACCCGAGATCGTCCGGCCCGATCGCATCTCGGCCGCCAACGGGCTGGTCGCGATGACGACCGTGCTGGCGATCGTGGCAGGGGCCATTTTGGGCGGCTACCTGTATTTCTGGACGACGCTGCCGGGCGGAAACATGCTGCCGGGGCACTACCACTGGTGGATCTCAGCCGCCGTGTTGATCGGTGTGGCTGCTGCCGGCTGGACGACGAGTCTGCTGATTCGTCCCTTGCAGAGTGCGAATCTTGCGCGGCGTTTTCCCGTCAACCTGGCGAGCGAGACATTCCGCGACCTGTCGGCGCTCTGCTCCGCGCGGCCGTTGCTGCTGGCGGCCTTGGCCAGCGCGACATTCTGGAGCCTCGGCGGACTTTACCAACTGAACATCGACCGCCTGGCTACCAACGATTTGCTGGTGATGCAGCAGTACGTTGGGCTACTGCTGGCCATCCTCGCGCTGGGCGTAGCGGCGGGCAACGTGCTGGCAGGTGTCTGCTCCCGCGGGCGGATCGAGTTGGGCATTGTGCCTGTGGCGGGTGCCGGCATCGCGCTCTGCTCGCTTTTCCTCTTCGGCGTCCCGAGCAGCCAACCCGGTCCGGACGGATATGTCAGCCCGTGGTCGGCCGGCTACGTTCTCAGCGGCGTGCTGCTGTTCGCGTTGGGCCTTAGCGGCGGGATGTACGACGTGCCCCTGCAAGCCTTCCTGCAAACCCGCAGCCCGCAGCAGTCGCGCGGCTCGATCCTGGCGGCCAACAATTTCCTCACCTTTGCGGGCACATTCTTGGCCTCGGGCGTTTTCTGGCTGCTGGCCGGCAAGAAAGGTATTTTCTGGCTGCTCACCGGAAAGCCGGGGGGGCTTTTCGCCACAACCATATTCCTGGTGGTGGGGCTCGTGCTTCTGCCCCTGGCCCTGTTCGCCGCCTGGCGGCTGCCGCAGGCAACCCTGTGCGTTATTTTGCGGGTGATCATGCGGCTTATATATCGGGTTCGCGTCGAAGGGATCGAGAACCTGCCCGCCAGCGGCGGCTTCCTGCTGGCGCCCAATCACCTCACCTGGATCGACGGCTTTCTGGTGAGCCTCAATACGCCCCGGCACGTGCGATTTCTGGTCTACGCCGACTATTTCGAGAGCCCGTGGATCCGCTGGTTCGGCCGTGTAGCCGACGTGATTCCCATTCAGCCCGGAAAGCGGTCGATTATCGAGTCGCTCCGTGCCGCGCGGCAGGTCTTGCTGGAGGGAGAAATCGTGGGCATCTTTCCCGAAGGCGAAATGACCCGCAGCGGTCAGATGCAGCAGTTCCAGCCGGGCTTCCTCAAGGTGCTCAAGGGCACCCAGGCGCCCGTCGTGCCGGTGTATCTCGGCGGGGTGTGGGGGAGCATTTTCAGTTTTGAAGGGGGCAAGTTCTTCTGGAAAATACCGCGGCGTTGGCGCCGCCCGATATTAATTCGCTTTGGCCGGCCGATTGACCATCCCGCCAGCGTGGACGAGGTCCGCCAGGCCGTCGTGCGATTGGGAGAATCGTGATGATCCTGCCGCGAAAATTCCTCCGCATGTGCCGCGGCAATCTGTGGCGGCCCAAGGTGGCCGACTCCAGCGGCGCCGAGCTTACCGGCGCCGGCCTGCTAATGCGGACGTTGATCCTCCGCCGCCTGCTGCGGCGCGAGGTGCTGTCCGACGACGAGCGGCACGTGGGCTTGCTGCTGCCGCCGTCGGTTGCCGGGGTGGTGGCCAACGCCGCGCTCACGCTCGACTGCCGCGTGGTCGTCAACCTCAATTACACCGTCTCCGGCGATGTGATCAGCGCCTGCATCGGCCAGTGCGGCATCCGCCACGTGCTCACCAGTCGCCGAGTGATGGAGAAACTGCAGGAGAAGGGGCCGCTCAACCTTCAGACGGAACTGGTCTATCTGGAGGATTTCAAAGATAAGGTCACGACGGCCGATAAGCTGCTCGCGGCCGCGCAAACCTGGCTGCTGCCGGCCGCGATTTTGGAACGTCACTTGCAGTTGACGAAGATCGATCCCGACGACGTGCTCACGGTTATCTTCACCTCCGGCGCCACCGGCCAGCCGAAGGGCGTAGTGCTCAGCCAGCGGAACGTGGGCTCGAACGTCACGGCGATCAACGCCGTGATCCGGCTGCGGCGGGAGGACGTGCTGCTGGGCATCCTGCCGTTTTTCCACTCTTTCGGCTACACGGTGACCCTGTGGACGGTGCTGACACTGGGGCCCAAAGGCGTGTACCACTATACTCCGCTGGAAGCCCGCGAGGTCGGCAAGCTGTGCCGGCGGCACGGGGTGACGATCATGGTGAGCACGCCCACGTTCCTCCGCTCCTACCTGCGGCGCTGCGAGCCCGAGGATTTTGCCGCCTTGGATGTGGTGATTGCCGGGGCGGAGAAGCTGCCCGGCGAATTGATCGATGCGTTTGCGAAAAAATTCGGCGTGCGGCCGGCCGAGGGTTACGGGGCCACCGAAGTCTCGCCCGTGGTTTCTTCCAATATCCCTCCCAGCCGTGCGCTGAAGACCGACCGCCAGGGAGTGAAAGAAGGGACTGTCGGTGCGCCGCTGCCGGGGATTTCGGCCAAGGTCGTGGACCTGGAGACGGGAAACGACCTGGGGATCGGCAAGTCGGGCATGCTGCTGGTCACCGGCCCGAATGTGATGAAAGGCTACCTGAACCGCCCGGAGTTGACCGCCGAAGCGATGCGCGCCGGCTGGTACATCACCGGCGACGTGGCGCTGATCGATGCCGATGGGTTTATCCACATCACCGGCAGGCTGGCCCGCTTCTCGAAGATCGGCGGCGAGATGGTGCCGCACATCCGCATCGAGGAAGAGATCCTCAAGGTGCTGAACTTGGACCAGGAAGACGCGGCGGTCGCGGTCACCGCCGTTCCCGACGCCCGCAAGGGCGAGCGGCTGGTCGTCCTGCACACCGGCGCGGCGCAGCAGCCGGAGGAAATCTGCCGCCGCCTGGCGGCCGCTGGTCTGCCTTCCCTGTGGATTCCTTCCCCCGATAGTTTCTGCCGTGTCGAGGAAATCCCGGTGCTGGGGGCCGGCAAGATGGATCTGAAGCAGATCAAGCAGATCGCGCTAGAGTGGTTTGCCTCGTGAGAGAGGCACAGAGGCACAGAGGCACAAAGGCACAAAGGCACAGAGGCACAGAGGCACAGAGGCACAGAGGATTTTTACCTCGTTCCCAAACTCTGCTTGGGAACGCATTTCCGCGAAGCTCCGCTTCGCTGAAGTACCGAAGCCAGAGAAGCGGAGCTTCTCGGACTTCATGTTCCCAAGCGGGAGCTTGGGAACAAGTTGGAAGACAACAACAGAATTATTCATCCAAGGAGCAGCTTGCCATGACTTCGATGAACCGTCGCAAGTTTCTGAGTAGTGCAAGTCACATCGGCGTCGGCGCTGCCGCGGGTACGGTCGGGTTGTTCTCGGCCCGTCAAGGCCGTGCCGTCTCGCCTAATGAGAAAGTCATCGTGGGCATGGTCGGCATCCGCGGGCGCGGGTATGCCTTGACCATGGGCTTCGCCACGCGGCCCGACTGCCAGGTGGCGTATCTGGCCGACGTGGATACCTCGTTGTTCGGCGCTGCGGGGCCGGCGGGCTATGCGGAGCAAGTCGATCCGGCCCTGCGCGGACCGCGGGCTTTAGGGGTCGAAAAGGCCCAGGGGAAAGCGCCCAAGACCGTGCAGGACTTCCGCCGCATCCTTGACGACAAGTCGGTCGACGCGATTGCCATCGCCACGCCCGACCACTGGCACGCCCTGGCCACGATCTGGGGCTGCCAGGCCGGCAAGGATGTCTACGTGGAGAAACCTGCCAGTCACTCTCCCTGGGAAGGGCGCAAGGCGGTCGAAGCGGCCCGCAAGTACAAGCGGGTGGTGCAGTTGGGCACACAAAGCCGCAGCGCGCCGTATCTCTGGGAGGCCAAGAAGTACATCATGGAGGGCAAGCTGGGCAAGGTCCATCTTTGCCGGGTGTACAATATGAAGTACCAGGGCAACTTCAAGATGGCTGCCGACAGCGATCCGCCCGCCGGCTTCGACTGGGACACGTGGAACGGCCCGGCCCCGGAGCATCGCTACAATAGCAGCCTGCGTACGCACTGGCACAGTCTCTGGAGCTATTCCGGCGGCGACATCATCAACGACGGCGTCCACCAGCTCGATATCGCCCGCTGGCTGTGCGGCGTGCGCTATCCCAAGGAGGTCTTTTCCACCGGCGGCCGGTTCAACAGCCAGGGCGCCGACGAAACGCCCGATACGCAAATCGCCACCTTCAAGTTCGACAGCCTCGTGATGACCTTCGAGCAGACGCTGTACACACCGTACATGATCAAGACCGACATGGCCGTCCGCGATACCGATATCTATCCTTACTGGCCGCAAAACACCGAACGCGTGGAGATCTTCGGCGAAGAAGGAGTGATGTACGTGGGCCGGCACGGGGCGGGCTGGCAGGTCTTCGGACGCCAAAAGAGTCGCCAGCCGGTGATCACGGCCCAGATGCACGGCCGCTTTCCCGACGCGGTGCACAAAGACAATTTCATCGCCTGCATCCGCAGCCGCAAGCAGCCCAACGCCGATATCGAAGAAGGACACATCAGTACGCTGCTAGCGCAGTTTGCCAACATCAGCTATCGGCTCGATAGCCAAAAGCTGCTGGTCGATCCCAAGACTGAAACCTTCACCAACAGCCCCGAAGGCAACGCCCTGTTGAAGCGGGAGTATCGCAAACCGTGGGTCGTGCCGGAGGAGGTGTGAGAGTGAAGAGGGATTGGGGATTAGGGATTAGTAACAGTCTGTTCAGTATGTAAAGCCGCGACCATTGGTCGCGGACGTGGTTCGGGCCAACGGCCGCTGCACGATGCCGGCTGGGAGCCGGTGACGTATGCGCGCGTCGATACGCCGGAGGTGGCCTGCGAGCGTTCTGGCCGGGACGACACCGTGTATTTCGCGCTGCTGAACTTTGGCCAGCAGGCCCAGCCGTGCGAGCTGACGATCGACCTGGCGCCACTCAACTTCTCCCCTCAGCAGGGCGAGATGTTCGGCCTGTCGGAGATTGCCCGCAACGCACCGCTGGCCGAATCCTCGGAAGGCGCCCGCGCCCGCCTGACGCTCGAGCCTGACGAAGCCCACATCATCAAGCTCCAGCGCCGCTGGTAATGCGGCTGATGTCGATCAGGTGCAATTGGCGGCCTTGGCCGGTGTGGGGTGAATCGATCGCCACCCAGCGGCCGTCGCGGCTTTGGCGCGGATGCGTATCGCAGCGCCACTCGCCGGCATACTCTTTGGGGCTGAGGAAATGTCCCAGCCACACCCGGCGCTGGCTGGCCACGTGGTACAAGTACACGTTCTGATTGCGCTGGCGGTCGGGATAGGTGTCGCAGACGATCCACTGATTGCCCGGCAGGTAGGAGCAGTGGCCGTCGGAGGTCATCAGCACGGGCGTCACTTTCCTGCCCGGCTTGTCTTCGAACAGGAAGAATCCGCCCGGCGCTTGATATTTTGACCAT
>Ga0315289_10008291_pt1 | contig 15046 bp, 12 predicted proteins | sample YL17G11_40_MG_FD_203452 | JGI IMG/M metagenome (GOLD analysis project Ga0315289, IMG submission 203452) | Sediment microbial communities from Yellowstone Lake, YNP, Wyoming, USA - YL17G11_40 | ecosystem: Environmental > Aquatic > Freshwater > Lake > Sediment | place: USA: Wyoming | collected...
CCGTCTACGATCGGTAAGATTGAGGCTTTCCATAAGGCGTACGTCTGTGAGTCATGGATGTTTCCCACCCACGGGAGCTTTGTGAGTTACTGGAACTATAAGCGTCCGCATCAGGGGATCGGTTATCTCTATCCAGCTCACGTATACTTCCGGGACAGATGTGGGTAGTTAGAACAGCGCGGAAAGATCATCGCCGCGAGACCCACCACCCCTGCGATGAATAGACTGGCGGTTACGTTGTATGTGAAGTAAGTGGCAAAAGGTGTGTAGACAGCTAAGTAGACAAAGAGCACATTGATCAATATAATTGCCAGAATTGCATAATGAGGCACGTGATACTTTTCGTTCACATCGGCAAACTTTCTCGCGATCAGTCCGTCAAAGCTCCAAGCGAAGAGCATTCTTATCTGCACAAATGGCAAGATTGTTGCGCTGACTGACAGAAGTCATAGGTCAGCAGAACTCACATAACCTGAAGCGGTTTTGAACCTTAATGGGTCCGGAACCCCGCGGGTCGTCGTCGGGTGCCAAGGGAACCGCACGCAAATGAGAGAACTCTGGAATCTCAGCAATTAGTTTGAGAGAACCCGCCTTAACTTGGCGAGCTTGGACGCAGTTTAGAATGAATTGACGGGCATGTGCATGGGAATTTGGGGATCCGGGTTGCAAAAGGGCCCCTCTAAGTCAGAATACACTCAGCAAGTTCTTTGCAATTTCCCGAATCTTCTTCATGTCAGCTCCAGATTGAATTATGAAGGCGTTCACGCCGATTCTGGAGTATGTTTCAATGAGTTCTACGACGTTTTCCCACTTCTTGCAGAAATGCATGTTCTTCCTGAGATCGTTCGCGGTGACTTTCTTGCCTTCTTCTTCAACCGCCATCGGGGTCGGGATACTCCAAGAGTCCTTGCGGCACACACCCAGTGTTCTCCATTCTGTTCTCAAAATGTCTTCCGGTTTCTTGAAGGTGAAGCCCAACCATATTCCAACTCCTCCTAGGCCGGTTTTCTTCGCGTCGTTTCTACCCTGCCTGTACGCGGGCAGGATTACTTCTCTCATGGTTTTGAGATCGTTTCTCGGACATAATGTGATCAGGTTGTCAGCGAGCGTTCCAGCGAGCCGCGCTGCTCTCCTGCCAATCGCAGAGAAGTAAATCGGTATCCTTTTCCTTGGCTTCGTGTAGAGATAATAGAAATCCGATGAGAAGTATTTTCCTTCGAATTTGAACGGCTCCTTTGAATCCCACATCATCCGTATCAGTTTGATGCCCTCGGTCAACCTCTCCATTCTTTCTTCCCATTGTGGCCACCTCCCACTCCAGAAAGGCCTCTCATTCAGGGCTTCACCTGAACCGACGCCAAGCAGGAGCCTGCCAGGATACATGTTATCGATGGTAGCAGCTGCTTGCGCGACGATTGCAGGGTGATACCTTGCGCCTATCGGGACCGTTACCCCCGGTCCGACCTTTATTCGATCCGTCTTCTCCAGCGCGACACTCAGCACTGACCAAACAAAGGAGGACCTCTTACCAGAATGGAACCACGGGAAGATGTGATCGCCGAACCAAGCCGTACGGAACCCCATCTCTTCCGCGTAGACGGCCGCATCCACAAGTCCTTGTGGATCGTAGTCATTTTCTCCCAGGTCAAGTTGGATCTCGATTCTCATCAAATCTGTCCCAGCATTCTGAAAGCAACTTGCATCCTATTGTGGGTAATCAAACCTCTCTCCTATTCTCAAGGCCGCAACTTGCACGTCCATTTTCCTGAGCTTGGCTTCTCGCTCAACCAGATAGGGGTCCTCCAAGAGGAAATCAAACAAATCCCAGTGGATTGGGATCACTACTCTCACTCTAAGTTCCTTGGCGATCTCGACTACTTCAGCTGGGGTATTGTAATACTTCACTCCCGGGGGATTCTTGCCCAAGCTAATGAGGGCTATGTCTGGGTTGGACCTTCTCCCGATGTCGGTCATCTCCTTGAATAGAAGTGAATCCCCTCCGTGGAAGATTCTGATACCTCCGGATTCGAAGACATATGAGAGAGCTGTCTTTGGAACATTGTCATTGGATTGAAAACCGATGATCTTCAGATCATTGATTCTCAGCTCTTCCCCTTCCCTCAGCAAGACTATCCGGTCCCTGCGTATTCCCCAGCTCTCAAGCAGATCGGCGACACTTGAAGGGCCAACAAACACGCATTTCGTGTTCTTGCTAACCGGGAAGACGAAATCCTCGCTTAGGTGATCGGGATGTTCATGTGTTATCACTGTAGCATCTATGTTCTTCACGTCTGAAGAATTGAAGGCAAGTGGGAGCATACGAAGAATCGTCCCATCCTCAGACTTGAGAGATCCGCCGCAATATGGATCTACGTAGATGGTTGTTCTCGTCGTTTTCAGAATGACGCCCGCCCCTCCGATCCGCCATAACGCTATCGAACCGGCCTTCACAGCATATTCGTCAATGTCCCTTAGGAACCAGTCGAACCACTCGCTCTTCAAGCCAGAGGTCGGTAGTGGCTTCCCTAGCCTCAGATCATACCATATGCCCTGACCCAAGACTACCGTCTCGCAGACAGAATCACGTCGTGCATTCACGTTTAACTCTTGTTGAACTGTGTAGTAGCTCACAACATTTGGCATGACCATGTAGCGCGTTCAGGCCACCTCTTCGCTGAAGCTGCTTATGCCTATGGTCTTCGTCGTTGCAGGGTCTGAAAGTGTCACTCACATCTCTCCGATAGGAGTTGCAGATTGGGTATCAGGTTGACGAAGACTCGATGACTACTTTGGCCTTCTCGAACGGCTCGAGGAGGCTTGCGATCTTGTCCCGTTAGTTTCGGATCTTCTTCTCGTCTTCTTCCTTCATCTTCTTCTTGAATTGCGATCGATGAGGGGAGTATCTATCGTGGGTGGAGCCTCCACAGGAAGAAGGCGTGGGAAGGTCTAGTCGTCAAGTCTAGGAAGCCCCCCCTAATCGAGGAACTTGAGGATGTTGAGCTGACATGTTATGCATCGAAACTCTCTTGTTCCGCCTGATTTGCTAAAAGAGATGCCAGAGAAGGGAGCAAAGCGAGAATGAGGCGTTTCGATTTCGTAGTTTTGGGAGAAGTCGCTCTTGACGTCATACTTGCGGGATCGATAAGGTTTCTCATCGTTGGTCAGAACTAGGCAGAGTCAAGACAGCAGGAATATTCGCTGCAGGATCAGCCGGTTACGTGGCGCAGTGCTTCTTTGGAACACCAACTGAAATGGAGCTAAACCTTGCAGAGAAGCTATGCAGACTCGTCCCATCTGCCAAGATGATCCAGTTCACCAATTCGGGTAGCGAAACAAAGCCATCACTACCCCTTTGTCTTGAGCAGTCCTCTCGCTGCTGTCTCTATCGACTTTTCATTTGGGAGGACGAAGTCCTCGAGAGGCGGGCTGAACGGGATGGGCACGTCCGGGTTCGCGACTCTCTTGATTGGAGCCTTTAGGTGGTAGAAGGCTTCCTCGGTAATCATCGCAGAAATTTCCGCACCGGCCCCTGCAGTCTTGTACGCTTCGTGGACGACGAGCACTCTCCCGGTTTTCTTCACCGACTCAACGATTGTCCTCTTGTCAAGAGGTACGAGTGTTCTCACATCGACAACTTCCACCCGGATGCCTTCGGATTCGAGCTTCTTTGCTACGGCCAGTGATGGGTGGACCATTCTTGACCACGTGACGATCGTCAGGTCAGATCCTTGCTTCTTCACATCCGCCTTCCCGAGCGGAATGACATAGTCCTGTTCAGGTACGGGGCCCTTCAGGGAGTAGAGTGCCTTGGGTTCGAAGAAGAGACATGGGTTATCATCTCTTATTGCTGCTTTCAACAGGCCCTTTGCGTCGTACGGCGTGGAGGGCATTATCACCTTCAGGCCTGGGGCATGCATAAACCAAGCTTCCAGCGATTGAGAGTGATGCGGACCAGAATTGGTGAACGCTCCGGAGGTAGTCCTGAGCACCATTGGTACCTTGAACTGACCGGCAAACATGTACCTTACCTTTCCTGCGTGATTGACCAGCTGATCCATGGAGAGCGTTGTGAAGTCGATGAACTGAATCTCAACGATTGGTCGTAGTCCCGTCATCGCGGCACCCACCGCGAGTCCGACCATCGCAAGCTCGGATATTGGAGAATCCCTGACTCTCTCTCTTCCGAAGGTGTCTTGAAGACTCTTCCCGACCTGGTAGGGGCCGCCCCTCTGGCCCACGTAACCTTGACCGTAGATTATCACGGTATGATCCCTCGTCATCTCTCCCCTCATCGCCTCGCTGATCGCATCACGCATCGTGAGTTGCCTTTCTCCGGCTGTGACCTCAGATGTCTCTTCTATGACTCCTTCAGCAAAAACATCTTTCACTCCATCTTCGTTGGGAGGGAACGGACTGGCCATCGCGAACTCCGCCGCATCCTTGACTTCAACATCTATCCTGTTATCGATACCAAGCAATTCCTCGACAGAGGCGGCATTCTCCGAGGTGAGATCATCGGCCATCCTCTTTATGGGGTCTCTCTTCAACCACTCCTCCTTCTCCTGTCTGGCCCTCGAGTCAGGGTCGCCGATGTAGTGGCCGAGGTATCTGTATGTCCTGCACTCGAGCAGCGTAGCTCCATTTCCGCTCCTCGCACGATTGACAGCATCACGCGCAGCCTTAAACACAGCCAACGCATCCATCCCATCAACCATCGCGGCACGAATGCCGTAACTTTCCGCTCTGCCCGCCACATCGGTATTCTTCGCTACGCTCGCAAACGGTGTCGCGGTCGAATACCCGTTGTTCTCACAAACGAAGATGACGGGAAGGTCCCATATGGCTGCGAAGTTAATACTCTCGTGGAATGCTCCGTTTGCCACAGCTCCGTCTCCAAAGAATGCGACAGCAACTTGATCGGTATGTCTCACTTGAGCAGAGAGGGCAGCCCCTGTCGCTACTGGGATGAAAGACCCCACAATCCCTGTTGCGCCGAGCATTCCAATTTCGGCATCTGCGAAGTGCATGGAGCCACCTTTTCCTTTGCAACAGCCATCAACCCTTCCAAACATTTCTGCCATGACCATTCTGGGTGACATACCCTTTGCGAGACAATGGCCTTCAGCCCTGTGGGTGCTTGTAACGTAATCGTCCTTTCGAAGATTTGCGCAGACCGCGGAGCCAACGGCCTCTTCACCCATGTAAGAATGAATGAACCCGGGCATTTTGCCTGCCTTGTAGAGCTCTACAACCTTCTCCTCAAACTTGCGTATTCTTACCATCGACTCGTAAATGCTAAGAAGCTTGGCCTTGTCTATTTCGACTTCGCGTAGGCTAACGCTCATGGTCATACATCCCTAGACACTCCTTATTTCGGCATCTATTCCGGCTCACCGGGTATTTTGAAGGGTATAGACTTGGGGGATCTTCTCCGTCCAAACAGTTGTTTCAGGGCCTAAGAAGATTTACGCTGACTTCTTCACATCCGTCAGCTCGACGGCGATCTCCCGGTATGGGCGCCCTTTCACCCACGCGGGATAGAAGGAGAAGGCGATCTTCAGATCTCCCTCACCCGTATTGGCAATACAGTGAGGATAGCCTGCGGGAACGAAAAAGGCCTTTCCCGGTTTGAGTTCGTAGCGCTGCAACTGATCCCGGGAAGGGCCTAAAACGACATAGCCCTCCCCAGACGCCACATATTCTGATTCGTCATATTCAAAGTGGGCGTGCGGCAACATGGGCTCCGGTTGACCAGGAGGAATGGTCATGGTGCCCAGAACGGCATTGGCGGATCCTGCCGTCTCCGGATCGAAGAGGGTGCGAACGTATACATAGGAGGAGGAGCCCTCGCGCTGCACCCTCACCGGGGGGATCTCGCCCTCATCGATAACTAATTTGCGCATATGCACAATCCCCAGCTCCCTCGCGCACAGAGCTCATGTTTCACCATTATTAAAAGATGGGCTTCGGCTGCTTTCGCGTACGCGGCTCGGAGCTTCTTGAGCGTGACATCGTCCAGTCCCTTGGAGTTGAAGATTGGGTACCAGGTTGACGAAGACTCGATGACTGCTTTCGCCCTCACGAACGGCTGGAGGAGGCTTGCGATCTTGTCCGGTTAGTTTGTGCGGTCATATCTATCTCTGACAATAGACAACTCGAAGGAAGTTAAGCTTACTCCCTACGTACGCTACGTGAAACCAGCCGGAGAGTAACGTCCGTACTTTCGTCCGGCTTCGATCATAGCAAAGTAGTTCTCCACATTCACGCCGGTGTGAATCGTGTTGCTTGAGCTCAGGAAATAGCCACCGCCTGGAGCTCCTTGCTCAATGCAGTCTCTAACCTCTTGGGCAACATCAGAGGGACTCTTGGTACACAGTGTATGAGAACAATCAACGTTTCCAAGAAGGCAGATATCCGCTCCATACTTGGATTTGACTTCTCCTAGATTCATGCCTGCGATTGGTTCCATAGAATGTAATCCATCTATGCCAACTGAGATGAGCGAGTCTAACATTGGCATAATGTACCCATCGCAGTGCTTGATGAAAGGCAGGCCATGTTTCTTGGTCGCATCGACTATTCTGCGTAGCCCAGGAAGAATGAACTGTTCGAAGTGCCTCTGCGACACTAGTGGCCCTTTCTGAGAGGCGTAGTCATCTCCTCCAAGAATTGCGTCCACACCGGTATCGGCCATTGCCTGCAGCAGCCCGATGTTGTAGTCCACCACCATATCGATAAGTCTCACGACAAGTTCGGGGTTCACGTAAAAGAAACGCATCATGTTCTCGAGCCCTGTCATTTGGTATGCTGTTTCCCATCCCTCACTGATCACACCGACTATCGCGGTGCTATCTCCCAGCTCGTTGAGAATGATCTTCAACGAGTCAAGCCTTCCCGGCGCAAGTGGGTCGGGTTTCTGCAGATTCTTCAAATCCTCTATCCTCTTAATAGTGCCTTGAGAATACCACTCAATTCCTTCTTTGTACCTGAAGGCCCTACCCCACTCGTCGATCCATCCGTCGTTTCCCAAGGGCTCAGATCTCGTGTCGCGTGGAGGGGACTCCAAAACGCCGATCATATCGATTCCAATCATGCGGTAGCAACGGGCTGCTATGTGGGAATTTAGTCGAATGGTCTGATCTCTCCCGTGCCGCAAGGCGTCTTCGCCCCTTATCAGCGTCTCACCAGTGATCGCTTCGATTACCGGCGGATCTATGATGATCTCGAACTGTGGCACGAGGTCAGGCTCTTCCAAGTCGAGGGCTGCAAGCGCTCTGTTTTTGCCATTCAACCGGCTCAACACTTGAAAGACGTGGATGTAACGAGGCCCCATATTTCGCTATCGAAATATCTTGCCAACCCCTTCCCATAGGGCGCTCTTCTATGATCAGTGGTCCTTCATTGTGACCAGACTGGTCACGCGGACGTTCGGTCTCCTGTGATAACGTGTTTACCGTCCCAAGAATCATGCGTGCATCACCTAGCCACGTCGAAGGCCGACGAGGAAATCGATCTCAACACAGCAACTGTGCAGAATGAAGAGAGAGAAAGACCTAATAACTTTTGGTTTCAACACTGGGCGAAAACGAATGGAGTGTGGATGCCAATGGCTGATTTCCTAGATCTTCACCTACGCCGGAACCCCGCCTTGATCAAAGCTGCAGTTCAGCTTCATCAGTCTGGTGAAATTCCACCGAATGTCGTGCTAATGGATCTGGACATGATTAGACAGAACGCGATAGCAGAACGAAAGGAAGCCGATCGATTCGGCGTACGTAACTACTTCATGACGAAGCAATTTGGAAGGAACCCTCTTGTCAGCAAAGTGATATCCGCCAACGGTATTGATAAGGCGGTTGCGATAGATATTGAAGAAGTGAAGTGCCTTCACAGGTACGACATCCCAGTCGGCCACGTAGGGCACCTGTCGCAAGTACCCACCGCTGACATAGAATATGTCGTCAACGAGGTTTCTCCTGAAGTCATCACGGTATTCGGTGTCGACAAAGCGAAGCAAATATCTGAGGTGGCGGGACGGTGTGGAAAGACCCAGGACCTACTAGTCAGAGTTGTTGGCAAGGGCGACTTTCTTTACCCGTACCAGGAGGGAGGAATCCCGGTAGAGAATCTCGCCGAAGCTGCCAGAGAAATCAACAGGCTTAGGAATGTAAGGCTGGTCGGAGTGACCTCCTTTCCTTGTGTCAGATACAATATCCTCAAACAACGAGTCGAGCCGATTTCCAATCTGAGAACAATTCTGAAGGCTGCCGAGATGTTAGAGAAGGAGAACAAGATCGAAATCGACCAAGTAAACGCTCCAGGGGACACTTCAGCCCCGGTCATGAAGGTGTTGGCGGATGCGGCAAAACCCTACGGGTATCCGATATACGGTGAACCGGGAAATGGCCTTGCCGGAACCACGCCGTGGCACTACTTCGTTGATTTGCCCGAAATGCCGGCGTGGATATATGTGAGCGAGGTCTCGCACTGCAGCGCTGACCGTGCCTATGCGTACGGTGGAGGCCTCATGGGCGCCAACATATTGTTCGGCTCCTGGACGGATATCTTTGCGCAATTCTATATGTATGCGCTAGTGGGCCGAGATCCCGGCACAATAGGACAAATGAAGGTCTTGGCAGAGCCTGCTGCGTGGATCGATTACTATGGAAAATTGATCTCGGGCCAGTTTGGCGACGTCGACATGAAAGTCGGAGATACTGTTATTTATGGATTCAGAATCCAAGTATTCGCATCTAGAGCGAAGGTTGCCGTGGTGAAAGGTGTGCAGAAAGGCAGGCCGGAGCTTCTAGGAATCTTTGATCGCTGCGGCAATATGCTGGACAGGAAGACTGAGGAACCATTCAGCACAGAGCATGTTCGTGACACTATGTCTTTGATATGATACGTCTGTGCTGGAGCTTACCGTGCCGACTTTCTGACCTTGAGAGGTCTCGAGTCTTGAACTCGGTGGAGCCATAATGATGCCGCTGACTCGCAACGATGTACACCGTATTATGCGAATAGTCAGTGAGAGACAACAGGAAAATGTGGAATTTCTACAACAACTAGTGAGAGTTCCCACAGTAAACCATCCGCCACGAGGAAACGAAAAGCCGGCCCAAGAGATTATTGCCCACAAACTCGCGGAAATCGGTTTTCAGGTGGATGTGTTCGAACCGACTGAAGTTCCAGGCATAGAAGCGCATCCTGGCTGGTATCAACCATCAGACATTCCGAGAGACTACAGAGGTCGCCCCTGCGTTGTTGGTGTTATGAAGGGCACGGGTGGAGGAAATTCGTTGATCCTCAACGGACACATAGACGTCGTTGATCCCGGTCCTCGTGAGCTTTGGATGGATGATCCATTTTCGGGGAATATTCGCGGAGGCAAGATCTACGGGAGAGGCGTCGTAGACATGAAGGGCGGAATAGCAGCCATGATCATGGCGGCGGAGTGCCTCAAACTGAGCGGGTATGAGCTGGAAGGAGACTTGGTAGTGGAAAGCGTTGTTGATGAAGAAATGGGAGGATACAACGGGACGGTGGCCTGTCTTGCAAGAGGATACGAGGCTGATGCCGCAATAATAACTGAGCCAACTAGACTGAAAGTAGAACCAGGGACAAAAGGAGCAATACTATACAGCGTACAGGTTCCAGGAAAGAGTGCTCACTCCAACTTGTGGTGGAGAGGGGTGAGCGCCCTTGACAAGGCCCTAGGAATCAAGGTGGCTCTAGGCGCGTTTGAAAGAACCAGAACGAAAGAGCTTAGAAATCACCACTTGTATGGCGATCAGTCGATATTTCCAATACCGGCGCTCGTGGACACAGTTCATTTTGTCCAGTGCGGTATGTTTGACCTATTGGCTGTTCCGGATTCCTGCAGATTCAGTTTCATGTTAGAGGTCCTGCCAGGCGAGGACATGCACAAAGTATCACGAAGACTCGAGAAGCATCTCTCGGAATTCTTCTACTCTGACCCATTTCTCAGGGAACATAGACCCAAGATCGAAAAAGTAGCCATGAGACCAATCAAACCAAGTCAGATGTCTTTGGACCATCCAATCATCCCTGTCGTTCAAAAAGCGTTTCGTGCAGTGAAGAACTCTCAACCAAAAGTGTGCGGATTCGAAAGCGCATGTGACGCCACGATTTTCAACAACTACAGCAAAACGCCCTGCCTAGTCTTTGGACCCGGTGATCTATCTCTTGCTCATAGGCCAGACGAGTCTCTCGGCATCAAGGAACTCGTAGATTGCACAAAGATCTTGTCCCTCTCGATAGCACAATTCTGTGGCCACAAACCGTGACGCCAGTGCCATCGGATTCACCGAAGGAAGCGGGGGAAACAGTCGCCTGAACAACTAGAAGACAAGCTCTTTGGTCTTCCTGTCAAACAGGTGAATTCTCTTCTTGTTGAATCCTATCCAAACGGGATCTCCGACGGCAGGCGGACTTTCAGCGCGACTCGTCACCTTGATTATGGAGTTGCCGAGCTTAACATCCACTATGGTCTCAGACCCGAGAGGTTCTACCACGTACACCTTAGCTTGAACAGGATTCTCGCCTACTGGCTCAGTCGAGATCAGCAAGTCTTCAGGTCTTACGCCGAGAATGAACTCACGGCCTACATCATCTTGCTGCATGACCCGTGCTAGTCCCGTCGCATCCATGGGAAACATGTCGGTACTAAGGTGGGGCCTTCCGCTCAGAATAGTGACGGTGCAATCCACAAAATTCATCGGAGGACTTCCAATGAAGCTTGCCACGAAGGTATTCGAGGGTGCCCGATAGAGCTGATCAGGTGTATCATACTGCTGCAACACTCCTCGCCTCAGGAGCGCAATTCTATCAGCCATCGTCAAGGCCTCGACTTGGTCGTGGGTTACGTAGATGAATGTTGTCTTCAGCTCACTATGAAGTCTCTTGAGTTCTGCTCGCATGTATACTCTCAGCTGAGCATCCAAGTTGCTCAGCGGCTCATCCAAAAGGAACACTTCCGGATTCCTAACGATTGCTCGAGCAAGAGCAACTCGTTGCCTCTCACCCCCGCTCAGCTGGTGCGGCCTCCTTCCCACCAGATCAGCAATCTGTAGCAGTTCTGCTGCGTCCTTCACTCTGCGTTTGATCTCCTCTGCAGGCATCTTCCTGATCTTCAGAGAGAAGGATATGTTGTCGAAAACATTCATGTGGGGATACAGCGCGTAGCTCTGAAAAACCATCGCAACGTCGCGCTTGTCCGGTGGTTTGTCGTCCACGAGCTCATCGTTAAAATAGATGTGCCCGCTATCCAGTTCTTCGAGTCCAGCTATCAGATTGAGCGTTGTAGATTTTCCGCACCCAGAAGGACCCAGCAAGACAACGAACTCCTGATCGGGGATCTCAAGACTCAATGGGCCGACAGCAGCGTTTTCGCCAAACTTCTTTGTGACGTTTTCCAAGACGACTCTGGCCATCTCTCATCTTCTCCCTCTCGTCCTACTCCGCCCTCACGGAGACCGCGTCAACGATCCTTAGCTGAGTGATGTACTTCTGAAAGATCAGTGAGAGCACCACTGTAGGTATAATGCTTAGGATAACCGCGGCGGACATCAATGTGTATTGTGCCGCATGGGTGAATAGACCGCTGATAACGGGGGGCAAAGTCTCGACCGAGGTGCCTCCTGAAAGGATCAGAGCAAACAGGAATTCATTCCAGGATAGGCAGAACGCGAGAATGCCTACGGCTGCGATGCCGGGAGCAGCCATGGGAAGTATGACAGTGCGAAGGGCTCTGAGTCTACTACAGCCGTCCACCCTTGCAGCCCTCTCGATTTCAATTGGGAGCGTCGCAAAGAACCCTAGCAGGATCCAAGTCAGAACCGGAACGATCGCGGCCACATAAGTGATTATCAAGCTTTGATACGTCCCGACGAGCCTAATTTGCGAGAAAACAAAGTAGTAAGGTATGATTATCGTGATGGGAGGCAACATGCGCGTCGAAAGGAAGGCGAAAAGCGTGGCATTCTTGAAGCGAAATGTGTACCTTCCAAAAGCATATCCAGCCAAACTCGCCAAGAGCGTCGCAACAACAGCAACTGGCGTGGCTATCAGCAGGCTGTTTACCAAGCCCTGCCGGATCTGGACGGCCTGACCGGACACAACCGTGGTCGCCTCATACGCAAGCCCGAAAATCCTAGCATAGTTGTACGAGGTCGGCTGTTCTGGGATCCAGTGTGTAGGAACGGAAAATATCTCGCGTTCGTAGGAGATTGACATCACAAAAGTCCAGAGTATGGGGGCAATACTCCAGGCCGCTACGACCAAAGCAACGAAGTACGTTATCACCTTTCTCTTGCTTAATCTCTTCAACTTGTTTACCCTCAGCGCCCTCTTCGCCTTCGTGTGAGCATTACGAAATAGACTGCCGCAAGAACCAAGATAATCAAGGTCAGTATGTAAGATGTTGCAGCTGCCCCTCCCAGGTTGAAATAGTAGAACTCTTGCCTGTAGATGTGGAAAGTCAGGACTTCGGTTGCAACCCCGGGGCCTCCCCCGGTCATTACATAGAAAACGTCAAATGCTCTGAACGCCTCCATCGTAGCCAGCACCAGCACAATCAGCACTGCATATCTTATGTGAGGAAGTGTGACGTTCCAGAATCGGCGAAAAGGGCCAGCTCCGTCGACTTTTGCTGCCTTATGGATGTCTTGAGGAATCGTCTGAAGAGAAGCCAGGAGGAAGAACGCTCCAAGGGGAGTGAAGTGCCAAGCGAATGCAGCGGCAACCCAAAATATGGCCATCTGCTCGCTCAGCCAGAGTTGGTAGTTCTTTATCAATCCGAGCGCATAGAGCAAGCCATTTAGACTTCCAAATGAATCGGATAGAATGAATCGCCAGATCGCTGACGTTGCAAATTCGGATACCCCCCAAGGAACCAGAACAATGGTTCTTAGAACCGACCTTCCCCGAAAGTCCTCATTCAACAGAAGTGCCATCGCAAGGCCCAATAGGACAGATGCTGCCACCACGGTTGCCGAGAACAATATGGTCCTCGGTATGGCGCCTACTGTGGCTGGATCTTGAATCGCGTCCAAGTAGTTCTTCAGACCGACAAAATTCATCTTCCCGCGTATGACATCATAGTCGTTGAGGCTCATATACAGCAGGTACAGTAGGGGATACCCTATCAGCGCTATGTTCAGCGCCAATATTGGCAGGATCACAGCCAGCGCGAATTGCGAATCTGTAAGGGCTCCCCTACCAAGGGAAGCTTTTTTCGTCAGCCCTGTGCGCCTGTGACTTAGTTACGCGTATTTAGCTTTCAGACTCACCGCGAGATCCCGCAGAGTTGCTGCTGTCTTGTCGAGGTCCTGTTTTCCTGTGGCAGCTGCGTAGACATTTTGAGAGAGAGCCGTCTGCCATTCAGGAGCCCAGAGTGTCCTCCAGATGCGCGGTAAAGCGAACTGGCCGTGCCACAATGCAAGGTCGTCAAACCTCTCCGGCTTGTACAGCCACTTACTTACGTATAGATCCCTCACCTCGGGATCCTTTGCAAGTTCGGGGAATGGGCTCCACAGCGCCGTAATCCTCTGGTATCTCTTCTGGGCCGTGAACTCGCCATTCTTGTCGCGGTAACCGACGAAATTCAGCAGGTCCCAAAGCCTCGACTTCTTCTGGGCAGTCCTGTCTTTCTTCGATACCGTGTATATACATGGCCCGTCAAAGCACGTATCCGGGCCCGTCTTCTCAGGAACCTTCTGAAAATCGCAGAACCCTGCAATCTTTGACTGCGCCGGGTCGTTCCAAGCGTACATAGTGTTATCCCAGTAAGAGAGAAACGCGTGTGCACCTGATTGCCACGTGCTGTAAATATCAGCTTCAACTACTGACCAAATTCCCTCCGGCATGAGCTTCTTGTCCCAGAACGTCTTGAGTATCTCCAATATCCTTACCATAGTCTTGTCGAAAGTCGGCGTGGGATCATATTTCTCGTCGAACATCCTGTCGCCAAGTCCGTGTGCCATTCCCCAGAACATCCATGGAATCATGAACCATAGCGAGCTGTTGAAGCCACCTATGAACGGATATTCGCAGTATTTGCCCTTCTTCAGGCTAACGCAGATGTCGATCAGATCGTTCCAGGTGGTCGGGAAATTCTGGTCATATCCCGCTTCCTTCAGCATCTTGACGTTTCGAAACAACACGTTTAGTTGGGAAGCATAGTTCAGACCGATCATACTCCCGTCATCGGCTGTGTAGGCGTCGACAACTGAGGGATACATTTCACTCTTTATCTGAGGGAGCAGGGGGTCTTCTTCTAAGTTCGTGAGCCATTTAGCCTGGTACCATCTGTTTGCACTGTCGACGAAATTGAACATCAGATCCAAGTCTCCGCCGGCCCTCAACTTTGTCTCCATAGTAGCTGGAAAGTCCCCGGGAATGACCTCGAGGTTGACTTTTTCGTTGTATTGCTCTTCGAAGGTCTTCACATTCGCCTGTAAGACCTCCGTTCCCCAGGGCCACACATCAAACACAAGAGGTTCGAGGCTAGGGACAGGTGTTGAGGTCGTAAGGATGGCGGTCTCGGTGGGTGCAGTTGGGGAAGGTTGCGAGAGATAGTACGCGCCGCCAGCAGCTGCCGCCACAACAACTGCTCCCGCACCAGCATAGATGAACTTCCTTCTACTGATACTCTTTTCCTCAGTCTTCTTTTCGGCCAAATAGACACCGCGCACCTAGTTGTATACTCTCTATATCATGCTTTCGGTATTCTGTCGAATTTGTTCTATCCACTATGATGTGTCCCGGAGATCTCTGAAGTATACGTCTGCAGGGTACAGATAGCCTATTCCTTGATGCGGTCTCTCATAGTTCCAGTAGTTCACGAATTCTTTATGAGTTGGATAGATTGGGGCTTCGATGGTGTAGGCCTTGAAGGCCTCGATCTTACCGATCGTGGATGGCCTCCGGACGCTTGCGACGATATGCTGGATGCTGTTTCCACTGCAGAACTCCGTGAACGCGGAGATGCCTCCTCGTGCTGGATAGAATTGGGAGCCTCTGTCCG
>Ga0315289_10008292_pt1 | contig 15044 bp, 10 predicted proteins | sample YL17G11_40_MG_FD_203452 | JGI IMG/M metagenome (GOLD analysis project Ga0315289, IMG submission 203452) | Sediment microbial communities from Yellowstone Lake, YNP, Wyoming, USA - YL17G11_40 | ecosystem: Environmental > Aquatic > Freshwater > Lake > Sediment | place: USA: Wyoming | collected...
CTGGAGCAGCTCCAGATCGAGCGGCTGCAAGCCACCTTGAACCGCGTGTACCGCAGCGTCGCCTTCTACCGCACCGCGTTCGATGCCCAGAAGGTGAACCTGGAGCGGCTCAAGGACGTGCGGGCCCTGCGGGAGCTGCCCTTCACCACGAAGGAGGACCTGCAAAAGAGCTATCCGTACGACATGTTCGCCGTCCCGCTTCGTGACATCGTGCGCATCCACACGACCTCGGGCACGACCGGCAAGGGGTCCCCAACGCATCATGCCGCGTTGGGGGGCCCCACGCCCATCGTCGTCGGCTACACGGTGAACGACCTGCGGAGCTGGACGGAATGCGTCGCCCGGCTCCTTACGGCGGCCGGCGTGACCGCGCACGACGTCGTCCAGATCGCACTGCACTACAGCCTGTTCGCGGAGGGCTTCGGCTTCCACCAGGGCGCCGAGCAGATCGGCGCGTCCGTGATTCCCGCCTCGCTGACCACGAGCGTGGCCAAGCAGGTCGTCATCATGCGGGATTTCAAAACGACCGTTCTGATCTCCACGCCCAGCCATGCCCTGAATATCGCGATGGGACTCGACGAGGCACAGGTCCATCCCGAGCGGCTGCACCTGCGGCTCGGGCTCTTCGGCGGCGAGCGCTGGAGCGACGCGCTGCGCCGGCAGTTGGAGGAGCGGCTGCACATCGCCTCGATGGACACCTACGGCCCGACCGAGGTCATGGGTCCGGGCGTTGCCGGCGAATGCCATCTGCACAGCGGCCTGCACATCAACGAGGACCATTTCCTCGTCGAGGTCATCAACCCGGAAACCCTCGAGCCGGTCCCCGCCGGTGAGGAAGGGGAGCTGGTCCTGACCACGCTCACCAAGGAGGGTTTCCCGCTCATCCGCTACCGGACGGGCGACGTCACGTCCCTGAGTCCCGAGCCGTGCCCGTGCGGCCGGACCTTCGTCCGCATGGCACGCGTGATGGGCCGGACCGACGATTTGATTCTCTTTGGCGGCGTGGGCTTCTTCCCCTCCCAGATCGAAGAGATCGTGTCCGAGTTCCACGGCACCAGCCCGTACTATCAGATCATCCTGGACCAGGAAGGCGGCGTCGATACGATTCAAATCCGCGTGGAGATCTCCGACGAAATCCCGTCCGTCGATGAAGTCAAGACGCTGGAGACCCTGCGGACCCAGGTGGCCAAACGCATTCAGGCCGTGCTCGACGTGGACGCCAAGGTCATCCTCGTTGAGCCGAAATCCCTCCGCCAGTTCGCCGCCGGCACCGGCCGCGTCCTCGACCGCCGACCCGGATAGTCCGATGGCCGATTGCCGATTTCGGATTGCGGATTGGATTCCCGCTTGCGCGGGAATGACACGCCGCCAGCGCACAAGTGCGTCTTTATCCTCTCAGAGCCTCTAACACAATGAGCCTTGCACGGCATGCACTCGCCACCCTCGCAAATGCAGACCCGCCCGACACGACTCTGTCATTCCTGCGCAGGCAGGAATCCAGATATTACAGGCTTGGAATTGTGCCCCAGGCATAAGCACGTTCGCGGTTCGGGTGTCGGCTGGACCCCCCTGCCTGCGCAGGGGTGACAGAGCCTCGTAGGGTGGGCTGTGCCCACCATCTATTGCCCGTATTCGTGAGAATCGGTGGGCGGAGCCCACCCTACAACTGCATGGGTTGAATCCGCAATTACTGTCCCGGGATTCGCACGAGGGTGTAACTGAACGGGGGCAGTTTGAGAGACAATTCTCGGCCGCTCAGCTTTCTGGTGCTGGTGACGGGCGCGACGGCTTTCGGGGCCTCCAGCGTGTTTTGCGCCCACGGCACATTCGCCGAAAGCGTCTGGATTTCCGCGTTCTCCGCCGGTTGGAAGTCCTTCAGCGCGATCTCCAGCTCGACGGCAGCCTGCGTTCCTTTGTGCACGATGGATAGCAGCAGGCTGCCGTCACGGGCTTGGACGGCGAGGACGTCGAGGGTCTTGCAGGTCCAGCTCTTCGTGGCGTTTCGCAGGTCGGCCAGGACCAGAGGCGCTTCTTGGGTGGGGCAGGTCAGGTCGGTCTTGACGGGGCTCGCCTCGGCGAGCGCGGCGAACATCGTCTGGGCGTAGTGGCAGGGATTGGCCCAGACCCGCTCCTGGCTCTTGCGCAATCCGCCGCCGTGATTGACGGTCGCCGAATGGGTCACCATCTCGACGAAGGGCGCCAGCCGGACGGCCGCGTGGTAGATCAGTACGTCATAGAGCCCCTCAGCGTGGGTAGCCGGGTTCACGAGGTTCTCGTGGCTCAGCCGCTTCGGGGCCTCGGGCGACGACGGCGGGCCGACGCGGGCGAACATCTGGAGCTCGGTGATCGCCAGTTGGGGCTCGACGACTCCGCCGCGTTCCATGTCCGCGCGGAGAGCGGACCATTTCTGCTCCAGAACCTCCGGAACCGCCATGAAATCGCGGAAGGCGTCCAGCGGGTCCGCGTCGGCGGAAACATTGCCGCCGATGAGTGGGTGGTCCGTCGTGCGGTGCAGCAGGCCGGCCGCGCCGGCGATGAGTGTGTCGTTCCAGTGCTTGTCCCAGAGGACCGGGGCGCCGCAGGCGTAGACCTGGATGTCGGGATCGGCTGCGAGCATGGCTTTGACGAATTGCCGGTAGCGGTCCACGTAGCCCTCGGCGGTCGTCCAGTGATACTGCCAACCGCCCCAAAGCTCGTTGCCGATCTCCCAGTGTTTCACATTGTGGGGTTGGGGGTTTCCGTGGGCGGCGCGGAGCTTGCCCATCGGGGTCTGGGCGGAGCCGTTGCAGTACTCGACCCACGCGGCCGCCTCTTCGGGCGTGCCGCTGCCGGCGTTCACGCAAATCATCGGCTCGCAGCCGACGGCACGGCAGAACGCGAGGAACTCGTCGGTGCCGAAGAGGTTGTTCTCCTGCTGGCCCCAGGCGTAGTTCGGCAGGGTGGGGCGCTGTTCGAGCGGGCCGACGCCGTCCCGCCAGTGGTAGCCGCTGACGAAGTTGCCGCCGGGCCAGCGGAGGATCGGCAGGTGGGAGTCCCTGAGCAAGCGAATCACGTCGGGGTCGGCCCCGTGGATGTGGTCGGCGGGATATAGCAGTGCGCGGGCGATTACGAGCTGCCCCGGCTTGTCCGCCGTCAGGGCGAATTTGTAAGCCTGGTTGTCCGGCCGGCCGGCGGGTATCTCCAGCCTGGCATCAAGCTTTTGCCACTCGGCCGTGACCGGCGCGACGGCGGCCTTCGCGCAAACCTCGCCGGCGGGACTGTAGAACGCCAGCGTCAGCGCATTGACATCGGGCGAGCGCACCCAGAGCGTGACCTCATATTTTCTGATTCGGTGCAGAGGCAGGTACGTCCATTGCATGATGCCCTGGCCGGGTTCGCGGGCGGCGATGCGCTGGGCGCGCCCGCCGTAAGGCCCGGCGTCCGGACTGGTCTCGACGGGACCCAGCTTCGCCCACCAGCAGGCCAGGGCCTCGTTGCGGGCTTTGATCAGATTGTCGACCTCGGACGGCGGCCAGCCCCAGCGGCCGGCGCTGCCGCGCATCTCCCGGGCGATGTCATCCGGGTCGTACCGGAACGTCGCGACGCCGTCGGGCGAGGTTTGCCCGGTCGAGAACGGGTAATCGGCAAACGTCGGGTTCTTCAGAATCTGCGCCTCCATGCCGTTGGTGACGTTGAAATAGAGGTGCTCGCAAAATTTGCCGGTGAGATAGCGGGGGACCGGGTACTTCGACTTCTCAGCCGCATAGACAACGAGCGACGCTTTCTCCACAGCGTTGCCATCTGCCCGCGCCGCGGCGTTTGCCGCGGCCTGGCACGCCCGACCCGCCGGCAGGCAGACCAGGCTGAGCATCGCTAAAACTGATGACACTCTCCACAGACGACCCACTTGCCTCATCATGTTGCGATCCCATCGAATAAAGATGCATTGGAGCGGTCCTTTGCCCCGGCGGTCGGGCCGCGACAGGCATGATACACGACCTCCGCGGGCCAGGCAATGTGCCGGATTCTTGCCGCGGCAAATGGCGGGCCGGTGGCGTGCGTCGTCATCCCTTCACCATCGCGTACGTATTTTCCCACAATGATGTAAGCATCGCCCCTATTTGCGCGTCGCCCGGAATCGTTTCTCATAGCGCTGTCCAAAGGTAATGGGTGGTTTTCGCTGAACGGGAGGGAAGTCACTCGCATACAGGGGTGTACACGAGTGGCGGGGATCCGCCGCGCGGATGCAGGGACATTTTCGGAACGGAGCAAGCTTATGCCAAAGAAAGCGATGCAAAAAACGGCGGGCACGGGTGCAAGAGGTGGCGAGTTCGCTAAGGGAAAGGGTGCGAAGGCGAAACCTTCTGCCGGCGGCATGGAAGCGGGGCGTCCGGCGGGTATCGCCGTGTCCGGCGAGACTACGGCAACCGCGACTCTGACGGCCCCGACGCACGAGCAGGTGGCGCGCCGGGCGAGAGAAATCTGGGAGCAACGCGGCTGCCCCCCCGGGCAGGACGAGCAAATCTGGCTGGAAGCGGAGATGCAACTGAAACGAGAGGCGGAGCGCTCATAAACGGCGAAGGGCGGTTGCGGAGTTGTCGCGCGGCGCTGTGTCGCCGTGCGCCCTGCGCCGCTGCGCAAGCGCCGCCGAAGGAGGAGTAAGCGTATGCCGAAGAAAGAGCCCGGTAAGACATCGGACCCGAGCACAGTAAGACGTGGTGAGTCTGCCCGGGGCAAGAGTACGAAGCGGGAGCCGGCGCGCGGCGAGGCCGTCGTAGGACAAGAACGTGCGGCCGAGACCGCGCCGTCCGCCGAATCCCGCGAGGCTCATCCCGAGCCCTTCGCACGTGCCGCCGCCACGGCCACCCTCGCCCACGAGCAGGTTGCCAGTCGGGCAAAAGAGATCTGGGAACGACGCGGCTGCCCACAGGGCGAGGACGAGAAGATCTGGCTCGAGGCCGAGGAGCAGTTGAAACAGGAAACGGGAGTCTCGTGAAGCTCGCGTGGCGGATGAGCGAGATGAGCCGAATCCGTAACTATCCTTAAGCGGATCGAAAGGGAACGGCCATGGATATGCCGAGAGTAGAAAGGTGTCAGGTCACCCAGTGCTGCTACAACGTGGAGCGGATGTGTCATGCGCTGGCGATCACCATAGGAGGCGACGGCGTCCATCCGGAATGTGATACGTACTGCGGCTACCGAACCAAGGGCGGCGATCTGGCCACTCTGGCAGGCGTCGGGGCCTGCAAAGTGAGTGAATGCCAGTTCAACCAAAGCCTGGAGTGCACCGCGTCGGGAATCACCGTGGGGCCCGGCCAGGACGAAGCGGATTGCCTGACGTTCCGGAGCCGATAGCCGCCGCGGCCTCTTCGCTTAGCCGTCGTATCGCCCTTTGCATCAAAGGGAGCAAACCCCAGGCCGCATTCTGCGTATGCTCTATGTGAGCCGGGGCGTTTCCTGCGCGGGAATATCCCGGCGGGGCAGGCTTGCATCCTCGCTCCGGTGAGCTCACAATGCTCCGGGCAACGTGGGAATGACGACCAAAGGCGCGCTCGATGCAAAGGAAGATACGTTCGAATCGATGATGGCAATCGCTGAGGATCATGTCGCTGCTCCGGAAATCCCTCGCGCACGGGCCAAACAGTACTCCCGAAGCAGGCTGACGGTCGGCGTGCTGCGGCTGGTTCTGGCGTTTGCCTTTCTTCTATTGTTCTTGACGTCAGGAGCCTCTGATCGGCTGCACAGTTTCTTCGGCGGCGTGACGGACAACTTCTATCTCCAGTTGAGCGGCTACCTGCTGGCTTTCACGGCGATTTACTACCTGTTTTTCCTGGGATTGGATTTTTACGCCGACGTGGTTCTCGAACGTCGCTACGGCCTGTCGAATCAGACGGTGGCGCGCTGGCTGGGCCGCAGTGCCAAACAGGGGGCGTTATCCGCCCTCATCGTGCTGCCCGTGTTCGATCCGTTATACCTCGTCATTCGCCGGTTTCCGCACCACTGGTGGCTCCTGGCCTCCGTCGGCTGGTTCATCCTGATGATTGCCGCGAGCAAAATCACGCCCGCCGTGATCCTGCCGCTGTTTTACAAGCTGCATCCCTTGGAGGACCGCGAGCTGGTGGACAGGCTGTTCGCCTTGGCCAAGCGATGCGGCGTCCGCATCCGGCAGGTCTTCGAGATCCGGCTCAGCCGGGAGACGAAGAAGGCCAACGCCGCCGTCGTTGGGCTCGGACGAAATCGCAAGATCGTCATCGGCGACACGCTGCTGGACATGTGCTCGCACGACGAGATCGAAGCCGTCTTCGCCCACGAGCTCGGCCACGTGGCCCTGCACCACGCCTGGAAGATGCTGACGCTGGCGGCGGCGTCCTCCGTGGCGGCCTTTTATCTCCTGCACCTGTTCTTCGAGCGCAGCACCACCTGGTTCGGCTTCGGCGGCGCTCATGACATTGCCGCTTTTCCTCTGTTGCTGCTGTGGCTCGGCCTGCTCGGCCTCGTCTTCAAGCCGCTGCAGGCCGCCTATTCGCGGCACATCGAGAAGCAGGCCGACCTGTTCATCTTCGGCCGGATCGAAAAGCCCGACAGCCTCGTCTCCGCCCTCACCAAGCTCGCCGACCGCAATCTCGCCGACCCTGAGCCCAATCGCTGGGTCGAGTGGTTCTTCTACGACCATCCCCCCATCGCCAAACGCATCGCCTACCTCCAGAAATCCGCCCGTAAATAGAATCAGGACGGACCTTGGCCTGACACCGTCTCCGAACAGTCAAGGCTCTGTCCTTGCGGGAGAAGAGTCGCTGCCTCCTCCCAATACGGCGTAAAGCCGCACCTGATTGGTAAGCTTCGCCAGGCGGAGCGCGACCAGCCCCTGCTGGGCCGCATAGAGAGAGCGTTGCGCATCCAGAACGCTCAGATAGCTGTCGATTCCCTTATCGTAACGGATATCCGAGAGGCGGTAGGTTTCTGCCACGGCATTGACCAGAGATTCCTGTGCCGAGACCTGCTGGCCCACCGTGCCCTGGACGGCCAGAGCGTCGGCCACTTCCCGGAAGGCATTCTGAATCGCCTGCTCATATTGGGTCACGGCGATTTCCCTTTGCACCTTCGTGACCTTGAGCGCGGACCAGATGCGGGCGTCGAAAATCGGCATCGCCGCCTGCGCCCCATAGTTCCAGGTGCCCGAGCCGGAGTTGAACAGGCCGGAGAGCTCGTCGCTGGCCGTGCCGACGGCGCCCGTGAGGGAAATGCGCGGGAAAAAGGCCGCCCGCGCTGCGCCGATGTCGGCGTGGGCCGCTCGCAGCAGGTTCTCGGCTTGGAGAACATCCGGCCGGCGCAGGAGCACCTCGGACGACACGCCGGCAGAGATTTCCCGCGCAGGGGCGGTGGTGCTCAAATCCGCGGGCAGCAGTTCGGCCGGCGCCGGTGCGCCCAGTAGCAGGTTCAAGGCATTTTCATCTTGTGCCACCAGTTGTGTGAAGCGGGCGACATCGCCGCGGGCGGTATCCACCTGCGTTTGCGCGCGAAACAGGTCCAGTTCGGGCGCGAGTCCATGATCGTAGCGCCGCTTCACCAGATTATAGGCGTCCTGCTGGGTCACGAGAGTGGTTTGGGCCAGGGCCAGGCTCTCCCGATCCGCCGCGAGAACCAGATACGCGTTGGCCACGGAGGATACCAGCAGAATCTGTGCGCTGCGGCGGGCCTGCTCGGTGGCCAAGTACGCCTCCAGGGCGCTCTCCGTCAGGCTGCGGATGCGGCCGAAGAAGTCGAGCTCCCAGGAAAGGACGCCGAGATTGGCGCTGTATTGTTCCGCGGTCAGAGGTTCTCCTATGCCGGAGAGGTCGGCGGGAATCCGTTGTCTGCTCCCGCCGGCGGTGGCATCGACCGCAGGCAACAACTCGGCTCGCTGAATGCCGTACAGGGCCCGCGCCCGTTCCACATTCAAGGCGGCGAGCCGCAGGTCACGATTATTCCTCAGGGCCGTCTCGATGAGTTTCTGCAGCTTCTCATCGGAGAAGAATTCCTGCCATTTCAAATCCGGAGCTTCCGGAGCGTTTGCTGCGGTCCGCGTGCCTTGATAGGCCTCACCGCTCGGCCAATCGGCAGGCACCGGAGCAGCGGGTCGGGTGTATTTGGGGGCCAGGTTGCAGCCAGCCGGGACGACGGCCATGCCGAGCAATAGAAAAAGAACGTTCCTGTTCATTTTATCGACTTCCCGATGGATTTGGCGCAGCACTCTGAGCGGTTTGCAGCGGATGGCGTTTGCCGAAGGTCTTCTGGATCAAGACATAGAAGAGCGGGGCGAAGATGGTCACTAAGAAGGTGGAGGTCACCACGCCACCCAGCACGGCGGTGCCGATGGCCTTTTGTGCCCCTGCGCCCGCTCCGTTCGCAAACGTCAGGGGCAGTACTCCGAATCCGAAGGCCAGCGAAGTCATGACGATGGGACGCAGCCTCAGCTTTGCCCCTTCCAGAGTCGCCTCGATCAGTCCCATGCCCTGCTCCACCCGTGCCTTGGCGAACTGGACGATCAGGATGGCGTTCTTGGTGGTCAATCCCAGCGTGGTCAGCAATCCGATCTGGAAGTAAACGTCGTTGGGCAAACCCCGCAGTGACGAGGCGATCACGCCGCCGATGGCACCGAGGGGCAGGGCCAGCAGGATGGAGATAGGGATGGGCCAGCTCTCGTACAAGGCCGCCAGGCACAGGAAGATGACCAGAATAGAGAAGGCGTACAGCGGGGCCGTCTGGGAACCGGCCTGCCGCTCCTGATAGGAAAGCCCGGTCCAGTCAAAGCCGACTCCCTGCGGCAGCTTCCTCACAAATCCTTCCATGGCCTGCATTGCCTCGCCGGAACTCCTCCCCGGCGCCGACTCGCCCAGGATGTTGATGGACGGAAAGCCGTTGAAGCGCTCCAGCTTCGGCGAGCCGGACGTCCAGTGGCCGGATGCGAACGACGAGAAGGGCACCATCTTACCCATGTTGTTGCGCACGTACAATTTTTCCAGATCATTGGGCAACATGCGATAGGGCGCGTCGGCCTGGGCGTACACTCTCTTGACACGTCCGCCTTGGATGAAATCGTTGACGTACGCGCTGCCGAAGGCCGCCGAGATGGTGCTGTGGATGGCGGTGATGGGCAGCCCCAACGCGCCGGCCTTGGCCCAATCCACGTCCACCCGATACTGGGGCACATCTTCCAGGCCGTTAGGCCGGACCCGGGTCAAGACGGGGTCTTGCGCCGCCAAGCCAAGGAGTTGGTTGCGGACGGCCATCAGGTCAGCGTGACCCAGCCCGCCGCGGTCCAGCAACTGGAAATCGAACCCCTTGGCCATGCCTAGCTCGACGACGGCCGGCGGCGGAAAGGCAAAGACCATGGCGTTGCGGATCTGGGAAAACGCTCCCATGGCTCTTGCGGCAACGGCGCCCACCTTCAGATCCGGCCGCTCGCGCAGCTTCCAGTCCTTCAGCTTGACAAACGACATGCCCGCGTTCTGCCCACGCCCGGAGAAATTGAAGCCGGAGACGGTCATGCAGGACTCCACCGCGTCCTTCTCGCTCTCCAGGAAGTGGTTCTTGACCTGCTCCATGATCTGCTCCGTCTGCTCCATAGTCGAGTTGGGTGGAAGCAAGACCTGCACCATGAGGATTCCCTGATCTTCGTCCGGGAGGTAGGCGGTGGGCATCCGCGTGAAAAGATATCCCATCGCCCCCACGAGCAGAAGAAAGGCCAGCACGTAGCGGGCTTTGTGGGCGAGGGACCGGCCGACCAATTTCAGATACTGCTCTCGGGACCAGAAGAAGAGGCGGTCAAACCAGCGGAAGAACGGCCGCAGGAGCCAGATTCCGCCCTCGGCCGGCTCATGCCCCTTGGGCACCGGCTTGAGAAGCGAGGCGCACAGCACTGGCGTCAGGATCAGGGCCACCAGCACCGAGAGGAGCATGGACGCAATGATCGTCACAGAGAACTGACGGTAGATGACCCCCGTGGACCCGGCGAAAAACGCCATCGGACCGAAGACCGCGGAGAGCACCAGCCCGATGCCGATCAGGGCGCTCGTGATCTGGTCCATGGACTTGCGCGTGGCCTCTTTCGGGGCAATTCCCTCCTCGCTCATGATTCGTTCCACGTTCTCCACCACGACGATGGCATCGTCCACCAGAAGACCGATGGCGAGCACCATGGCGAACATGGTCAGCATGTTGATGGAGAATCCGAAGAGCCCCAGCACGGCGAAGGTCCCCAGGATCACCACCGGCACCGCAATCGTCGGAATCAGGGTGGCCCGCATGTTCCCCAGGAATAGATACATCACCAGGAAGACCAGCAGGATCGCCTCCAACAGGGTCTTGACCACTTCTTCGATGGCCACCTTGACGAAGGGTGTCGTGTCGAAGGGATATACGATTCGCATGCCGGGGGGGAAGAACTCGCTCATTTCGTTCATCTTGGCCCGGATGGCATCGGCCGTATCCAGAGCGTTGGCGCCGGCCGCTTGCCGCACGGCCAGGATGGCGGACGGCTTGCCGTTATAGTAGGCCTGCATGTCGTAGAACTCGGTGCCCAGTTCTGTCCGTCCCACATCCCTGACCCGAACGATGGAGCCATCCAGATTGCTGCGGAGCGGGATCGCGCCGAACTCCTCAGGCGTCTTGAGCAGGCTCTGGACAATGATGGCGGCATTGAGACGCTGGCCCGGCGCCGCCGGCATCCCGCCAAACTGCCCCGCCGACACTTCCACGTTGTAGGCCCGCAGGGCCAGAATGACATCCTGGATCGTCATCTGGTACTCCGTCAGCCTGTCGGGGTTCAGCCAGATGCGCATGGCATACTGACTGCCGAAGATCTCCACCTCACCGACCCCCGGCACGCGCGAAAGCACCTTCTCCACATTGGACTGCGCGTAATCTCGCAGGTCATCCCCGTTCAGGCTCCCGTCTTCCGAGATCAGGCCCACCATGAGCAGGTAGTTCCGGGTGGACTTGGATACGCGGATCCCGGAACGCTGCACCACCTCCGGCAGGCTGGCCATCGCCAGTTGGAGCTTGTTTTGGACCTGGGCCCAGGCGAGGTCCGGATCGGTCCCCGGAGCAAAGGTCAGTTCCACGCGGGACGAGCCCGAGGAATCGCTCGTGGCCGCCATGTACAGCATCTTGTCGAAGCCGGTCATCTTCTGCTCGATGATCTGTGTGACGCTGTTTTCCACCGTCTCCGCTGAGGCCCCCGGGTAGAAGGCGGCGATGGCGATGGACGGCGGAGCGATGGGTGGATATTGCGATATGGGCAGCGTGAGGATCGCCAGACCGCCCGCCACCATCAGGATGATGGCAATGACCCAGGCAAAGACCGGACGCTCCAGGAAGAATCTTGATAACATGGCGTATCTCCGTCAGTTCGACTTGGCGCCCGCGGGTTGGGCACTCGCCGGGCGAGCGGCGTCGGGAGGGACAACTCTCACGGCCGCGCCGGGCCGGACCTTCTGCATTCCCTCGACCAGCACACGGTCGCCCGCCGTGAGGCCTGAGGAGACGAGCCATTTATCGCCGATAGTGCGGTCGAGCGTGAGCCTCCGCTGCTGGACCTTTTCCTCAGCGTCCACGATCAGCGTGGCAGGATTGCCCCTGAGATCGCGGGACACGGCTTGCTGCGGAATGAGGATGGCCTGCTGGTGGATGCCTTCTTCCACCACGGCCCGGACAAACATGCCCGGCAGGAGAACTCCCTTGGGATTGGGAAAGACGATGCGCAGGATGAAAGACCCGGTCGTCGGGTCTACGGTGACATCGCGAAACTGCAGCGTCCCCTCCAGGGGATACTCCGTCCCGTCTTCGAGGAGGAGCTTGACCTTCTCCTGGTTCGCCCCGTCCCGATTGAGGCGTCCGTCTTCCAGCCGGCGCTGCAGGCGCAGCAGTTCGGTAGTTGACTGGGGCACATCCACATAAATCGGATCCAGTTGTTGGATGGTCGACAAAGCCACGGGCTGATATGCCGTCACCAGGGCGCCGTCCGTCACGCTGGAGCGGCCGATGCGCCCGGAGATCGGGGCGGTGACACGGGTGTACCCCAGATTGATGCGGGCCGTCTCCGCCATCGCTTGCCAATACTGAATGTCCGCCTCGGCCTGGTTCAGGGCGCTGGTCGCATCGTCGTAGTCCTGCTGACTGACCGCTCGGTCGGCGAGCAGGTCCTTGTAGCGCCCGACCCGGGAGCGGATCGAAGGCAGATTGGCCTGGGAGCGGCCGAGAGCGGCCTGAGCGGTGTTGAGCGCCGCCTGAAACGGCGCGGGGTCAATTTGATAGAGTATCTCGCCCGCCTTGACATCGGAACCTTCCGTGAACAGGCGTTTCTGGATGAGGCCATTGACCTGGGGCCGGATTTCTGCGACCAAGTAGGCACACGTCCGGCCCGGCAGTTCCGTGGTCAGCACGACCGGCTGCGGCTGGACCGTCACTACGGCTATCTCCGGGACCGGCGGTGGCGGTGCGGCTTGCGGCCGACGCTGGCAGCCGCCCGGCCCCAGCACGCCGCATAGAACCGCCGCAAGACAAATCGTTCTAACTATAGTTTGGACATGGAGTTGCATCAGAAACCTCCGATCATTCGGTCGCTGACCTTTATTATTCAAATCTGTAATTAAACTATCGCCATGAAAAAAGCAAGTGAAAATTCAAATTTTTGGTTGAAAAATGCGCGCGGCCGGTGTATGCTTACAGACCATGGCTGGCCGAGGCAAGAGATGGCGAATGTAAAAGACAACGCAGCTTCGCAGGAAACCCGGCGCAAACTCATTGACGCCGCGGGACAGGTCTTCGCCGAGCGGGGCCTGCATGCGGCCACGCTGCAGGAAATCACCGACCGGGCGGGCGTGAACAAGGCGGCCGTCAACTACCATTTCCGGGACAAGCAGGAGTTGTACGCCGCGGTGGTGCGGCATTGCCTGAGTTTCTCGGACGCCGGCCCGGCCCCGCAGGAAATGCGTGGCTCTCCCGAAGCCTGCCTGCGGGCTTTGATTACTCACATCATCCGGGAGATCCTCGATCCCTCCAAGCCTCCGTGGCGGGCGGCGATCATCAACCACGAACTGGCCCAGCCGACCGCCGCTCTGGATGCCGTCATGGACGAGCTGATCGCGCCGCGCAGCCAGCTCCAGCGTGACATCGTCCGCCGCATTCTGGGCCCGCGTGCCTCGGAGGAGAAGGTCGCCCGCGTGACGTTGAGCATTTTCTCCCAGTGCCTAATCTACCTGCATGACCGGCGGATCATGGCGCGGCTCCACCCCATCCTGGCCCAGGATGACAGCAAGCCGGAGGAGATCGCCCGTCACATCGCGGAATTCTCCCTGGCGGCTCTGCGCTCCACCCGGCGCCGGTCCCGATCTACACGTCGCTCCTAACGGACCCGGCGATTTCCGCTCTTAACGGGCTTCGCCGGAAGGGGTGGACTTCAGGCACACCAGGCGCGGCTGCGGGTCTTGAGTTCGTCGAGCGTCTTTTTGGCGATGATGGCGTCTTCGCGCACCTGGAAGTCGAACATGCCGACGCAGAGGAAATCGGCGCCACCGGCGAAGGCGTATTGAAAGCCGCTGGCGGGCGGGATCGCGCCGGCCGCCAGGGTCTTGAAGGCGATCCAGGGCTTCCTCACCGTCTTCATGAATTCGATGGTCTTCTCCGGCGTCGGCTCCCAGAAGTTGTCGGCCTGGTTGTCGACCACGTCGGCGTTCTGCTCGGGCCGGCGGGCCGACCAGTAGTTGGTATGGTGCAACGTCTTGACGTAAAAGTCCGGGTCGAAGCCGCGGGCCTCGGAGTTCACAATCACGTCGAGCATGTGGGCGCCGAGGCCGCCGGGCACGCCCTGCGACTTGATGAAGCTCACGCATTCGCCGAGCAGATCGACGTGACCTTCCTTGAGCCAGCGGTCGCCGATCACGCCCTGGAGGTACACGGCCGAGGCGCCCCAGTCGATGGAGGCTTTGATGTTGGTCTTCAGGTCCTCCGGCGTGGGATGTCCCTCCGCGATCCATTGGATTTTGCCGCCCATGCTCCAGTGCTTCTTGAAGATGTCCATGGGCTTTTTGCGCGGGTCGGCGATGATCGTGTTGACGCCGTTCTCTTCCAGCAGGGCTAACGTCTCGACGACCTTCTCCGGCGTGTTGTAGTGGTCCATCAAGTTGTGCACGTAGATGAGGTCTCGCGAATGGGCCCAGCCGCTGATGAGGTTGCCGCCGGAGATCAGGCGACTGACTTTAAGGTTCTTGATTCGGCCCATCGGCATGCCATTGGCACCGACCTCGGCGGCCGGCCGGGTCCTACCGGGTTCACCCGCCGCACTCGTGGATTGTCTCTGCCCCGTTCCTATCGCGGCCGCCGCTACGGCCATGGACGTCTTGATGAAACTGCGACGATTGACTTGCTCTGCCATGACTGTCACCCTTACGCGAGTTTTTCTCCGATCCTGAACGGGTTCCGAGCGGCAGCGTCAAGCTCAAAGGGCTGCTTGTAGTGACGCCGTAAGGTGTTTTCTTCCCATGTCCTTACGGGCACACTACAAACAAGCTGCGCTTGAGGGTGCCACCCAAAACCGAACTCTCCCATTATACCGCCGCCCGCACAGGAACCAAATGCGAATACCCAGGCTCATTGTGTCGGGGTTGTCTCGGCAGTGCGTTCACATTGACGGACCCGACTGTAGCTCAATTATACCATCTGTCGGCGAGAGGCCCAACCGGAAAAGCGGTGCGGCGCGTCGGCGGGCGCACGATAAACTTGTGGCAGGCCCCATACGCTGTCGGTCAGGGCAGCGGTTCGCAATGGCTCTTGGCCATTCGGTGTCATTTCGACCAAGGCCGAAGGCCGCGCGGAGAAATCTGGCCGCGAATGGACCTACACCAGATTCGTAGCCAGATGTCTCGACTACGCTACGCTCTTCCGAAAATGCGCTACCAACAGTTGGGTGGCAGCGGCAAGCGCCACAGGCTGTGTCACATCACAGTTGTCTGGGCTATTATCTTGTTCTGGGCCAGAGGCATCGGAGAGCCGGCCCCCAACTCCCCCTCGGTTGGACGCACGCCCCT
>Ga0315289_10008293_pt1 | contig 15044 bp, 15 predicted proteins | sample YL17G11_40_MG_FD_203452 | JGI IMG/M metagenome (GOLD analysis project Ga0315289, IMG submission 203452) | Sediment microbial communities from Yellowstone Lake, YNP, Wyoming, USA - YL17G11_40 | ecosystem: Environmental > Aquatic > Freshwater > Lake > Sediment | place: USA: Wyoming | collected...
TCGCATGCGCCTTCCTCCGAAAGAGGGCTGGACCTATCACCAACCCTCATACCCAAGTCGAAAGGCGCTTTGCAACTATTTTTCAGACAGAGCCTAGCCGAATACCTGGCCATTCCTGCCGCACAGCCTGCCAAATGCCCGCAAAACTGCCCCTTCCCTGGAGCATTGCAGCAATCGGTTTGGCTCCGAAAAACGCTCTCACAAGCTGCGAAAACACGAATTTGGCTCATTCCAGAGCCATTCTGAGCCCACCGCCACCGCGCCTCCGCCGCCCGAACACTCTGTCTGGTGCCCAGAGCCATTATTAGCTATTATACTTATAGGTGATGCAAAAGGGCTGCAAAGAGAGTGCAGCTAATACGTCATGTGAAACGATGAGACTATCGGCTGGAAGATCGTAGAGAAGACCGAGAAGACGAGCTGATAAGAAGAAGCGCACCGCCAAGTGGATAAATCGTCCTGCTGTTCTCCGGTTTTTCTAGAACGTGGCATTTTTTAAAGTTTTCCCACCACTGTAGAGTAGCGTCAAGGTCTCCATAGTTCTGCTGGCAGGTCCTCGGCTTCTCACGCGTTAACTCAGGTATCTCTCCCCCCGGGGTTTCTCTTGTAGAAGGGCACCTCTATATGGCCACCTCCGTTGGGGGCTTCGGTTTACGCTTGCTCACCGAGGAGTGCGGCACACATCTGAGCGATCAGTTGGTAGTCCTTCGTATCTGCGTCGCGCAGGAACCGCTCGTTGATTTGTTCTAGTCGCCGCTTTGCTCGCGGGGAAAGGTGTCCTTCCTGAGCTTCAGCGAATACGTCGCCCAATGCCCGCAATGCGTCTGCGTATTGTCTTCGCCTCATTTGATGCCCGTAAAGTTCGATGCTGGCGCGGATGATGCCGAATGAGCTGGACGCTTGCTCCGCCGCCTCCTTGGCCGTCAGCAGGGCTTCCCTTGCCCGTTCAGCCTCTTCGTCATCGCCGGACGATTCGTATTCGTGCTCTGATATCAGCGCCTCCAGGACCTTCAGCCGTGACCGCACTTCTGGTTCGCTAATGCCTAAGTTCGTCTTCATGTCGTCCGTGCATTTCCACGCCTTCTTGAGAGCGCCCCTTGCCTTTCGGATGAGGTCCCTGACTCGTCGTTTGCTAGCACCTTCCTTGATGGCTTGGCGCAATGCGTGGGTCCTTGCCGAAGCCAGGTCCCTGTGAGCTCCCGCTTCCTCAAGCCAGTCCAGCAGGTTCTTGGAGCCGCTTTTTCCCTCTATCTTGGACAGGGCCTCTTCCGCGGCCGCGCACGCTTCCTCGTATCTGCCCATATGCCGCAGAAGCTTTGACCTGAGCCTATCGGCGGTATAGTGCTCTCCGGTTTCCTCTCTAAACTCGGCGATCTTGTGCTCTTGCGATTCGAACTCGCCCTTTTCATCCTCGAGGAGCGCACTATGCTTGTGCAGCGCAAAGTAATCCAGCACCCCTTTGATCGATGGATGGCCCCTGCAAAGGTGTTTCAGCTTTTCGAGACATGCTTCGGAGCGCGCCTGGCGGAACTGGCCCTTCGACTTGTACGTATATGCTGTAACCAACCAACCGAATAGATCCCATTCCCCCGCAAAGTCCAATGCCCTCGCCAGGTTCGGAACCGCCTGCCGAGCTTTCCCGCGTGACACTTCCACGAAGCTTTCCAACAATGAAGAAACCTGTCGTCCATGGTCGGGTGATGGCTGCTTCTTCAGCACCGTCAGCGCCTTCAGCAGTCGCATCAGCAGTTCTCTCTCTTCGCGCTCGTACCGCACCCAGAGCTCCCTGACCCCAGCAAGCTCTTCGGCATTCTCCCCCGCCCGGCTCGATAATAGGAGAACGCCAGGGTCTGTGCCAAGGCCAACAGCAAGCTGCAACACGCGTTTCAGTCCCAAAGACGTGTTTCGCTCTTGCAGCAGCCTGCTAATGAAGCCTCCGTCCACGTCCAGCAGGGCCGCAAGCTGCTGATGATTGCGCAGCCTGCCCCGGTTGTTGTTGTAGAACGTCTGAACCGCCTCCCGGACTGCGCGTAGCATCTCTCCCTGCATCGCCTTGATCTGTTCCTGGTTCTCGCGGGTCATTGCGCACCGTCCTCGCTATGCTGAACCTGCAATTGTGGATGAGCAAGCCTTCTACTTGTGAATATACAAACATTGCAAGTTGCTTGAAACCAAGTCCTTATAGAAGTAGGTTCCCATGATGGTATGCAATTGTAATCTTTGCACAGAGCCGGCGTCAAGGAAGTGGGCGATGGTTTGCGGCCGTCAAGAGCTTCGTTTGTCAGCGTGAGCGCGGCCGTTGGGTGTATCGAATGTCAGACAGCCAGGACCAGCTACAGCACTTTCGGAAGTACGCTGAGACCCAACAGGGCCCTGCGGCCACTGGTGGCCAGGCCTGGGCTGACCTCAGCCAGGCCCTCCGGGAAATGGCCACTTCGTGCTTGCACGCCGCCGGGGCAGCAGAGCGCCTTGCGCGAAGCCGCGAGGCGTGCCGCCCGCCCGCCGCCCCCGAGCAGCCGCCTTGCACTACCTGCCCGAAGCGAGAGCAAGGCTGCCGCGAATCCTGTGATCTGCTGGAAGCCTTCTTACCCGGGGAGTGCGCGGGCCGAGGCCGGCATGAGAATCTTACCGCCTTCGACGGGAATCTGGCGGCTGCGCCCCGGCCCTCCTACCGGCCAGTTTACGAACAGTTCTCTCCGTACTTCGGTGAGCTGACCGAGAAGCAGGCGCAAGCCGTCAACCTTCACCTCGGGCGAGGCTTCAGTCTGCCGGAAGCCGCTACTGAATTGGGCATATCTACCGCCGCTGTCAGGAATCGCCTGTCGCGTGCGTGGGCCAGATTGCGACGTGCTCAAGTACGACTTTTTAGCGAGATACGTCCTGATATGTGAAAAAACGTGTGTCTTGATCGCGATGGTAGGAGACCCCATAGCGGCGCCGGCCGGCACGGCCTTCAAGCTGGCGGCCGGGCGGCGGAGTGACGCGCAAGCGGGTCTCGGCTTGGAGTTCAAGAGCGTGTATAGCAGCCCGACAGCCTTTCTCCGGGACGTGGAGGTCCTTCGCGCAGTTCAGCTGGAGCAGGCCTCCCGCGAAAGGGCAACGAGATTCACCGGCCGCGTCATTAAGACCTTTACCGTTGGAAGGCTCACCCCCGTAGTTGTCTGGGTTGAGCCCAGCACGCTGAGCCGCCTCGTCACTTTCGGCCTGGAAGTTGGCGGCGGAGTCAGCATCTGCGCCGCGGCAGGGCCGCCGGCACTGGGTTATGTAGCCCAATTGGACCCCGAAGGGGGACTCCTCGAAGTGTCACTTGCCGCCGCCCTGCGGCCGCCGGCGCCCGGCGCTCTGGTCCATGGTGAGATCCATCCGCTCCAGTTCCTCGTCTTCCAGGAAGCGGAAAGCCTCACGCGGGCTGTGTCTTCGTCGCCAGACGCAATAAAGGAACTCCTGTCCCGCCGTCATCGTGCCGCCAACGAAGACCAGGGTTCTGCCTTCGAGCTGACCATAGACGGCCACATCCTTCGCGGCACGTTGCTGTGCCCTACGGAGTCGGAGCCTGCCAAATGAATTGTGCGATCTGCCTACTGGAGTGCGTGGATCGAGCTATTGCTCTTGATTCAATAGCAAGTGGAGGAAGGCTGTAGTCACTTTGTCAGCACGAGCCGCAAGGAGAAACCACGATGCACCAGGCTGAAGCACTCAAGGAGCATTCGGCTGCCGTCCGAACCGTTGCCATCGGGGACCTCAAGAACCCCGGCCAGCTCTATCCCCGGCTGAGGCTGAACGACGATGCTGTCGAGCGTTACCAGGAATGCCTCGACGACATGCCGCCCATCGTCGTGGCTGAGTCCGAAGACCCCGCCCTCCACATGCTCATTCTGGACGGCTTTCACAGGTGGACGGCCGCCCAGCGCGAGGGCCGCAAGACCGTCGAGTGTGAGTTTGTGAACGTCAACTCCCCGGCCGAGTTTCTGGCCGAAGCCGCTGCGCGCAACTCCCGCCACGGCCTGCCCCTCACTGCAGAAGAACGACGCGCTGTGGCGGTGAGCCTGTGGAAGGGCCATCAGGACAAGGAGCGGATCGCGGGCGCCGTCGGCCGGTCCCTCCGTACGGTTGAGCGCTGGCTCGAACCCGCCGAAAAGGAGCGGGACGAGAAAATCTTGGCCAAGATCGTAGAACTCCGCCAAGAGCCCAACCCGACGCCGTTCAGCCAGATCGTTGTGGCGATCAAGGACAAGTTCGGGGTCGACATCGGCGAGCGCTCGGTAAGGCGCTGGTATGAGAAGGGCCGGTCAGAACCGCCAAATGGCGGGGCCGCCGGCGCGACAGGTCAGCGCTCCGCTCCGGAGCCCTCTTCTGCCTCCGCCGCCCTCGAAGGAGCGTCTGAGAAAGAAGCAGGGGCAACACCCGAAGCCCTGCCTCCGCCTCAGTTCGTTGCGGTGACGATGCCCAATGCCCGGGAGCAACTGAAGCTTATCCAGACCGTCCGGAAGGTGAGGATACGGGTTGATGTATGGATCAATGAGAAGCCCCGCTGGCTACTCAATTCATCGGAGCTGTTGCATGAGTTGGATGAACTCCATTCGGCGCTCCAGGACCTGCTCGCGATCGAGTCCATTCGCAATCTTCTGGACGGGTCGTTAAGCGGTGAGAATTGTGACACGAAGTAAGGGAAGAAAAGGCAGTGACTCTCCCTGCCGTTGACCTTGGCGGGACCGCGGCAGGTGGGAGAAAAGACCATCGGTCTCTCCGAGCGCAAGGCCCGGCACTGCCCTTGCTTTTGGATGATAGCTTCGAGGGCGGCATGGGTCAACGTTCTCAACAGGCCCTTCGAAACGCTGCGTCGCTGGTCCCTGAGATCAGGCGCCACGTTGCTGAATCTGAGCAGCATGCCGCCACCGCTCGCCAGCTGCTACAGGAACTGCAATCCTGCCTTGGCGAACTTAATGGCGATGCCCTCGACCTGTCCCTTCCTGACTGTTACCTCGTGATTGAGAACGGCAAGCAGAGACCGGCTACCGAAGAGCAGGTCAGGGCACTGCGAGACAATTGGCGAGGCGAGTTTCTGCTGGATGTGCCGGCCCGTGAGTTCAGGATCAGAGCGACCGCCGGCCGGAAAACGTTACCTCTTGGCCCTGGGGGGCTGCATCGTGGTCTTGAGCAGGTGCTCCTGCTGGGCATGTCCAAGCCCGGCCGCGCTTTCGGAGACGTTCGGCTCCAGGAAGTATTCGGAGTCGCCGCCGGGATTGCAGGGCCGGAGACGTTGTCGCACTACGTCCACGCCCTCCGAAAGAAGATCGGGGACAAAGCTTGGAAGAGCAAGTACATCGTCACCGTAGCGGTGGATGGCTCGGTGTCTCAGAGCGGCCACGGCTATGCCTTCAACCCCAGATGGCGCTACTTGGTCATAAGGAAGCCGAGTGCAGGAAGAAAATAGCTTGTCAATTGTGAATTCAGAGGCTGTCAATATCGGGGTGCTATCCTGCCCTGTTGAGGTACGCGACTGGGTGGGCGGAACAACAATGGGTGCGATATGGGAAAGGCTGGAAGCGGCCCTCCACGGCGCGATCTACCTCTTCGTGCTGGTGATGGTCCTGTCCGTGGTTGGGCTCGGCGCATACTTGGCTGTCATGGCCTGCTTCAGAGGCGCCTCTTGGCTGTGGCGTGTCCTCTTCTCGCATTCTTGGTGAATGGTAATGAGCGAGATGAACGAGTTTCTGCGTGACATGCTGAGGCGGTCGCCACAAGGGGCCTCGACGCCGCCCACGTCCCGCCCTACGCCGGGCGAAACTCCCCTCGACCTGCCCGTTGCTCCCGGCACCCCGATAGAGCGCACAGTTGAGAGACAGGTGATCCCTGGGACCGCGCTTTCGTTCAGCGTCTCAGAAGCCGTTTACACGGGGCCGCAAGGGTCGCTCGACCACGTCCGAGAAGTGGCCGGGGTCATGGCCGGTTGCCATCACCTGATCAGTACATACAGCGACCTTGGCGGACAGTGTCCGTTCTGCCGGGAGGAAGCCCTGGAAATGGTCGAAAGCGGCGCAACAGACGTCCGCACGGCCGAGGGGCTGACGCTGTTTTGCCGTGCCTGCAGAACCGAGTGTACCGGGTGCCGGACCGGCGTCTGCCGACGGCATGCCGTCAGTTTTCAGGCTGAGGAGGGCGGACCTTCGGGAGCCGTGCCATTATTCCTTTGTCCGACTTGCCTTCGGCAAGCCCGGCGCGCCCGCTTTCTTGGGCGCGTGCTTCGCGTCATCGCGTCGCCCTTTGTTCGTTCTCCGGGCGCGCAGTCACAGGGAGGCCGGGGTCAGGACCCGGGTTGAGGTTGAGAATGAGCCTGGACCGAGACCTTAATACGGGCTTCCTCAACATGGGCGGCAACCGCCGTTGGCGGCGGTTGGACCAGGACCCCGAATTGCTCATCCTGGAGGCGGCGCTTCGGGACAGACAGCTGATTTGGCGCTCGGACATCCAGACTGAACTGCTGAGAGGCGCATTCGGCTCTAAGAAGACCCGCAAACGGGCGTTTGAACTGCTCAAAGCGGCTGCTAAAGCCTATGACGTTGAAACAGTGCGTTCCCAGGACCACTTTCGCCCTTACGGACCACCACAGCTTCTTAGCGAGGGCCCGCTCCATATCTTGACCCAGTTGGATGGAGTCCGTTGGTGCCTGCCCGTCAAAGCGCCGCTCCTTGGCGTGTGGCTTATTGGGCTCCAGGGCAGGGGAAAAACGCGTTGGCTGGTTGGGATTCTTCTGCAGATTGGAAGGGCACGGCCGCGCGTCCGCCTGTTCATCATTGACCCCAAGGGGGAGCTTGCTGCCTATTCGCAGCTTCTCAATGCGACGGTGGTGGATGTCTCGGATCTCTCGCTTGACATGAGTTCTCCGCTGCCTGGGGATCGCGCGCGATACGCTCACGAGCTCGTGCCGCAAGTCGGGAATGACGTCCATCTTGACCAGGGGATCGAGCTCATGCATGAGGCTGTGGATATCGTCCTGCCGCAACTTGAGATCGCCCGGCGGGCAACCGGACAGGGTTTCGAGCCGTGCTGGCGCGACGTGAGGCTTGCCCTGCCGATGGTGTGCGATGCGAGTGACTATAAGCGTGTAGGGTATATGCAGAGCGCGCAAACAGCTCTTCACCGAGGGGAATACGGGTCCCGGAATCTGTTCGTCTGCCGGCGGGGCGCCGACCTTCACCGGCTCTTTGACGAAAACGTCATTGTGACTGCTCGCGGCCTGACCGACGAACGTGCATGCCGGATGTTCTCCACAAGCCTCCTTTACTGGCTCCAGACCGAAGCGCAGCGCCGGCCGGTGACAGACCACATGGAGCGGCTTCTGGTTATTGACGACGCGAACCGCTTCATCGGCGCTGACCGGTCGTCCTCGCTCACAAGTCTGACCCATGAACTGACCCTGCTTCGCACCACGGGGTCGGGCTGGATGTTCTCGGCACACATACCATCGGCTATTGAGGCAGCTATATTGTCGCTGGCACATTTCTGTATCGTGGTCGGGGGTGTGATCGGCGGCGAGGATCGGCGTATAGTCGCGAGGCTGCTGGGGCTAAACCCCCAGCAGGAGCTTTCGCTGGGGAGGATGGCCAAGCGGGAGGCCCTGGGCTTCTATGCCGACGGAGCCTGGAGACGTGTCGTTCACGGCTTGACGCCTGACGTTCCAGACCCGAATCCTGATTGGGAAGCTATTGAGGCTCGAAGCAAGAAGTTCGTTGCCGGTCTGGGCATCATCCTTCCGTGGCGAAATCTCTGGGAGTATCGTGAACGGATTGTCGCCCAGGAGCCTGCGGCCCCTGAGCCAGTCGCCGCTCCGGCGGACGCCCCGGCCGCTGGCACCGGCCTGTCGGACACTGCCTCTCGGCTGCTGTATGACGTGACGACATATTTGTTTGATTTCTACACCACTCGCCTGGAGCGCCTGGGGCTTTCCGCCCGCGAGGGGGGCGCTGTCCGCCGGTTTCTGGAGCAAGAAGGATATGCCCAATCTATCTTCGTAGGGCCGGCGCTGTTCCTTGTTGCCATCGATAAGGGCTACCGGGCGGTGGGCCGGGCTCCCCGTCGCGTTCGCGCGGGGATTCCCTTGAACACTGGTTCCTGCGCTCCCTGGCTCGTCACCTCCTTTCGCAGGACGGCACTGTTGAGCGCGTCGAAGTCGAGAGGCCCGTCGACGATAAGGGCTCAACGGTTGACCTTGTGGTACATCGCCGGGACGGTTCCCTTGAAGCGTACGAGATCTCAATCTCGGCAGGCAATATCACCGGGAATGCCGTCAAATGTGGTGGAGCTGGGTTTCAGAGGATTGTCTTCCTGTGCCGGGACCACGCCGTCAGGCAGGCGGTCATCAAGAGGGTCCAGGGCTCCGGGCTTCCGCCTGATTTAAGCAGGCGCATCCGCTTCCTCATTTTCAGCAACCTCTGGAAAAGGGGGCGTCGCTCATGAACACCATCAACTGGCGCAGTGTGCTCTTGGCTGTCCTTGCAGTTGCCATCATTGCGCACAGCCGCTCCATCGTGGCGGCGGTGAGCGGCCTGCGGCTGGGCGAGATTTGGCAGGAGTTCACTGGGATCATCTGGAGCATGCCGCGGCTTGGGCGCTACACATTGGTGCTGGGTTTTCTGGCCCTCCTGTACATCACGGCCTACACTCTGATCCGGGAGCGTGTCAGGCGATGAACCGCCTATGGAATTCTGTCTGCAGGCGGGGGGCTGGTTCCGCGTTATGGGGACCGGCAGGGCGCCATTCGCGCGGACCCCCGGCTGCAACCCTGGTGCAAGAAGAACGCCGTCAGGAGTTGCCGCTAAGCACTCCTCCTGACGGCGATGCCCATGTCCAGAATCGTGCGGTTTCTGCGAAGCCGCACGCCGGACTGGCTGCTTTCATTATGGCGTTCTATTGGCAAGAAGCAAGCTCACTGAGGAGGAAGAGATGAAGACGCTGCTCTTCATATTGATGTTGGCCGTCCTGCCGGTCGGCGCCGCCATGGCCCGGGCCGACGATACCACCATCTCGAAGCCCGGCGACAGGCTCTGGTTGATCATGGACGCGGCCTACGAGAGCCGTTCTTGTTGGGAAAATATCCAGGGCGTCGCAAGAGCGGCCATCCGCGCGTTGGTGCCCGGGGATAGAGTACGCCTTGTGGTGGCGAAGCGAACTGCTCCGTCCGTCCTGCTGCTCGAGCGGGCCGCCGACGACGAAAACATCCGCTCGGAAGTGATCCAGACGCTCGATCGGGTCACTCCGGGCAGTGCTCCGGCATGCGACCTGGCCAAGGCCCTCGCGGTGCCGTTGACCGTCATGGAGAAAGCCGAGTCCCCGAATTTCTGTGACCTCGTGCTGTTGCTCACCAGCGGCAGGATTGAGGATGCGTCGGCTCGGGCTGTGCTGGAGGTTCATGACAAGCTTGTTGCTGCTGGCTCCCAGGTTGTCGTCACCGGCGCCGGGCAGGACTCAAGCCCCGTCCTTCTCCTGGCTGCAGCAAGGGGGCGCCTGGCTTGGAGAGAGTTGTCCGGCTTTGATCCCGGCGAGTGGATAGAGGCTTGTCGACAGCCCGCCAAGCCTGCGTCAGTTCCTGCTCCGGTGCTGCAGGAGGAGGTCCAAGGCACCCCGACTTCTCTGGGCAATGCCCCCGCTGCGCCGGCAGGGCAGCGTGAAGGCTCAGCAAACGCCCATAAAGATGTTGCGCCTGACTCTGTTTCCGCCACTCCATCCAGCCCGCCCGCACCGCCCACGACGGCGGCGCCGGAAGTGGTAACCGTGCCTGTGCCGCCCGAGGAAGGTTCCCAGGCCCAGAGGAAGGTTTTCGAATTCCGTATAGCAGTCACGGCCCCTCGTGAGAATGTCGCTGAGGTCGCTGCCAGGCCTGCGCCGCCGGCAGCTGGTGTCGCGGCGCCCAGGGAAGACGCCGGGTTGCTGCCTGCGCCGGCCTCCCGCCCGCTCTCGCTCGGAGAAAGCGCGGAGGCGCTGCCGGCAGCTCTTCCGCCGCCGCCTGCCGAGCCCGCGCCGGCTACCCAGCCGACGGAGGTTCCGCAAGCGCCGACCAGGCAACTGGTTGAGGCCCGCGCCGCGCCCGAGCGCCTCCCCGCGCCTGCCGCCCAGCTTATGACGGCTGCTCCGCAAGAAACGCCGAGCACTGTTTCGGCGCCCGAAGCGGCCATGGCCGCTAAGCCCGCCCCATTACCTCCCGCACGGCTGCGGCGCTCGTGGTCAAGCTATTGGTATATCTGGGGGGCGCCGGCTTTGATCGCGTTATTGGTGATCGGCGTAGTCGTCCGCGACCTGGCCCGGGCAAAGCACCAAGAACGCAACAGCGTCCTCGGTTCTCAATTCAACGACCGGCCGTGCGAACTTGTTGCCCGTGTGAACGGCATTGAGCGTGTTCTCGGCCGCTCGGAGTCGTTGCAGCGCTTTCATGTCGGCTCAGGGCCTACGAATACGCTCCGTATACCCGAAGAAGGCGTAGAGGAACGCCATCTGCAGTTCATGAGGGACCGGGCGGGTACCTGGACCTTGCAGAATCTCTCGCAAGGGCCTGTAGAAGTCAATGGGTCGCCTGTTAGTCCTGGCAAGTCAGCAGTCGTGGACTTTCCCGCTGCTTTGACACTGGCTGAGCATGTCGCGCTGACTCTTTTCATGCGTCCACTTCCGGCCGCCAGTGAAGCGGCCGTCCCCCAAACTCCTGACACAGTAGGGAGCTCCGGCAATGGATAAGAATCCGAGCCTGTTTGTCATGCCGTTTCTGCTCATCATAGCCATGGGCAGTGAAGGCATTCAGACAGTGATCAAGTACTTGAAGGTGGCCGAGCGGTACGGCGTCAGGTTGATCCACGGCGTTAACCTCTGGCTGATCCTGATTGACGACCATTGGAAGTACACCCCGGACATCGACCTCAAATACTACACCCCGCAGGCGCTCTATTCGTCGTTCATCCCGGCCGTTTTGGTGGACAGGGAGTCCCGCATGCGTCTTTGCAAGACGGGCCGGTTGTGGATGCTGGATGAGGACTCCATCAACGAGCCGGGCGTGCGCTCTGAGAACTTGGGCACCGGAAACGAACAGGTTTGGGGTTGTGTCCTCCTGCGGATGAACGAGATGCCTGTTACCCGTATGGTCGAGCAGGGCATTCGCGTCTTCGAGCATCAGGGACGGCGTTTGGAGGAGGCGCGCCAGGGTGCCGGGCCGACACCGGACGGCGCACTTCCCGCAGTGGTGGTTTCCAGTCTACCTGGCGGATTCGGAGGCGGGGCGCTGCCGGATATGCTGCGTATCCTAAAGACCTGCAGTGCCAGGCTCCGCGTGCCGCTCAAAACATACGTCAAGGTGCTTGATATTGGCCGGTTGTATCCGGCAAACCGCGACATAGCCATCGCCAACCGTAACCGCGGGATAAATTGGCTCCGGATCTTGTCGACTGGCGCATACCGCGACATAGAAGGTCCCGACGGCGCTTTTGACGGTCCGCTCTGTGATTACCTCCAGATCTGCCCGAACGCTGGGCCGCATGGAGAGCTAAGCTCTCTTGCTTTGCATGAATGGATGTTCGCCCAGCACATGTTCCTTAAGTTCAACTCCCCCCTGAGTTCACGTCTCCGTGAGCACGTGGTGGACGTTGAGGCGAACCGTGGCGTCGATGAGACCGGAGCGCCTCGCATAGGATCCGCCATGGGCGTTTTCGTCATCTCCCTCGACCACGACGTGTACCGGCGGTACTGTTCGAAGGTAATGGCCTCCCGCCTTGTCCGGGCCGTGCTGGGGTATCGGGCTGGCGATGCCATCCCCCAGGGAGCGCAGGCCGCCAGCGAACTCTCCTACATTGAGTCGTATGCCGAGAGCCAGACGATCCACTGCATTGCGCAGGCCAGCGGGAGCGACCCGGACATGTACCAGGAGGCCCTGGGCAGCTTCGCGGACCGCTTCGCGGGGCTCTCTGGATTTGAGGCTCTCCTGGCGGTCGACGCGTCGTACCAGACTGTTGTGTCCGAGTTCATCCCGCAGGTTCTACAGCCGCGTGCCCGCCAGAGGGCCTTATCGTTGGTGGGCAACCTCAGGAAGCGGTGTGCTAAGGAGAAGGCTGCTTATGCCAGTGATCTCTTTGGGCCTCGTCACCTGCGTGGATTCATCGAGGGCCTTCTGAACGCGTTAGATGGATCCATGCGCGTGAACGCCGAGAAAAGCGAAGCGCTCACGCTGCATGCCGACGCTATCTTCCAGGAGATTGATGCTTGCCACAGGCGGTTGGCGGAGTTCTCCCGGATGGGCTCTTTGAGCCGGGCGCTGCACCATTTTTCCATCCGGGCAACCGTTCGCCGCTACAAGGGACTTGCGGATCGGGCCATCCGTTTGGGGGTGGCCCGGATGGTTCGAACAATGGTCCAGGAAGAGGTTTTCCTGCCGGCCAGGCAATTCCTGAGAGAGCGGTTGGCGGAGTTAACCCTTCTGGAAGGGAAGTTGGAGGCCCTGGCTGAGGATTGCGACAGGACAGCACAGGCAACGCTGAGACCAAAGCCGTCTCCGGAACGGGCCCCGGTGGGCCTGGAACTGGCGGACAATGTCTCCTTGAGGAGGTTCTACGCTGAAAGCGCCACAGCGAAGGGCGGGGCCGCGAAGCTGATCGAGCAGCTCTCTGCCACGGTCATCCAGAAGGAAAAGTCGCTTCTGGCGCTCTTTGACCGCCCACAGGAGGAATTGACAGAGCGGTTGTCCGCATACGCCGGGGAGTTGTTTGAGCCTGAGATCAGCTCCCTGAACGTCCTCCGGGTCTTCCAGGAACGCTATGGCAAGGCGGTTCCCGGCCTGATAGCCCAGGCCGTGCAGGACAGCCGCCCCTGGATTCCCACTGTCGGCGAAGCCGGCCTTCTCGTGCCTGTGGTCAAACTGCTCGGGGTTCCCGAAGACTGCCAAGAAAAGCTCCTCGTCGAGACGTTGATGCAGGTCGATCATTCGCAAGGGGACTGGGAAGTTGTGAAGACTCCGGCTGGGTACGACGCGCTGATATTCCTGACGTACAGATCGCGCGTGTCGCTCACAATGCTCCTCAGCCAGCAGCGCGCTTTCGGGGAGGCCCCTGACCTTCAGCAGCGCGTCAAAGTCAGCGCAGAGAAGCTGGCGGCCTTCATTCCGGAAGCGAAGCTGACCGAGACTGACGCGCAGGTCGTGGCCCTCTATGGGCAACTGAGCGGGATCCTGTGCCATGACGGGACCGATGGCTGGTCCTTGAAGGTCGAAAACGGCGATTCCGTACCCATCGGTGAGTCGCCGGACAGCGTCCACAACTTCTTCCGAAAGCACCTACGCGATACGGTGCGGGTGTACGCCGCGCTGTGGCAGGCGCTTCGGTGCGACGGAAAGGCCGTTGAGGAGAGGCTGCGTGCGCTGGAGAAAAGCTGGCCTCAGGATGAGCACCTCCGCGGGCTGCTAAGCAATGATGCGGTGGAACGTGGGCGTCAGGAGGTACGCCTGATGCTGCCATTCGCCCGCGCCGTCGACGGAACGGAAAGGGCTGGGTAATGGCCGACAACGTCAGGAGATTCCGAACTGGCGATGGGTTCTACATCCCGGCCCCGCAAAGCCAGCCAGCCCCGTCGCCGATCCCTCCGGCACTCCGCGTGAACGGCCGCGTGGAGAGGTCCTCTGTTCGCAGGCATGAGCTGGAGCGGGTTTCAGCGAGCCGTTGGCCGCCGGTCGGTCACCGCACGGTGTTGGTGATTGGAGGCGGATCTGTTGGCAGCCATGTTGCGTACGGCCTTGCTCAGCTCAACTACCGTCTTGTGGTGATGGATGGTGAGTTGGTGGAACCATCAAACATTGAAGGTGGGCGTTCCGCCTTCCTGCCCGAAACTATCGGGATGCACAAACCAACCGCTCTCGCGCACACGTTACGGCGGCTTGGCCTCGAAGTCGAAATTGTGACGCTGTGCCGCAAGACCCAGGACTTCACCGACCAGGAAATCCGGGCGTTGGCAGCCCAGTCCTCCGCTGTCCTGGCATCGTTCGATGAGCCCGAGCAGCTTCTTCGCATCAATAGGCTGCTCTACAGCTTGTGTCCGGTAGTGTATCCGTTTTTTCATCAAGGAGCTCGGAGTGGAACCGTTGTAGGGACCGCGCCAGGCCGTTCGCCCTGTTTTGCGTGCTCCATGGGCATTCGAGCTCCCGACCAGCTCCGCACGCTTCACGCTGAGCCAGGCTTCCCGCCTGACATCCGCCGCCTGGCTGACATGGCCGTGCGTGTGATCTCGTGGCTGTGCGCAGAGCAGGGGAGCGAGGCCGCCGAGCTTCTGGACCCGTCGCGAAACATCATATTTCTGGAGAACCGGCCGTCCGGATCCGCCCAGCGGGCCTTGGCTGTGCGCCTGCTGGAGGCTGACCGGAATCCGGAATGTGACGTGTGTTCTGTAAACTCTAGCAGTGCTAAAGGGAGGTGAGGGCAGTGAGGTAAAAGGTGCAGACACTGGCACTGGCGTGCCGGAACTTCCTCAGCTTCGTTGAGGAAGGGAACAGCGGGAACGTGCCCGTCCCCGCTGACGAGCTCGTGACCCGGAAGGATCTCGAGGCGTTCAAGAAAGAGATAGTGGAGGCGTTGCAGGATGCTCGGCGGCAGGTCGCGCCGCAGCAGCCGGCGGCCGCTTCCATTACCCAGGAAAAGGATTCCATGCTGCAGCGCATGCGCCGCATCGCGGACTGACGCTTCAGCGGCGGGGGGGCGCCCTGAGGAAGGCGCCCCCAGCCCGCGCTCAACAGCTAAGGAGATAGGAGGATAGAGCGATGTCCCGGCCGGTAACGGAGTGGCAATGCGGCTTTGTCCGCATGGCGATGTTCGCCAACGAAACGGCGACCCAACGGCAGGGCTATCCCGTGTTCAGCTTCCGGGTGGAACGGCGCTACAAGGACCAGAAGAACGACTGGCATCAATACTGTTCGGCCCGAGGATTGCTTTTGGCTGCGGCGTGAGTAGTTTAGCTCATCGGGACGTGGATGGAAAGCTGCGTTAGGGCAGAGTCCCCGGCTTTTGAGGCCCAGGGTGACCGCCGGA
>Ga0315289_10008294_pt1 | contig 15044 bp, 12 predicted proteins | sample YL17G11_40_MG_FD_203452 | JGI IMG/M metagenome (GOLD analysis project Ga0315289, IMG submission 203452) | Sediment microbial communities from Yellowstone Lake, YNP, Wyoming, USA - YL17G11_40 | ecosystem: Environmental > Aquatic > Freshwater > Lake > Sediment | place: USA: Wyoming | collected...
AGGACGGCGACAGGATCGAGCTCTTTCTGAAGCTCGAAGGCGACAGGGTTGCCGAGTGCACCTTCATTGCCCAGGCCTGCGCGGCAAGCGTGGCCTCGGCCCAGGCGGTGACCGAGCTGGCCGCCGGCCGTTCCCTTCAGCAGGCCTTGGTGGCCGTGACAACCGAAAGAATTTTGGAGCTTTTGGGCGGGTTGCCCACGGCCAACGTCCACTGCGCCGGGGCGGCCGTGGACCTCTTCCGTGCGGCCTTGTCGGACGCCCTCCAGATGAGGAAGGACCCCTGGAAAATTGCCTACCGGAAAATCTGACTTCCAATGAGGGAGCGCTTACTCTATGAGAGAAGATAGCATCTCCGATCCCAGGCATCATGGGGAGGGGTGGCCCGGCGGAGAAGAGGAGATGCTTTCATGAAAGAATGCCGACAGGAAAAGAACCTCAAGGCCTGCAACTGCAGCTATGAGCCCTGCAGCCGAAAAGGGATGTGCTGTGAATGCCTCCGCTACCACTGGAGCATGGGGGAGCTTCCGGCCTGCTTTTTCCCGGATGCCGTGGAACGGACCTACGACCGCTCGCTTGGGCGATTCATGGCCGTCATGAAGGACAAAGCCTCGTGACCAAAGGCACGGCACCCCGCCCCGCGCATCGCCTCCGCATCTACGGCCCGGTGCCATCGCGCCGTCTCGGCCTTTCTCTGGGAGTGGACATCCTGCCCTACAAAACCTGTTCCTTCAACTGCATCTACTGTCAACTCGGGCCCGGCCGCCGGACGTTCCACCGGCGAAAAACATTCGTTTCGACGGAAGAAGTCGTGTCCCAGGTGCGAAAAGCCCTCCGGCGAGCCGGCCGGGTGGAGTCCATCACCTTTTCCGGGTCGGGCGAGCCGACCATCCACGCCGGCCTGGGCCGCATGATCCGCGAAATCAAAAAAATCACGAATGTTCCGGTCACGGTCCTGACCAACAGCTCGTTCTTGACCCAGCCGGCGGTTCGGCGGGACCTTCTGGCCGCGGACCTGGTGGTGCCCTCCCTGGATGCGGCCTCGACCTTCATTTTCAACCGGATCAATAGGCCGCACCCTTCGATTTCCCTGGGCCGGATCATCGATGGACTGGCCGCCTTCCGCAAGGCCTATCAGGGAAAAATCTGGCTGGAAATCATGCTGGTCAAAGGCGTGAACGATTCTCCCGCCCACCTGCGAGCCTTGAAGAAGGCCCTGGCCCGCATCCGGCCGGATAAAGTCCAGCTCAATACGGTGGCCCGGCCGCCGGCCGAGCCGGAGGCCCGGCCGCTCTCGACCCGCGAGCTGGCCGGAATTTGCCGCGAGCTCGGGCCGCGCTGTGAGGTGGTGGCTTCCTTCCGCGGCCGGAAATCGGCCGCCGGCCGGAGACAGACGCCGCTTCGGGTTTTGGGCCTGGTCGAGCGGCGGCCGGCGACCGCGGACGACCTCAGGCGTTCTTTGGGGCTCGACCGCAAGACGCTCGAGGCGGCCCTGGACAGGCTTCTGCGCTGGGGACGGATCAGAAAAGTCCGGCATGACGGACAGCATTTCTACGAGCCGGCTGGAGATCTCGAGGAGAAGCCTTGAGCGGGAGGCATCTCCAAGCCTGCTGATCGTGGGGCGCCTGCGCGCAGCAAACAATACGGAGACACTGCCCTTGCGGAATCAAGGAGGGATGGTAGGTAAGTGTCTCCGCTAAAGGTCGGCCGGGGGGGAGCCGGGACAGGACCCCTCCTCTTCTTGATAGACAGATCAAGACAAGGAGATGCCTTCCTATGAGCGAGCAAGAAATAAAAGACTTCACCGCCGACGAGCTTCGGGACTGGCTGCGCGACGCGGCCCTCAACTGGCTGGCCCATGACGGACTCTGGTTCCGGGCGGTCGAGGAGGCGTATGGCCTTGAGGCGGCCATCGTTCTCGATAAAAAAGCCTGGGAGGCCTTCACCGTTATCGAGGCCAAGCGGATCATGAAACGTCTGGGTTTGGAGCCGGGCGGAGGGATCCCGGCCCTGGTCCGGGCGCTGGGTTTCCGGCTCTACGCCCATATCAACGTCCAGGAAGTGAGCGAGGTGAGCGGCCGGCGCTGCGTCTTCCGCATGAAGAACTGCCGCGTGCAGGAAGCGCGTAAGCGCCAGGGCCTGGCCGAGTTTCCCTGCCGGGAGGTCGGCCTGGTCGAGTATGCCGGCTTCGCCCGGACCGTGGACCCTCGAATCGAGACGCGCTGCCTCCACTGCCCGCCCGGCCCCCACCCCGCCGACTCCTGGTGTGCCTGGGAATTTGTTAAAAAATGATTGCATTTTACGGGGAATCTGGGGAAAATAGACTTTCTTGATCGTCAGGTTGATATCCCATTATTTAGGCTAGGAGGCCAGGTGATCAAAGCTAGAGACTATCTCCAGAAGATCAGTCCCTACAAGCCGGGCAGGCCTATTGAAGAGGTGGCTCGCCAGCTGAAACTGCGCGGCGAAATCATCAAGCTGGCCTCCAACGAGAACCCCCTGGGCACTTCCCCCCTGGCCCTGCAGGCCATGAGAAAGGCCCTCCGGGACTCGTCCTACTATCCCGACGACAATTGCTATTATTTAAAGGAAAAGCTGGCCAAACGTCATGGCCTGGAGGCGGATAATATTTTCCTGGGCAACGGCTCGGTGGAGATCCTGCCCTTGCTTACCCTGGCCTACCTGGGGCCGGGAACAAGCGGGGTGGCCAGCCAATCGGCCTTCATTTGGTTCAAGATCGCCGTCCATATCTCCGCCGCCGAAATCATCGAAGCGCCCATGAAGAACCACACCCACGACCTGAAGGCCATGCTGGCCGCCATCAGGCCCGACACCCGGCTGGTCTACATCGCCAACCCCAACAATCCGACGGGGACGATGGTCACCCGGGACGAGATGGAAGTTTTCCTCCGTCGCCTTCCGGGCCATGTCCTGGTGATTCTGGATGAAGCCTACCAGGAATACATCGACGACCCTGCCTATCCCTACGGACTCGACTATTTCCGACGGGGGAAAAATATCGTCATCCTCCGCACTTTTTCCAAAATCTACGGCTTGGCCGGCCTCCGCCTGGGCTATGCCGTTGCCGCGCCCGAGGTCATCGCCGCCCTGTCCAAGTTGCGCATCTCCTTCAACGTCAACCGGCTTTCCCAGGTAGCGGGCCTGGCCGCCCTGGACGATGTCCGTCATGTCCGCCGGGGGAAGGCCGTCAATGACGCGGGCAAGGCCTTCCTCTATGAGGCCTACCGGAAGCTGGGCCTCTTTTATCTCCCCACCTTCGCCAATTTCATCTTCGTCGATTTCGCCAAAGACAGCCAGCTTGTCTTCGAGGCTCTTCAACGGAAAGGGGTCATCACCCGCGTGATCAAGGAGTACGGCTTCCCTAACGCTCTGCGCATCACCATCGGCACCCAAGAGCAGAACGAGCGGCTGATCAGGACCTTGAAGAAGGTCCTCTAATCCAAATCCACCAAAGGGGGACTCATGCTCATCAAACTCTGGAACGGCCAAGAGATTCCCGTAGAAATGCACAAGTCCAGGATGGTCCAAAAAATTTCGCTTAGCCCGGCTGAGGACCGGCTGCGGGCCATGGGCGAGGCCGGCTACAACACCTTCCTGCTCAAGACCAAGGATGTCTTCATGGACATGCTGACCGACAGCGGTGTCAACGCCATGAGCGACAACCAATTCGCCGCGCTCATGAACGCCGACGACGCCTACGCCGGAAGCATGACCTTTTACGAGTTCGCCGACGCCGTCAAAGAGGTCATGGGCTACCAGCACGTGATGAACGTCCACCAGGGACGGGCCGCCGAGCACCTCCTGTCCAAAGTATTCTCCAAGCCCGGGGGAGCCATCATCACCAATTACCATTTCACCACCACCCGGGCCCATATCGAGCTGACCGGAGCGTCGGTTTGCCTGGAGCTTTTCGCCGACGAGGCCCTCAAAACAAAGAGCAGCCATCCCTTCAAGGGAAACATGGACCTGGACAAGGTGAGGGCCGCCATCAAGAAATGGGGGAAGGACAAGATCGGCTACATCCGTATGGAGGCCACCACCAATCTTCTGGGCGGCCAGCCCTTCTCCATGGAGAACCTCAAAGCCGTCCGCAAGGTCTGCGATGAAAACGGCTTGCTTATGGTCCTGGACGGCAGCCTGATCGCCGAGAACGCCTTCCTGATCTGGAAGCGCGAAAAAGCCTACGAGAACAAAACCATCGCCCAGATTATCAAGGAGATGTGCGGCCTGGCCGACATCTACTACATGAGCGGAAGAAAGAACACCTGCGTCCGGGGAGGGTTTATCGCCACTAACAACCGGGCCCTTTTCGAGCAACTCGAACCCTGGCTGCCGGTGTATGAGGGATTCTTCACCTACGGCGGCATGTCCATGCGGGAGATCGGGGCCATGGCCGTCGGCCTGCGCGAAATGGCCGACCCGGGAATGGCCGGCTGCTCCATCGAGCAGATCAAATATATGGTCGAGACGCTGGACGGGTTGGGCATCCCGGTAGTGACTCCCCCCGGCGGCCTGGCCTGCCACATCGACGCCCGGAAATTCCTGCCCCATCTGCCCAAGGAGCAGTACATCGCCGGCGCGCTGACAGCCGCCCTGTACCTGACCACCGGAGTCCGGGCCATGGAGCGGGGGACGATTTCCACAGACCGCGCCCAGGACGGCACCGAGATGTACGCCGACCTGGAGCTGACCCGCATCGCCCTCCCCCGCCGGGTGTACAGCATGTCCCACATCAACTACATCATCGACCGGCTGCTGTGGCTGCAAAAGAACCGGGAGCTGATCAAGGGCTTGAAGTTCGTTTCCGAGCCGCCGGTCCTGCGCTTCTTCCTGGGCAAGCTGACCGACCTGGACAATTGGGGCAGAAAACTGACCGACGCCTTTAAGAAAGATTTCGGAGGGGAGTGGTAGGCTTCCGGCCGAGCCAGAAGCCGCGACTATTAATTAAGAAAATTCGCCTGGCTAAAGCCCCTGCCGGGCTCCCGTTTTTCCCATGCACCACAGGAGGCCAAAGACCGCCTCTGCGGTTTGAGAGACTGAAATGTTCGACAACACCTATTTTAAAAACGCCAAGAAATACTGGTACAACGGGAAATTTTACGACTGGTCCGACCCCACCCTCCATCCCATGAGCCATGCCCTGCACTACGGCAGCTCGGTCTTCGAGGGGATCCGGTCCTACGTCACGCCGAAGGGCCCGGCCATTTTCCGGCTTCCTGAGCACCTGGACCGTTTCCTCATCTCGGCCCGAGTGGCCAAGATGGAAATTCCATACGACGCCGCCGAGATCGGCCAGGCCATCAAGCTCACTCTGCAGGAGAATCGTCTTCAGACGGCCTACATCCGTCCTCTTCTCTTCTATTCCTACGGCAACCTGGGCCTAGTCCCTATGCACTCTCCGGAAGAACTGCTCATTGCCGTCTGGGAGTTCAACGTTTTTTCCCGGGACAAGAAGAATAAGGGGATTTCAGCCTACATCGTCCCCTGGCGCCGCATCCATCACCGTCAACTTGACATGAGGGCCAAGCTGGGCGGCCTTTACATCCTGTCGGCCATCAACGCCCTGGAGGCCAGGGAGAGGGGCTACGATGAAGCCCTCTTCTTGAACCTGGAAGGGAATGTGGCGGAAGGGCCGGGAGCCAACCTTTTCATCGTCAAAAACGGCCAGCTCAAAACCAACGAACGGTCCGAATCCATCCTGGAAGGCATCACCCGGACGACCCTTCTGGAAATGGCCAGGGACAGCGGCCTGCGGACCAAGGTCGGCCCCATCACCAGGAAAGAGCTATTCGAAGCCGACGAAGCTTTTTTCTCGGGAACGGCCGTCGAAATCACGCCCATCGTCCTGGTGGCGGACGGCTCAGAGGCCGGCCAGGAGGCCAAGGTCTTCACCATCGGCCAGGGCCGGGTGGGGGAGGTCACCCGCCGTCTGGCCGAGGACTATCAAGCCGCCTGTTGCGGACTTCTGCCCCACTACCACAAATGGCTGACCTATGTGGAGGATCCGGCGGCCCGCCCGGTGCCCGCTTATCCTTTTCGCTAAACTTCTTCTGCCCCTAAAAACAATACGGTGCCTGTCGGCGCGTTTCGTAAGCATCTCCGCTCCTGTGATATGTGGGGAGGAGCCGTGACAGGACCCCCCTCTTTTGCTATAGTTAAATTTTGCTCAGCTCACCCAAGGAGGTGTCGTCCATGTCCAGATTTCTCTCATTGGCCTGCGTCCTGCCCTTCCTTCTGGCCGTTCCCCTCGGCCTGCGGAGCCAGGGCAGCAAAGTCTTCCCCTATGACTTCAAGGTCGAGGTGCTGTCCAACGGCCTGAAGGTCGTCTGTGTGCCGCTCTCCAACCCCAACATCATCGCCTTCTACACCATCGTCCGGTCCGGCTCCCGGAACGAGGTCGAGCCCGGCAAATCCGGGTTCGCCCATTTCTTCGAGCACATGATGTTCAAGGGGACGAAGACCATGCCGCGCCCGGCTTACGATGACTTCTTGACCAAACTGGGCGCCGGAACCAACGGCTTCACCTCGGACGACCATACGGTTTATTTCGTGGTTTTCGCCGGCCGGAATAACCTGGAGGAAGTGGTCAAGACTGAGGCCGATCGCTTCCTCAACCTTACCTACGACGAAGAGATGCTCAAGACCGAGGCGCCGGTCATCGAGGGCGAGTACTACGCCAGCGTCTCCAACCCCGACCGGCGGCTGGCCGAACTGCTCCGCGATACGGCCTTCGAAAAACATTCCTACAAGCACACCACCCTAGGCTTCCTCAAGGACATCCAGGATATGCCCAACCAGTACCAGTACAGCCTCCTCTATAAACAGCGGTTCTACGCCCCGGACAACTCCATCCTGCTGGTAGTGGGCGATTTCGACCAGGCCCGGCTCATGGAGCTGGTGAAAAAGTATTACGGCCCCTGGCAGCCTTCCAACTATCAACTGGTGACCCCGGTCGAGCCGCCTCAGAAAAAAGCCAAGCGGGCCCATCTGGCCTGGCCGTCCAAGACCCTGGCCCGGATGTCTGTCGCCTTCCACGGCCCGGCCTTCTCCGATGAAAAAATCAACAAGGCCGCCCTGGACCTCCTGGCTGAAGTGGCCTTTTCCAACTCCTCACCCATCTATCAGAAGCTGGTCATCGAGGAGCAGAAATGCCAGAACCTGTACACCGGCTTTCCCGACCGCCGCGACCCGAGCCTGCTGACCATCAGCGCCGTGATCAAGAAAGACGAGGATTTGCCGGCCGTGGAGAAGGCCGTCTGGCAGGAGCTGGAAAACCTTAAAGCCAAGCCGGTCTCAGCCGAGCTTCTGTCGGACATCAAGTCCAACCTGAAATATTCCCTGGCCAACGGCCTGGACACGTCCGACGGAGTGGCCGGGACCTTGTTCTTCTTTATTAGCCTGACCGCGGACCCCGGGTCGGTCAACAACCTTTATGACCTCTATGATAAAGTCACTCCGGCCGATATCCAGGACATGGCCAGGAAGTATTTCACCCAGGCCAACAGCACTGTGGTCACCCTGACCGGAGGTAACGCCAAATGAACGCCCTTAAATTCTCGCTCACCATCCTGCTCCTGGCCGGACTGGCCCTGGCCGTAGGATCCTGCTCCAAAAAGGCTGACCCCAACACGCTCACCTCCGAGCTTCTGCCTGTTCCCGGCAATCCCCTCATCAGCTTCCATATCCTCCTCAAGGTCGGTTCGGCCAATGACCCGGCCGGGAAGGAAGGCCTCGGCCAACTAGCCCTCAGCCTGATGGCCAACGGCGGCACACAGGCCCTCACCTATCAGGAGATCACCAAGCGTTTCTACCCCATGGCCGCCCAGGTTGACCTGGCTGTGGATAAAGAGATGTCCGTCTTCAGCGGGACGATCCACCAGGACAACCTGGACAAGTTCTACGTCCTATTCTGCGACATGCTCTTAACTCCCGGCTTCCGGGAGGAGGATTTCAACCGGCTCAAGGCCGACCAGCTCAATTTCCTGGAGAAGACGCTGGTCAGCAACATGGACGAACAGTTCGGCAAGGAAATTCTCAATCTGGCCCTCTACGAAGGCCATCCCTACGGCCATGAGGACGCCGGGACGATCGAGTCGGTCAAGGCCCTGACCTTGGACGACGTGAAGGCCTTTTATACGCAGAATTTCCTCCAGGGCAACCTCGTCATCGGCCTGGCCGGCGGCTATCCCCAGGGCCTTCCGGAGAGGGTCCTGGCCGACTTCGCCAAGCTGCCGAAAGGCCACACCCCGGCCCTCGTCCTGCCGCAGCCCAAAGCCCCCCAGGGCCTGGAGTTCGTCATGGCTGAGAAGCAGACCCCGGCCACAGCCATCTCTTTCGGCTTTCCGGTGGCGGCCACCCGGGCCGACGACGATTTCCTCGCCCTGTGGATGGCCGTCTCCCATTTCGGCGAGCACCGTCAACACCTGTCCCTGCTCTTCCAGAAAATCCGCGAACAGCGCGGGCAGAACTACGGAGACTACGCCTACGCCGATCATTTCATCCAGGGCCGCGACAAGTTCCCGGCCACCAACTACGGCCGCCGGCGGCAGTACTTCTCCATCTGGATCCGGCCGCTGACCAACGCCAACCGCCATTTCGTCATCCGCCAGACCCTGCGCGAGCTGCGCCAGCTGGTGGAGGAGGGCATCTCCGAGGAGCGCTTCAAGCTGGTCCAGACCTACCTTCTCAACTACACCAAGCTCTACGCCCAGACCCTGAGCGAGCGGCTGGGCTGGCAGATGGACTCGCATTACTACGGTTTCCAGGATTTCCTGGCCGCGGTCCAGAAGCGGCTGCCCAAGATCACTCGGGAGGACGTGAACCGGGCCATTAAGAAATATCTCAACTTCGAGAACGTCCGCATCGCGGTCATCACCCAGGACGCCGCCGCGCTCCGCGACGACCTGGTGGCCAACACGCCCTCGCCCATCGCCTATGCCAACCCCAACATGCCCAAGGAGGTTTTGGACGAGGATCTGGTCATCCAGGTCTATCCCCTGGACGTCCGGCCGGAGAAGGTGAGAATCGCGCCGGCCGGAAGCTTTTTCCAGAAACCCGGCTTGCCCCAGCAGTAGCCAAGAGACAACTTAAAAAGAACCTGCCGGGCCAAAGAAATCGTTTCCACCATCCCTGGAACTTCGCCTTTTAGGCGCTTTCCGTCGTCCGCTTGACATCCAGCGCTGGCTCAACCGCATCGCCTATGATGCGGCCCGCGGCACCCGCTCGCCCCGCTGGGTAATGCGGGAGAAAAAAGCCAATTGCTTCGAAGGGGCCCTGTTCGCCGCGGCGGCTCTGCGCTTCCTGGGATATCCGCCGCTCCTGGTGGATCTCCGTTCCTCGGACAACGACGACGATCACGTGATCGCTGTTTTTCGCCGGCGCGGGGCCTGGGGCGCCTTGGCCAAATCTAACTACACCACGCTTCGCTTCCGCGAGCCGGTTTTCCGCTCGATCCGCGAACTGGTCATGTCCTATTTCGAAGGCTATTTCAACCCCGGGGGCCATAAGACGCTGCGGGAGTATTCGCTGCCCTTCAACCTGGCGCGCTTCGACCGCCGAAGCTGGATGACCACGGACGAGAAACTGGAGTTTATGGGCGATGCCCTGGACCGTTCCGCTCACCGAAAAGTTCTAACCCCGGCCATGGTCCGCAGCCTGGAGCGGGCCGATCTGGACCTGGTCATGGCCGGGCTGCTGGGCGCGAAAAAAGAGGGATTATTCAAGCCCCGAGTAGCAGGCCAAAGAAAAAATTCAAAACACGCGGCTTAATAGGCCTCAATTTCGGCCAGGAGTTCGGCGATCAGTTCCTTGACGGTGACGATCTTATGGAGGCGATGGGCATTCTGGCCGCAGAAAACGAGGCCTTTGTTCATATCTCCCAGATAAGCGTTGATCAGGGCCAGGGCGATGCAGTAGCGGGCTTCGGCCACATTGCAGGTGGAAAGGCATCTATAGGGACAGTTGATCTTCTCTTGCAGGCCCATTTCCAGGTTTTTCAAAAATTGGTTGCGGATGGCTCTCCCCGGGAGTCCCACCGGGCTCTTGATGAGGACAATATCTTCCTCATTCGCCTCGAGATAAGCCTGTTTGAATTCCTGGGCCACCTCACATTCCACGGTGCAGACGAAGCGGGTCGCCATTTGAACGCCCGAGGCGCCCGCTTGCAGCATCCGGGCGATATCCGCCCCGTCGTATATCCCCCCCCCGACGATGACCGGAATTTTCCGGCCGTACTTGTCCTCGAAACGCTTGATGACCTCCAGAACCTCGGGCAGAAGAATGGAAAGAGAATATTTTTCGGGCTCCTGAAGCTGCTCCATGGAAAAGCCCAGATGTCCTCCGGCCAAGGGCCCCTCGATTATGATCGCGTCGGCCGTCCTCTGGTATCGTTTATCCCAGGTGCGGAGGACGAGGTCCGCCGCTCTCCCCGAGCTGATGATGGGCAGCAGCAACGCCCCGCTGTCCTCCACCATTTCCGGAAGCTTGAGAGGAAGAGAAGCCCCGGAGACGATCAATCGGATCCCCTCCCTGGCCGTCGCTAGGATGAGGTCCTTGGCATTGCTTAAAACCCCCATGACGTTGACGGCCAGGAGACCGTCGGTCAGGCTCTTGGCTTTGCGCAGTTCATGAATGAGGGCCTCGCGGCATGTTCTCTCGAAGTCGAGCTTGGCGGCCTCGATGTCGCCCAGCCCTACGGAGGCGATGGTTCCGATTCCTCCCTCATTGGCGACGGCAGCGGCCAGGCCGGCCAGGGAAACCCTCACGCCCATGCCGCCCTGGATGATGGGGATGCGGGCCGTGACATCCCCGATTTGAAGGCTGGGTATTTTCATCTTTCACTCCGATATTTTTTTGCCGCCAGGCAGACGTTCCCTCCGCCAAAGCCGAAGGAGTTGCTGAGGGCCGCTTCCAGATCAAGGGATTCGGCACCGCCCGTCACATAATCCAGCGGGCAGTCGGGGTCCGGCTCCTCATAATTGATGGTTGGCGGAATGATCCCCGTAAAGATGCTCATGACCGTGGAAACGAATTCCACGACGCCGGCCGCGGCCAACAGATGACCGATCATGGACTTGATGGAACTGACCTTAAGCGCCCGGGAATGGGCTCCGAAGGCCTGGATGATGGCCCCGCTTTCAACCTTGTCGTTGAGAACAGTGGAAGTCCCATGGGCGTTGATGTATCCGATATCGTCGGGTTTCAGGCCGGCATCGGCCAAGGCCTTCCTCATCACCCGGACCATGCCGTCACCGTCGGGTGCGGGGGCGGTAAAGTGATAGGCATCCGCCGTGTTGCCGTAGCCGGCCAATTCGGCATAAATGCGGGCGCCCCGGCCCCGCGCCTGCTCCAGACTTTCCAGGACGACAATCCCCGCCCCCTCCCCCATGACGAAGCCGTCCCGGTTCTTGTCAAAGGGCCGCGAGGCTTTTTCGACGCAATCATTCCTCCGGGACATGGACCGGCAGGCACAAAAACCCCCGAAGGCCAGGGGCGTGATACAGGCCTCCGCACCGCCGGCCAACATGATCTCCGCGTCTCCCCTCTGGATAATCCGGAATGCATCCCCGACGGCGTTGGCGCTGGTGGAGCAGGCCACGGATGGCGCCGACAGGGGTCCTTTTAGCCCGTAGCGGATGGAGACCATGCAGGCCGCCATGTTGATCAGCACCTTATTCACAAAAAAGGGGTCGAGAGCCTGGGGTCCCTTCTGGCTCAGCTTGACGCTCCCCTTTTCGATGGTGTCTGACCCACCGATCCCGGAACCGATGATGACCCCGGCCCTGTCTCCGGGAAAGGGAAAACCAAGGAGGCCGCTGTCGGCCAAGGCCATCTCCGAGGCGGCCACGGCGAAATGCGTGAAGCGGTCCATCCGGGCCGCGGATTTCCTGTCAATCCACTTTTCAGGGTCAAAGTCTCTGACTTCGGCGGCCATTTGGGACGGAAAATCTGAAGGGTCAAAATGAGTCAGGCGCGAAACTCCGTTCTGGCCGGATTTCAGTCCTTTCCAGAAATCCTCAAGGCCGACTCCAATGGGAGTCACGACTCCAATCCCGGTGACGACGATTCTATTTTCTCTCATGACGGATAATGCTCAACGCTACTTGATTCAAGCCCGCGGGTCAAGTCCACGGGACGAAATCATTGGTATGGCCGGCAGTGATAGCCAGGATACCGGGCCCGGTCGCCTTAGGTTGCCAGCTTCTCCGCCTCGCTCTTCAAGAGATCCCAGGCCAGGCGGACGTGGCGCTCCTGGGTCGTCCGCTGGCCGATCGCCAGCCGGAGGGTGAATTTTTCCCTCAACAGGGTGTGGGTCAAAAAGACACGGCCTGTGGCGTTGACCCCGTCCATCAGCTCCTTGTTCAGAGCGGCGAGTTCCGCTTCGCTCTTCCGGCCGTCGTTCCAGCGGAAGCAAACCAGGCTCAGGTTGACGGGCGCCAGGATCTCGAAGCCGGGCTCGGCGCGCACCAGGGCTTCAAACAGCCGGGCCAGCCGCAGATGCTCGCGGACCATGGCCTGGAGCCCCTCCACTCCGTAGGAGCGAATGACGAACCACAGTTTGAGCGCCCGGAAGCGGCGGCCGAGCGGAATGCCCCAGTCGCGGTAGTTTTTAACCAAGGCGTCCTGGCCGGTCTTAAGGTACTCGGGCCGGATCTCGAAGGTCCGCCTGAGGAGGTCCGGGTCGCGGACGAAATAGGCCGAGCAGTCGAAGTTGGTCAACATCCATTTGTGGGGGTTGAAGACAAAGGAATCGGCAAACTCAATTCCGTCCAGCATCCAGCGCATTTCGGGCAGCACGGCCGCCGTGCCGGCGAAAGCCGCGTCCACATGGAGCCACAGCCCGTGGCCGCGGCAGACCTGGCCGATGGGCCGCAGGGGGTCGACGGCCGTCGAGGAGGTCGTGCCCAGGGTGGCCACCACGCAACAGGGCTTAAGGCCGCGGCGTTTGTCCTCCTGGACGGCCTCTTCCAGCCGGCTCGGAATGAGGGCCAAATGTTCATCCACGGGAATGAGGCGCAGGTTCTCCCGGCCGAAGCCGGCGATCTTAACGTCCTTCTCGATGGAGGAATGCGCCTCGGTCGAAGCATAGACGGTGAGCGGATCACGCAGGCCTCGAAGGTTGGCGCTGAAATCAGTGGCTTTCTCGCGGGCGGTGAGAAGGGCGCACAGGGTGGCGGTGGAGGCCGTATCCTGGATGACCCCGGCCAGGCCTTCCGGCAGGCCGATCATGCGGCGGAGCCAGTCCAACACGGTTTCTTCCAGTTCGGTGGCGGCGGGCGAAGTCTGCCAGGACATGCACTGGGCGCCCAGGCCGGCGGTCAGGAGCTCGGCCAGCACTGAGGCCGGGCTGTTATTGGCCGGAAAGTAAGCGAACCAGCCGGGGTGCTGCCAGTGGGTGATGCCCGGCAGGATGATCTTTTGGAAGTCGGCGAAGATCAGGTCCAGGGGCTCGGCCTTATGGGGTGGTTGAGGGGGAAGCTGCCTTTTGGTATCCCCGGGTTTGACGCGGGACATGACGGGATAAGCCTCAATATTCTTCATATAATCCGCCAGCCAATCCACGAACCTGTGCCCATACTCCCTGAATCGCTCCTGGTCCATTTTCGACTCCTTAAAATCAGCCCTATTTTCCGCTTTTCAGGCCCTTTTTTCCAGGTTGCGGGGGGGAGAAGCTGAAAATGGCCGATTTTGCCGGTGATTTTTGGCCAGAAAAGACAATAAGCATGTAAAAACCCCGCTATTCCTGAAAAATTGCTCCCCTTAGCAGGACAAAACAAGCACTTTGAAAATAAATTAAAAAAATCCTTGCACAGGACAAAATGTTATGATATAATATATTCAATTAGTTTCAAATTTTCCCAAACTCAAATAACCCCCCCCAACACGGCCGTGCTCCGCGGTGCAACGAATTCCCGGTTCTGTGCGTATATACAAATGGAAGCAAACGATGAAGACAAAGTCCACAAGAGAGAAGACGCAAAATCATGCGCACCTCCTTTTTCCCCTCCATTTAAGGAGTTCACCATAAACTCCGCTTATCTCAATCCATTCCCCTCGAAAGGCTGCCCCTCCCGATAAAAGGGAGGGGCAGTCTTTCGCCCTTATCCGGCGTTCGATGTTGACAGGGGCAGGGCGCTGTTCTATAGTACAAACGCTATCGGACAGCGATAGCGCGGGTCCCGGGAAAAGGGAAGTCCGTGTGAGGCGGACACAGCCCCCGCTACTGTAACCGGGGACGAGGCTCGGAAGAAGCCACGGCGGCCGGAGGCGGCCGCGGGAAGGCCCGGGCTGAGGATGATCCGGGAGTCAGGAGACCTTACTCGAGACCTAACGACCCGTCTTCGGGAGGAAGGCCGGGTTGATTTTTTTTGCCCGAAGAAAAGGGCACTTCTTCCGGGCCGGCGAAAAACCCGCCGGCCGGGCCTGAAGGGGCGGGGGCCAGCACAAGGAGGTCACCGCCATGAAAAGTCCGAAACCGAGCGCCCTTCCGGCGCTCCTGCCGGTTCTCCTCTTGGCCCTCGTTCCCCTGGCCCGGCCTCAATCCTCAGCCCCTGAAAAAGCGAAAGACCCGCTTTCCCACGAAATCGTGGTCACCGCTACCCGCCTCGAGACGCCCGAGCGGGAAGTGGCCAGCGCCGTCACCGTCCTCAGCCAAAAGGAGCTGGCCGCCTCGAACAGGACAACCGTCCTGGAAGTCATCCAGGATGTCTTGGGCCTCAGCCTGCAGCAAAACGGGCCGCCGGGCGGCGCGGCCTCGGTCTTTATTCGGGGGGCCAATCCGGAACACACTCTGGTCCTGCTGGACGGCACGGAGATGAACGACCCGGTCTCCACCACCGGCCTCTATGACCTGGCCCACCTCGGTCTGGATGATGTGGAGAGGATCGAGATCATTCGTGGTCCGCAGAGCACGCTCTACGGCTCGGAGGCCATGGGCGGCGTCATCCACATCATCACCCGGAGCGGACAGGGCCGGCCCAGACTCCGCCTCTCGGGACTGGCCGGCAGCTACGGCACGGCTTCGGCCG
>Ga0315289_10008296_pt1 | contig 15042 bp, 29 predicted proteins | sample YL17G11_40_MG_FD_203452 | JGI IMG/M metagenome (GOLD analysis project Ga0315289, IMG submission 203452) | Sediment microbial communities from Yellowstone Lake, YNP, Wyoming, USA - YL17G11_40 | ecosystem: Environmental > Aquatic > Freshwater > Lake > Sediment | place: USA: Wyoming | collected...
TGAAAGGCAGACGACCTTATCCGAATGTCTAATGCGCCATGTTTTGTCTACTTGTATTATCGGCAGTTTCCCGCCGACTCTTTAATTCTACTCCGAAAATTTTGTTTGTCAAGTGCCCCACCACAGAATCGAACTGAAATCTACGCTTTGGAAGAGCGTCGTAATAGCCATTATACCAGTGAGGCAGTTATATTATAATACACCAAATTTACATTTTCTATGCTGGCTTGGTGTATAATTACTTATGAAAACACTATTCAATCAAGAGAAATATGATTCTGCTAAATCAGATACATTATTGCAATTAATGTGCTATGCCTGCAATAAGGAATTCAGTAAAAGAAAAAGCCTTATTAGAGATGTTATGGTTCACGGTACGAAAAACAAGCGTTCTTGTAAGTATTGCTCAAGAGAATGCTCTCATTTAGCAAGAAAAACCTCACAAGAAATAAAGTGTACGAATTGTTCTAAGTTATTCGTTCGTCACGCAAACCAAATCAAAAAAACAATAAACTCGTTTTGCTCACAATCATGTTCAGCCTTATGGAACAATACCCATAAGACAAAAGGAACACGTATCTCTAAGTTAGAAACATGGCTCCAATCTCAACTTACAACCCTATATCCTAACCTTATCATTCTATATAACGATAAGACTACAATTAACTCTGAGCTTGACATCTACATTCCATCGCTTAAATTAGCATTTGAACTTAATGGTATCTTTCATTACGAACCAATCTATGGTCCTGAAAAACTACAACAAATTCAAAACAACGATGACCGTAAGTTTCAAGCTTGTATTGAACATAACATAAGCCTATGTATTATTGATTCAAGTAAGCAAAAATACTTCAAGGAATCAACGTCTACAAAATACTTAGATATAATCACAACGCTTATTAATAAAAACCTAAATGTCGCTACCCAGAATTGAACTGAGTCACCCCGCTTGGCAAGTGGGTATGCTTCCGTAACATCTTAGCGACGTACACTAACTCTAAGTAGGCCCACTCGGTACTGCCCCGAAATCTATCGTGTAAAAGACGATGGCATCACTTCAATGCTTTGGACCCATATATGTCTGACAAAAACAAGCGAACGTCAACCTTTTGCGGGAATCGAACCCACCCCTCTGGCTTTGGAAACCAACGTGACACCAGTACACTACTTCTCCGTATAAACCTCACGCAAGCGGAGAATTTATGTATTTAACCTTCCATTCAGACAAGGCGATGCTACCGAGTGCTGACCTCGGACCTAAACCGTGACAGGGTTTTATGCAGAACCGCTACAACATAGCACCGTATTGCAGCTTTTTAGCCTTGTGCTGCACAAGAGGGGGTATACCTGAGTAACCCCTCCACCAGATGATTTTCATTCACACAGAAAACCAACAAAACTATAGAGCGATGATACGGAGAATTGAACTCCGACTTTCTGCTTGACGGGCAGATGTGCAGAAACCACTACACTATACCACCAAATGAATCTTTTGCTTGTCCCACCGGGGCTAGGGAGTCGAACCACAAGCATTAGACAGTAGTTACTAGATTGTGCCGTATATATCCGGTGAACAAGTTCGCAACTAATATCCTTCTAAGCTCCAACGGGTGGAATCGAACCACCGACTCATCGCTTAACAGGCGAGCGCCCGTACCATCACAGGCCCCATTGGAATATAAGCCATGATTGGAGCAGGCCGCACTCTCTCGAATGCCGCTTCCTTGTTTATAACCGGCCTCTACCGGCATCAATGGTTTTTTCTTTTTCTACTTACTTTGCTACACAAGTGCAATTAGCACAACTGCAACAATCACACTGAACACAAGCACATTTATCACACTTGCAACATACGCACTGTGGTTGACTACAACCAGCAACGCAAGCAAACATGATAGCTAAACATACGATAAGCATTCTCATTTAGACGCCGCCTTTTTAGGTTTAAGTTCTTCGACTTTAACATTCTTGTTTCCGCAGAAAAACTCGACGGCCTCTTTCACAGATTCTACCGCAGTTTTTGCTCCTGTCAAGTGGTGCGACTGATTATTTTCGTCCACCCAACTAATCCTGTACTCCATAACCCCACCGTTGTATTATGCTGACAAAATTGACACGATGTTTTTTACGTGCTGCCGTTACACCAAGACTATGTAATAAACACAAGCATAGTCTGAGAGACTCGAACTCCCACCTTATCTTTTACAGAGATGTAATCGTAATCTAGCATTCAGCAAAGCGGGCAACATGGGAATCGAACCCACAAGGGCTGTTACACCCCAGCTCTTTAGCAAAGAGCCTCCTCACCATTCGGATATTGCCCGTAGTTATACGTCTCTTTTAACAAACTCTTTACCGCAGTCTTCACATAGGTAAACTGTATCATAGTAGTAAGTTCCTAAAAACCTACCCTTAAGGTGACTCGGCCCCTTAAATATCCTACCGTGAATACCTAGTAAACACAGAATCCTCTGAAACATCTTTCTTCTCCAAGTAAAAATATAGCGACAAGGTATTGTACGATGTTTTCATTTTGGAAGATGTAATCGTTACATTCATTCGCTATAAGTGGGAATTACTGGAGTCGAACCAGTCTAGATACTTTTTCAGTGTATTGCTTTCACCGGAGCAGCTAAATTCCCAGCTATATGTTCTTAATGCCAAAATTTTCCGTTTGACTGTGGCAGTTAGGACACAAGAATCTCAAATTGTCTTTTTTGTTATTCTTCCAGTCACCATCTTTATGGTCAACCTGAAGAACTAGCGTGGTCTTATTCCACACACCCTTATTTCCACAAACCTCGCACTCATGCTTTCTTCCACTCTCTAATAAAGCGCGGCGAAGTCTATGACCTTTTTCTCTATGAACACTATTTGTGTTATGAACCAAAACCTCTTGGTGGTTCTTGCGTTTGACAGACTTAACATTTCGACAGAAATGACTTCTATCAAAGTGTGATATGTCTATACCAAGTTTCTTAATTCTAGTGTGTATGTTATAGTATGTGCCACCAGTAGGCTTACATCCGAGCTTTCGACATACATCGGAGAAAGTAATACTTGTTTGTACTGCTTCTATAATCATTTCGTCTGTGTATTTAATGTTCATACATTATGATACACCAAAATGGTGAAAGCACTAAACAAATTTTACTTTGACCGATTTAAATTCCAAATATGCTCTCTACTAATTGTCTCAACCAGCTTCCCGCTATTAGCAGGAATAACATATCAAAGAATAAGAAGATTACCCACCACTCACTACCAGTCTCTTTCCACTTGATTGCTCCCAAAACTATACAACCAACCGATAAAGCAAACAGGACAAGAGCTAATGCGAAGATTGTCATACTTAATGTACTCTAGTAGCTGGTGGCGTAAAAATATCAGTTAAATGCCCTTCTCAGCACATACTTCACATGTTTTTTCATCATCAATCTTACTATACCCAATCCACTTATATGGATTTAGCTTAGTAAATCGAGTATCTCGATGTGTTGGTTTATTATTACTCATTGCCTTAATCGTTTCTTCTAGGTTTTCTGCTTTGTAGAACATTTTGTATTCTCGGTGTAAAGGTTACTAAAAACACCACGCTCCGCAGGTTAATGCGATAGCTCAGTGACCCATGAGAGAATCGAACTCTCGTCTTATCCTTGAGAGGGATATGAACTAACCACTATTCTAATGGGCCATGAAAACTATTATACACCAAAGACGGTAAAAGTCAAGTAGGCACACCCAGAATCGAACTGGGACCGTTTCTTTAGGAAAGAAAAATGATGTCCTTTTCACCATGCGCCCGTCTCTTGTTGTCTCCCTATTATACACCCAAAAGGCCGTGTGTCAAGTCTAGAGATTCTGAATTTTTGTGGCTACTTTTATGTAGATTTCAAACAGCACAGCATCAGCGACTCGAACGAATCCAATAAGACCTCTAATCAACATCAACAGGAACCAAATCCCAGCAAGCACGAACCATACCGGGGCTATCAGTAGCGACAATGCCGCCGTTAGGTACATATCATACTTATGTATTACATTAGGACGAATGTTAGGAGGTCCATACTTCGTGATAATAACGAAGTTCGCACAGAACCCGAACAGAAGAAACAGTATGTATAACAACATGGTTTCCATTACTTTTGTTCCCTATAATGATACTCAATCGCGGCAGCCATCAAGTTATAGCCCGCCGCCCTCGCCTCTTTAGCTGCTCTCGGAATATCCTTAGCACACAAAGCTGCATGGACAGAACAAAGAATATCTATCCTTTCATCCTCCGCGAGCTTCTCTGCACCGAACGCAAGTTCAATAGCAACGTCAAGATTATAGAGAATAGCCTCCTTGTGTGGGAAGCATTTCTTAATTAAATCAACTGTGAACATATAGTTATCGAGCCACTCCAGAAGGGCCATTGTTGATGTCCTTTTTCTGCACCCAAATAATATTGTCTTGAACAACGTCCTGAACTAAGCCAGCCCTAATAGCTTCTGTATTTAGGTTTGAATAGTAAGATACGCTTGCACAGATAATGGCGCAGACTACTATGGTAATGCAAGTAGCTATAATACCTACCTGAGCTTCCTCTCGATAATCTAATTCTCTACTCATCCTTAGCTAATTCCTTCATTGCTGCTTCTGTTGCACCACGGGCACCCCAAGTAACCCTGTACATTAAAGCAATAAGTCTTTTGAACCTTCTGTTTTGTTTCTCTGCGTGAGCCTCAAGTCTATCTAATCTCAACTTAAGCTGGTCGGTTGGACTTGGTGCTGGCTCATGGTAGGCAAGATATTCTTCATCCTGTTCGTACATTAACACTATCCTTTGTTTTGAGCTACAGCCTTACAAAACCTTATTAGTTCATCTTCGTGGAAGTCGTGCTTGGCTACATTAGCCATAAATGCTATGAACTGTATGTTACCTTTTATGTAACCCTTGGAGCTATCTATTCTATCAACGGATGCTCGGTCTGGCGTCTTAGGAACCTTACTATTACGAGCAGCCATTTGTGTGTTTACTAATTTCCAGCCAGTGTACGGACATACACCATCCTGTTTTTCCCATTGCTCTTTAAGGTCAGCTAATGTAATCTCAACTATGCTACCTGGGCCTGAACCCCTTTTTTCTGCATGTTGGACTATATTTTTCATGTGATAGCGAAACGGAGTAAACTCGTCTCGCTGATTCGATGCGTGAACAGATATATCATAGGCACCAGCGTATTCTTTTGGAATGTTGTCAATTAAGCCCTTGCCCTGACAACTCCTACCACAAAATACTCGCCTACCCTTTTTGATGTTGCGGCTATGCTCTGTCGCCCTACGATAGAACGATTTCTTACACATTTCGCAAACTAATTCTACCTCTTTTATCATTTCTTCTCCCTCCATATATAAGGAATACAACACAGTGTATTATACACCAAATATAGTGGAGTGGGAGAGAATTAAGTGGACTCGGGGGGAATCGAACCCACCGTGTTAGCATTGTTCAATAGTAACTTCTACGTGCGTAGATTGATTATTCACAACCAATCGAAATAGCTTAGTGTGTTTCATACCATCTTAGCTAAGCGTCAGATGGACTAGGCTGGTAATTCGACCCAGCAACCTACAGCGGTTCCAAGAGCCGCTACTTAGTGGTGTTGTTTGTTTGAGTCCACCAACTCAACGCCTTATGCGGCGATTGCGAAGCATTCTTCAGCTTTGACAATTAAAATTGAAGTCAAATTTTATAGTAGCCATTTGACCAACTACTGCACGCTATCATCTACCTCACCAATGTAATCGAAGCCTTGTCGAGCCCATTGTTTTGTGGTTTCCCACGACTAATTATACACCTAACGCCTGCTGAACCTTCTTACTATTTCCCTTGAGTATCTCCTTATCCATTCTAAGTGTTGTTTGTGACGGGTTTATGTAGAACTTATTGTATCCTTTACGCTCCATAGAGTCGTGAAGCCCACAGTGTTCTGCCCCTTGGGGCAATCCGCTGTACTCTCCAGCTAGTATAGCAGACATTTCGTAAATTGCAAGCCCGCCGAACCCAGATTTTACAGGAACCGGCTCATGGTACATTGGATAGGGCATCTTAGTTTTCTTCTCTACGTTCCCACCCAAGCCAATATGACTCCAAGTATCATAGTAGATTAGGTTGTCTCTGTATATGTCGAGCCCATTTGAGAACATAGCGTTCCACTTAAGCTCTTCATGCCACCCAAAACTATTAGCCAATCCCTGAATCTCCCAGGCAAATAAATCGGCATCAACAACGATTACGAAGTCAGAACCGCTTCTGTTTCCCCTAGTGAGTTTTAGGTACTTATTTCTACATTCGGCCATGTGCTGAGCCCTAGCTACAGTATCGTCAGGTCCGAAGAATTTCTTGCCTAATTTTTCGCTTTGAAGCCAAGTGTGCCCGATGCACGGCTCCAGGGAGCGCGTATGGCTGACCTTAAAATCTTCCAGCATTTCTGCTGTATTGTCTGTGCTGTCGTTCTCTACAAGAACAGTATCGGCTTTTTTGAAAAGCCCCTCAAGGCAAGCCAACCTAGAGAAGAAAGATGGTAGCTTGTCGGCGTTATTACGAGCCAACGCACACACCACTACTTTCTTGGTGGACATAAGCTGGAAGCCTTTGTCTACTTTCTCTAGGTAGTTTTTATAGTAAACTGGGAGTATCATAAAAGATAACCATTCCTCATAGCCAGGGTTCTAGTCCAATATCTACATTTATCTCACCCTTTCGGGTGGGCTGTGTATTATCACTCGCCCGCACTAACCCGGCATCATAGCGTTGCTCACCCGCTCAGCCTGTTTAGCTTGCAACCTCCGTGGTCATAACGGCGTTAGCCTGCCACGTTAAGCAAAGTTGCCCTGAACTTACTTCTACCGTATTGTTACGACAGCGTAGATTCGGGTTTGGTTATCAACCATATCCTCCAGCCTGCTCAACAAAGACATATGAACTGCCGTCACTACTATTGGTGTCGGCGACCTTATGCTTCTTCTTTTTCTTTTTGTTCTTCTTGATTGGAGTCAAGGCGTTTATTTGTGACTCACATCCACAATGGGGACAGTCCTCCCAAGTAGGAACCCTATTACCCTTCTCTAGAGTAAGGGACGCGATTCTATTGCAGTTATCACACTCGAACTTAATGGTATATGTGTCCATTAAAAGTCCCACTCCTCTTCTCTTACGTTTCCACCCTGACTCTGAATCCACGGTATCAACTTCTCTTGAAAGCACTTCGGGCACATATCTATTTCAAAAGTCGAACCTGAGCCACCGCTTGGATAGCTCTCGCCAGTCCTATGTTTGATTGTTACTGATAGCTCAACCTCTTTAACCTCATAAGAGCCACACACCCAATCATAACCCTTTGATTTAACTCCACATAGGTCACAAGTTAAGTGAGTTGTGCGTTTCTCAATACGCTCAGGGATAACTCTATCTTCGTAGTGTTTCATTAAAATGCCCCATGTAATGCACAAGTCTCACGTACCAACCTAGCCCAGTCGAAGAACCTCCAACGATTAAAAGTCTCTATCTTGTGTGGATATGTATTGATGTGTTCCAAGTATTCCTTGGCTTCATCAAAACTACCGAAAATCAACTGATGATTAATTGCTAGGAACAACCAGTTAGGAGCGGCCTTCTTACCCTGCTTCACAACAGTAATAATAGGCTTCTTATCTCTGTTCGCTGTGAACCACTCTTCATACGTACCACATGGATGCTGGTCCATATCTAGATAACATATCAAGAAGCTAGACTCATCAACGAATCTCAGGTCATTACCACGAATATCATCACCGTATAAGGCCCTAATCATATCATACTCACCGCGCTCTTTAAGCTGGTGGATATGGTCGCGGCCTTCTTCTTCTCTACGAGCCCCCAAAATAGGCTTGTCAGAGGGGTCTAGAACGAACACACCGCGAGTTTGAAGCCAGGGCGTAATCTCACGCCTCCAACCTACGCCGCCGTCAGCAACGCGGTCCATCGCCCCAATCAAGTAGCATTTCATTCCAGCTAATCTATTCATCGTACCTACTAACCCTCGTTGTTTTTACCTGTCCTGTCAACCTACGTACTTCAATATCGGCACAGTATAGCACATCCTTCTCTTTAAGTGTTACCCTAAATGTCGGTGGGCCTTCATATGCCCTATTCGGGCTAAAAGAATACTTAATGCCCTGTATTTCACCAAACTGTCTTTGCCCGCTTGTTACGGCAAGCTCTCTAGTTTTGATTATGTCTAGCTTGTAAGTTTCTACAACACTTTTCCTACTCTGTATGTTTAGGGAATATCTAACAGTAGGGTAGACCATACAAGCACACGCGGCGATGATACCACACACAATCAAAAGTTCGATAACAGTATAACCGCTACGAGTTTTGGTAGTCAACAATATCCCCATTCTTATATACGGCCAAATTTTCGTATGGTGCAACCTGCCTACGATACATTTCCTGCTTTACGCACTCAACACAGCCGATGGCACGGGCGAGGCTTGCGTATCTCCACTCGCCATCTTGACCTGAGAACGCACCGTTCAAGATACGTGTAATTACGTAGTTGACATTACCATCGTTCTCGCCACTGTACTTTAGAAGCGTAATGAGTTCATTTATTTTTTCATCGAACCTATCTCTAAACCCTTGTATGATGTACGGCATCTTTCTCTTCCAATCTTGCAAGACCTTGTTTACAACCAACGTAGAGCATAAAAATAAGGGCTAACGGAATAAGGCATTCCACTATTTTGTTTCCTTAGTAAAGGTTAAAAACTCTCCGGTGCCATTTAGCATCGAAGCCCTCGCTACTCTCCATGATAGCTCCGCAGGAAGCAAAGGGAACCAGCGGTCAGCGGGGAATATGCCGTACAAATGTGTAGCATAGACCCTATCAACACGACCTAGCTCAAGAGCTTCTCTATAAGCTCGTTCGCCGCCGATGATGAATATCTCTTTGGATTCATGCCAGTTAAAGTGCAGCAGGTTCATTATCGTATCAAGCTCATGGAAAACCGTAACTTCTTGATTGTAGAAACGCTGCCCGTCCAACAGATATTGGTTTGTTAGAACAACATTAACCCTATTTTTAAGAGGTTTATACTGGGCTGGAATACTCTCCCAGGTCTTACGACCCATAATAACGATATGACCCTCAGTTAAACGCTTAAAGCGCTCCATATCTTCTTTATTAACGGGCCACGGCAACCCGTTCTTATAGCCAATACCCCTGTTATCATCATAGGCGACGATTAGATTTATTTTTCCCTTGCTCATCTGAATAACCCACAGCCTCCAATATTGATTGTGTCTGGATACTCTAGGCTATACGTAATATCCTTGTTACCAAGCTTTGCAATATCCATATACAACTCAGCAAAGGGTTCTGGAGATAGAGTAGCATCATCTGAGTCACCATCATAGTTGGCATAAATGCCATTCTTTTCAAGAGTCTCAAGACACGCTTCTGAGATACTACCATCCTCATAGTCTGCACATAGAGACTTTGTAATATCAAACCCAAGAATATTGGAGCCCTTCTCAAAAGCCTTCTGAACATCCGTATAACGATGAGAACACTCAAACGTAATAGTTTCAGTTCGACTATGCCCGTCGCCAGACCAGTCACCAACAACCAAACCAATTGTGAAAGTCGCCATTACCTATTCTTATCCTTTTTGGGTTTTAGTTTAACAACCTTGTGTGGCTTACGCAGTAGTCCATTCTTAGAGAGAGTCTCGACGCCCATATAGATGTGGCAGGTCGAATGCTCGCCCTCTCTTTTGTTCCCCATAGCAATTATACCATAGGAATCCGTTCGCACAACCACAAATTTACCGTGGTAGCCAAGATAAATATCCTCGCCAGCCTCATTCTTCTTGGGCCATACCGGGCCGGTGCCGCTAATGACCTTAATACGCTCACCCTTCTGGAGAGCTTTCCAGTCGAAGTTAGTCTCTATTGGAGCTTCTGGTTTGAAGATAGCGTGCTTAAAGACGAATGCGTTTCCGCACTTAGGGCACTTGATAGAACGAGGCCCAGTCATAGCGTTGCATTTAGTACAGGCTTTTTGTCCTCTACGTCCCATTAACAAAAACCTCCTCCATAAGTTTACGATAGCCGGTATTTACCTTGTTAGTAAGACGCTTTCGTTCAGCTTCTAGAGTGTTAATATCCCATACCACAATCCAACCGGCGTCAAAATAGTCCTCTGGCATATCATCAACGGGCGTAAAGTCACTATGGTAGATTGCCTTAATATATACCAATGGTTTCACTGTCTTAACCACACTTCTTCGCTCAACAATCTTGGTAATTCTATACCATAGACTACTGTACCCTGGACAGGTTGCTAAGTCGCCGACCTTCATCAGTGTGTCGCCTCCTTCTTCAAAGCCTCATAACTATACCAGTGCATTTCTCCATCTGGCCCATTAGCAATAAACGAAGTATCTTCATAGTCGGACATTAATCAATTTCCTCGTATGCCTCGGTGCGAAGCTCCCAGGTGTCGAAAACAACCGCACCAGGGCCTCCAAAGCTTCTCTGATGCACTGAAATCTGCGGGCCTACATCGTCACCCCAACGGTGCAAACACTCAAGAGCAGCGAATCTGGGGCTCTCAGCGGCGATTACCATTTCACGGTCATACGTCGAGACGTAGTATTTCGTTCGATTGTAATCGTTTGTAGGATGCCCAGGAGGATAAGAATAGACTGTGCCATATCCCCAAAGAAGATACAGCGAACCAAAAATAATTACCACAAGCAATTCGGTTGTCATAACAATCCTAGCTTAGTATTCAATAACCGTGAAGTCAAGAGCCGGTGTACCAGAACCAGCTTGTGCGAAAATAGATAAGGTCTGTAATGGCATTATGCTTATCTGTGATGGATAAATTCTAGAGATTGGGTAGAATGTTGATGAAGGCATAACGCCAACGTCTATGTATTCTCCGCTCGTTGTGCTTAGATTTACAAAGATAGCATAACCAGGAGTCCATGCGGCCCCTGCCATATTTAGACCGCTACCGGATGCAGAAGGTATGTTTTGCACGTTGCTAATCATTCTGTTGCCGGTCATGTCCACTTTTAGTGAAGCCTGCGGAACAGTGTGACTAAGACTGCCTTTTCTTACTGCCAATCCGTAGCTAACTGTGATTTCTTGAGACATTAAAAGTTCCCCATATAAGGTGCAAGTATAACTGTTACATCATACTATACACCAAATATGGGATACTTTAATTTCCACTATTTACCGAAGAAGGTCATGACGGTGGCAACAATACCCTTGTTACCGATTTTCATGGAGCGAACTTCACCTTCACCGAAGTTGTCGTCACCCTCATCTTCGTCATCATAATCCTCTTCCGCTTCATCGTCGGCCCCGTCGTACTCATCTTCTGAGCCGCCGAAAACGCGGTCAATCCATTCCTCATCTTCAAAATCCTCTTCATCTTCACCAATGCGGATAGCATTGTTGTCATAAAGGGCACCCTGAAGATTACCTTCATACTCCTTGACTACGACGTACCTACAAGTACGAAGCTTCATAAAGCGATGGTCACGCGGAACCGAGACTGCATCACGCGGATTGACCTTAACGATAACCACACGGTCATCGCTACTACCATACCAGCACACATAGTCCATAGCTCCACAATGAAGCCCCGCACTACAATGACGGTCATGGTTGTCGTCAACCAATCTACGCTCGATGGAAATCTCCTGGCCGATAGAGTTATCAATCGTACCAGAATACTTATCCATCCAATCCTCACGAATAGCCTTGTAGGCGAAGAAGTCACCATCTTCGGCAATCGGAAGATTCTTATGCTCCAAGAAGTCGTACAAATCTTCACGCGACTTAGAGCTAGGATTCTGTTCAAGCTTCTCCATGAACTTAACCAACGGCTCGAACGGCAAACCTTCCTTTTGGAACTGAAGGATGCGTTCGGACAACAGGTTGTGAACAGGCTTACCGTTATAGGTAACTACCCCATTCGCAACAACGACCTTGCCGAAGCTAGCATCATTAAGCTTATCGGCAAGAACACTCTTTTGCTCTTGGAGCAAAGCTAGAATCTGGTCCTCAACATCATCCTTATTCAGCAACTCAACGATTGCCTTACGATTCGGATGGTCTTGAATGACCTGATGGGCTCTACCCTTGATAATCAAGGTCAGGGTTCCATCACCAAGCTTGCCATTATAACCAACGGCTACCTTACTCATACTTCACCTTCTCCTATTTCGCGTTATCAACATCGTTAATCAAATTAGCAACAATTACCGCTTTTTCCCTACGATTCATATCGTATTCCTCGACCAGCTTGAGGAACTTATACTTCTCTAGCACCACTTCCGCCTCTTTGGTTAAATCCTCCGTTGCGGCAGTAGCTAGATTATACCCCAATCTCGTCGATAAGTCAAGGACCGTCTTGACCTTGTTTCCATTTTTCGCCAAGTTGTCCTTCAAGTTAGATAACTTCTCGACAAACTTGTTGAAGGTGGAATCAGGAACCGCAGGCTCAACAGTCTTTTTAGTACCTGGATATACATTCAGATACAAACCAGCGGTCGTAAAGCCGTTGTAGGTATGAATGTCCGCAACAATCTTGCTAAGGTTGTTTTGAACAACATAATCTTTAAGCTTCTTACGAAGGTAAGGAATGAGTTCAACCCACTCAGCATCTTCATAATCCTTGAACTTCTTAACAACAGCAGTCTTAACACCAATGATGGAGGGAGCCTTAATTCCAAGCGTCTCCATATGCCCAAGGATACTGTGAAGGTTCGCTGGACTCATTCTACAAGATAGGTCTGCACCAGTACACTCATAGTGACTAATCTCAACAAACACACCACCATCTTCCATCTCTACGTCTTTGGAAGCCCAAGCATCCTTACCATTACAACCATTACGTGTAAACTCGAACACCTTCTCACGATTGACAACACCCTTCTGACGAGGCTCCTTCGGCAGACTTGAAGCCTTCGTAATGTACGAAGAATCAAAACCCATCGTCTCACAGAACTTAGTACGAGCGGCATTGTCAGCGAAAGTCAGCAAGAACACATTACTAATGGTCTTGTCGGTAAGCAACATTCTGCGACAAGCAACATAAGCACCGCGAGCAATATCGTTCTCAATGAACCTCTCGGTGTTATGACTCGGAACAGAAACCTGCGTTACGTATTCATCACGATGAACCCTGTTGGCATAGCCGCGAGTGCTAAAGCGATAAATCTCAGTACCGGGAATATGGTCGAAAGCCTGACCACCACGCTGCTTCAAGTAAACAGTGCCCTCAAGCTTCTGACCCTTCCAAGTAGCACCAGCAATATTCACCATATCGGAGATAGGGCGAAGTTCTCCGCTCATCAAGTTGACATAAAGCTTACGAGCCTCCCAAAGATTAGGAGCGTCGGTAAACTTCTTGCTTACAAGCACGCCAATTTCGGCGATAACCTTGTCAAGCTTAGCCTTGATGGCATCAATCGTCTGCTTAGTGTACTGCAAATCTTCACGGCCAGGAGTCATTTCAAGGTCGCCAATTGCGAACTCAAGATGAACACCAGCGGCCAGCAACTTCTGATAGTTGTTCGGACCATAACCGTAACCATAGCTTCTCTGGTAACGATTCGGAGCCTGAGCGTGGACGTTACCACTATCAGCCTTCGTTTCAAAGTGAGCAGCGTCAATAGGATACGCGATGTGTCCCATCGTAGCAATGCTCTTATCACCAGCGATACCCCAAGACTGGTCATCAGACTGAATACGATACTCAACCTTATCAAAGGTAAAAGTACCATTCAGACCAGTAACCTTCGGCTTGTACTTGAAATACTTGTAGACTTCGCGGGCCTTACGCTCAAACTCAGCAGTATCTTCCGGCTTAACAGCGAACGAGACTTCGATACCAGTCGGTTCTTTGCTCGACTCAGAGTGAAAGAGGTTGACTTCTGGAATACCATCGGCACCCATACCAACAACATACACTTTCTTCCAGCCGCCGTACCAAGACGTAACCGAGAAGCTGTTGACATAACCTAACGGAGACTTGCTACCAAGTCCAAGGCAACCAACAGCATCGTTTGAGTTAGTCTTATCGGACGCAAAGAACGTATTGTACAAACCTTGCACACCATTCTCTTCATCGCCCATAATCTTCTCTTGCGACATACCAGTACCGAAGTCACGAATACGAAACTCAGTGTTGAACTGGCTCGGAAGCTTAACCTCGAACGGAATATGTGTGGTTCCGGCATCAACATGAGCATCGACAGCATTAGTTGATAGCTCACGAACGATAGCCTTCTTACGGTCTTTATACAAAGCACCGATAAGAACCTCAACAGACTTGCTGTTAAGAACCATGCTAAATTTTGAACCGGCAACTGAGCCACGGTTCCTGGCTACATTATCTGTCTCTGCGAGTTTCATCACTTACCTCAATTTTCACTTGTTACCAATAATACGCTGACTAACTCGTAGCCCTTAGATTTGACCTGCAACCTTGACCTTCAGACGCTCAATATCAATATCGAGCTGGTGATAGACTTCATAGATGTTCTTAGGATACTCAGGAGTAACCTTGCGACACTCATCTTGACGAGTGCGGAGAACAGTAAGAAGGAAGCGAACTTCGTTATCGGTAAGGTTCAACGATACGTTACGTGCAGCAGATTCGCCAGTAGCTTGAAACAACATTTTGTCTCTCCAATAATCAAAGTTTTGTTTTGCGTTTCATCCTCTCGACTCCCCTATTATACACCAATATCGACTGATTGCAAGCGGTTCTTGAGAAAGAAAATCGCCCTCGCGGAGCGTGTTAAACTGGGGTAATTTCGTCGTCCGAAGCGGCCAGGAGCATTAGGCTAATGATGGTTGATGTGTTAATCAAAAAGTCGTCATAATGCTCATCAAACCCTCTCTCAGAGACACGAAATCGTGTGCCAATTAGAATCGGATTATCGAGACGACGCATGGCTTTGATACACGCCTGCTCTTTAGTG
>Ga0315289_10008298_pt1 | contig 15040 bp, 14 predicted proteins | sample YL17G11_40_MG_FD_203452 | JGI IMG/M metagenome (GOLD analysis project Ga0315289, IMG submission 203452) | Sediment microbial communities from Yellowstone Lake, YNP, Wyoming, USA - YL17G11_40 | ecosystem: Environmental > Aquatic > Freshwater > Lake > Sediment | place: USA: Wyoming | collected...
TGTTGTACAGCTTGCCCACGCAGATGATCGAGCGAGCCGCGGGCAGCCGTGACCTCGGATCGGCGCGCATTTCCCCGCGCCGCCCCGCCAGATACGCCATTTCGCCGGCCATTCCCGCGGCCAGCCAGGCCTGGTAGCGGGCGAAGTCCGGCGACGGCTCGGCCGGCGCTATCCCAGCCAGTTCGAAGCCGCACTCGGCGGCCAGCCGCTTGACGGTTTCCGCGCGCATGGCAGTGGGGACAGGGGAGCCTGTCCCCGGTCACTCCAGAACAATCACCGCCAGGCGGCCCAGGCGGTCCACCGTGACCTCGGTCCCGCTGGTCCGCGTGGCGACCTTGAGCGGCCGCGGGGCCGCCCCAGGCTCGTGCAGCGTCGCTTTGCGGAAGAGGCCCTCGACCCGCGCCGGAAAACCGTCGCTGCGCGGCGAGCCGTAGTTGACCAGCGCCAGAGCCAGGCGGCCCTCCGGCAGCCGCTTCAGCAGCCCGATGACCGTGCTGGCATTCCAGAGCCTTAAGTCGCGGGTGCGGACGCCCACGGAGTCGATCACGTCCAGCGCGAACTCGTGGGGATCCAGGACCGGTTCGCGATAGGCGATCAGCGTGCCCTGGCCGAGCGAGTACCAATCGCGGTCTTCATCCGCGCGCCCCTTGCGGGCTTCCGGCGCCGGCCACCAGGGGGGATCGCCGGCGGCGGCGGGCGCGGTCACGAGCAGCCCGCCGCCACGGGCGTAGTCGAGCAGGCGCCCGCGCCCCTCCTGAGACGGAGCGGGAACGTTCGCCACCACCACCGCGCGGTAGCGCCCCGGCGCCAACGACGGAATCGCGGCGGCGGAAAAGACCACCGGACAAGCGTTGCGGCGGTAGAGCATGTTCAGAATCTCGCCCGACTGCTCGAGCGTGCCCGCAGCCACGGCGACGCTGGAGGCGTCCGGCGACCGGAACCAAGCCGCGTGCTCCTTCAGGAAGCTCGCCGTCTGCCCCAATGCGCGCCACGCCGCCACTGCTTCAGTCTTTCCGGCCAGCAGCGCCGCCTGATGCGCCTGGGGCAGCGCAAGCACCACGTTTCCGCCCGCCACGAACGACTCGGCCAAAGCCAGCTCCAGCGAACCGTACGGCAGCATACGGTCCGCGGTGACGCCGGCGTCTTCGTCCGGGCGGTAGCCGAGCAGCGCAGCGCGACCCGGGAACAGACCCCGCAGGTGGGCCACCAAGTACGAGTTGGCATCCAGCCAGGGCTCGCGGCTGGCGCTGGCCGCCTCGAAGACCTCGGGCCCCTTCGCACCCGGGGTTCTGGGCATACCGGGCCACAGCCCGCCGCGCAAGACCGCCAGCGCGGGCGCTGCCCGCCAGTCGAGCTGCTCGGGCTTCAGGAAGACTAGAACCTCGAGGCCGGCGAGGCCCTGCACCACGGCCCGCAGCGCCTTCTCGTCGCTGAAGCCGCGGCCCTCCAGCGCGACGCCCGTGAATCCGGCGGCCCGGGCGCGCTCCGCCAGGCCCCGGAGTTCCTCCCAGCGGCTCGCGGAGGCCAGCTCCGCGATGGTCGCGATGCCCGCCGCCCGGCACGCCTGGGCCAGCGCACTGGCGCCCGCGCCGCCCGGCCAAGGCAGCAGGACCGCGGTCACCCCGGCCTCACGCAGCAGCTCGACGTGCTGGGGATCGTCCCCGCCAGACCAGGCCAGCCGGATATCGTTCGCAGGACTAATGGAGGCCCCGGCGCACCCGGCACTCAACAGCGCCACCGCGACCGCTCTCCACCAGCTCCCCGTTCTCACCGTCATGCTCCCAGGACACCGTAGCCTACCACAAGGGCGGAGCCCTGGCGCCCCTAGTCTAACTCACGCCGCGACGTTCTTGATCAGCGCCAGGTTGCCGGTCTGGGCGGCGGCGAGGATCGGGCCCATGTACTCGTCCACCAGGGCGGCGGTGAGCGGCACGGGCATGTTTTCGAGCTTCATCTTGAGCTGCGGGTCTTGGGCCGCGGCCAGCGCGCGCGCGAGGTGCGCGTCGCTAAAGCCGGGCACCTCGCTCAGCCGCGACGGGAGGCCGACCCGCCGGATGAACGCGATCAGCGCCTCGGCCACCGCCACGCCCAACTCGCGCCCGCTCCAGCGCTCCATGTCCGCGCGCGCGTAGCCCAGGTCCCTGGCGATGCCGCCCACCAGCCTTAGCGGCCCCGCGACGGCCGGCGCGAAGAACACGGTGTAGTAGGGATTCAGGATGGCGCAAGCGCGCCCGTGGCTCAAAATGTCAATGAGCGAGAAGCTGGTCAGGTGCGCCCCGTTGGTGCCGCCCAGCATGATGGCGTAGGCGCCCAGGTCGGTGGCCAGGCCCAGCGCCTCGCGGCCCTTGGTGTCCGCGGGGTTCTCCAGCACCGCTGGCAGGTGCTTCATCACCAGGCGGATGCTCTCGCCCGCCACGCGCTCCATCTGCTGGTAATAGGGTTTTCCAACCGCGCCGTAGAGCACCTCCAGACAGTGCGACACGCCGTCCAGGGCGCCGTCGGCGGTCAGCGCGGGCGGCGCGCTCAGCGTCACCGCGTAGTCGAACACGGCGCGCGCCGGAACGATCGCGCCATCCACGATGAGCTTCTTCTGCCCGGTGGCCAGGTCGGTGATGTTCGAGTACTTGGTCAGGTGCGCGCCCGAGCTGGCCGCGGTCTGCACGGCCACGTGCGGCTTAAGCGCCTTCCCGCCGGCGGCGAGCGCCTTGGTCACCAGGCCGACGCCGAAGTACTCGTCGATGCCGCCGCCCAGAGTGCGCAGCACCTCGGCCGCCTTGACCGCGTCGATGGTGCTGCCGCCGCCGAAGCTGACGCTCACATCCGGGTCGAGGCCGCTCAACTGCGCCGTGATGCGCGCCAGGTCCTCCCGGGGCGCATTGGGCCGCGCACCCTCGATCACCGCCAGCACTTCCAGGCCGGCCGCCTCGAGCGAGTCCCGGATGGTCTCGACGAACCCGCCGGCGCCGGGGAAGGCGTCCTGAACCAGCGCCACCCGCCGGCCCAGGCCCAGGGCCACCTCGCCCACGCGGGGCAGCACGCCGAAGCCGTTCACGTACGTGTCGCCCTTAAACTCCCTCAATAGCTGCCGTGCGCCATCGAATTCGCCCATACGAATAATCTACCAAGCCCGCTGAAAGTGCGTTTTCCGCGAAGTGGTATGATCGTTGCCGCCATGAGTTCCCGCGTTTCCCGCCGTGCCGTACTCTCTCCGCTGGCGGCCGCTCCGCTGGCCGCATCCCAAATCACCCGCGCCGGCGACCAGTACGTGAACCCGCGCAGAGTGCTCCTGTGGGAGAGCACCCGCCGTGAGTTCCGCGAGGCCCTCGAGGGCGGCGCTCTGAAGGCCATCATCGTTCCCGCCGGCAGCACCGAGCAGCACAACGAGCACCTGGCCATGATCCACGACACGGCCAGCGTCACCCTGGTCGCCCAGCAGGCAGCGCTGCGGCTTTACCCGCAGGTGATGGTGGCCACGCCGGTGGCGGTCGGCATCTCGCCGCACTGGATGGACCGCAAGGGCACGCTCTCGCTGCGCCAGGAGACCTTCCTGGCCGTGGTCTTCGACATCTGCGAGAGCCTGAAGACCCACGGCGTGAAGACCATCCTGGTCCTCAACGGCCACGGCGGCAACGCCGCGCCGCTCACCGGGGCCGCGCCGGAGTTCCGCCGCAAGCTCGGCATCCACCTCGAGGCCGCCAACTACTGGGACGCCTACACGCCCGAGATCATCAAGAAGTACATGCAGTCCAACAAGGCGCCCGCCCACGCCGCCGAGTTCGAGACCTCCTTCGCCCTGGCCGCCTTCCCCGAGCGCATCCACTGGGAGGGCGTCGATTACGCCCAGGCCAAGCCGCGCCTGAACATCAAGGACCCGGCCTCGGCCAAGGACGACGAGCAGTTCCACCAGGAGGCCAAGCTGGCCGGCGCCTGGAAAGGCGAAGCCATGATCCGCATCGCCGTCGAGTGGGTAGCCGGCCGCCTGCGGCAGATGATCGCCGGTACGTGACCAGCCCCTACCGCCCCAGCCACCGCGGCAGCGTGGTGGTGAGCGGCGGCAGGTAGGTGATCAGCAGGACGCCCACGAGCAGCACGAGCAGCATCGGCACCGCGGCGCGATAGACCTCCGACAGCGGCTTGCCGAAGCGGTACGAGGACAGAAACAGGTTCATCCCCACGGGCGGTGTGAGATACCCGAGCTCGAGGTTCGCCAGAAAGATGATCCCCAGGTGGACCGGGTCGATGCCAAAAGCCTCCCCCATCGGCACAATCAGCGGCACCACCACCACGATGGCCGAGAAAATGTCCATCAGGCAGCCCACGATCAGCAGAAAGCCGTTCAGCAGCAGCAGGAACACCCAGCGGGAGTGAATCGACGCGGTCACCCACTCGAGCGCCCGCGTTGGCACCTGCGCGTCCACCAAATAGTTGGTGAAGCCCAGCGCCACGCCCAGGATCAGCAGCACGCCTCCGACCAGCAGGCCGCACTCGGCCATCACCCGGGGCACATCGCGGGCGATCTTGAGGTCCCGGTAGACCAAGGTCTCGACCACGAAGGCGTACAGGGCCGTCAGCGCCGCGGCCTCGACCGGCGTGGCGAATCCGCCGAACAGGCCGGCCAGCGCCACCACGGGCAGCAGCAGTTCCCACTTGGCGTCCCAGATGGCACGGCCGGCTTCGCGGGCGTCGAAGCGGGCCCGCGCCGCCTCGAGCTTCGGTCCCTGGCGGACGCCCCACCAGGCCGTCATCGCCACCAGCAGAATCCCCGGCAGAAAGCCGCCGAGGAACATCTGCTCGATGGTGATCCGCGCGATGATGGCGTAGAGGATCAGCGGCAGGCAGGGCGGAAATAGCAGGCCCAGTGAACCGGCGCCGGTCAGCAACCCCAGCGCGGACCGCTCCGAGTAACGCGCCGCCAGCAGGATGGGCATCAGCAGCCCGCCCAGCGCCAGTATGGTAACCCCGGAGGCGCCCGTAAACGAAGTGAAGAACGCGCACACCAGCGCGGTCACCACCGCCGGCCCGCCGCGAAACTGGCCCACCAGCGCCTGGAAGACGCGGATCAACCGCTTCGAGGCGCCGCCTTCGGCCAGGAAGTAACCCGCCAGCGTGAACAGCGGGATCGTGGGCAGCGAAGGATTGGTGACCAGGCGGTAGTGGTCCAGCGGGATGGAGGCCACGGGCTGCCCGGCGCCCCAGAACAGGATGAGCGCCGCGCCGCCCAGCGTGGTGAACACCGGGGCGCCGAAGATGGTGGCGACCAGCAGCGCCAGCAGCGCGGGCAGCACCATCCTCTCCGGCGCGATGGGGGTCTGAGTAGCAGCCCAAACCACCAATATCGCCAGCAGCGCGGCCAGCGCGCGCCACTTCCACGTCTTCGAGGCGTGCCACAGCAGCCGCAGCGTCACCGCCGCGAAGCCCAGCGGCAGCGCCAACTGCACCACCCAGATCGGAACCCCGTAGGCTAGAAGGTTGCCGCCCAGGCGCTCGGCCCGCACGAACGTGACGCTCGCCCCGCACAGGACGCCCGTGATGGCCGCCGCAAAGGCGTGGGCGAACAGGCGGCCTCCCGCGAGCACCCTGCCCGCCGGCAGGATGGCCCCGGTCGAGAGCGCCAGCAAGCGGTTCTCCCGCGCGGCGATCGCCCCGCCCAGCATCCCCACCACCAGGGTCAGATGCTGCACGATGGCGGTCACCCCGGAGATGCCGGTCGAAAGCGTCCCCCGCAGCAGGCTCTCGGCCAGCGGCAGCGTCACCATGGCCGCCAGGGCCAGCGAGATGCCCAGATTCTCGGCCTGGGCGAGGAAGCCCCGCTTGGTCTCGTCGCTCATGGGGCGGGTTTGGCCCGGTACTCTTTGACCAGCCGCTGGACCTCGTCGAACAGGTCCGCGGGCACCATGGCGCCGCGGATCTTCGGGTAGACCTGCTCGGCGAGCTTACGCCACTCGGCTTCGATCTGCGGCGACACCGGCTGCACCTTCAGGCCGCGCTTCTTCATGGCCTTGACTGACTGCTCGGCTTCCGCCCGCCCCCGCGCCCGCATCTGCTCGCCGGCGGTGCGGGCCGAGGCCATCAGCGGCTCGCGCGTGGCCGCGGGAATCTGATCCCAGGTCTTCCTGGTGATTACCGTGGCGCCCACCAGCGGCGCCCAGTTCAGTTCCAGCATGTAGCGCGCCGGGCCGTAGATCTGGCCGGCCAGGGCGTAGAAGGGCGCCACCGATGCGGCGGAAATCAGTCCCGTCTGCAAGCCCGGCAGGATATCGGTGCTGGCCAGCGGCACGGGCTGGTAACCCAGCGATTTCATCAGGTCCACCTGGTAGTTGTCCCCGGCCCAGGCAAAGATCTTCAGGCGCTTCAAGTCATCCGGGTGCAGGACCGGTTCCTTGGTGAAGAACCGAATCCAGCCGGTGTCGCCCCAGAACAGCACCACGTAGCCCTTCTTGAGGAGCCGCGCCTCGAGGTCCGCCTGGAGCCGCGTGCGCACGTAGTCCACCTCCGCCAGGTCGCGGAACATCATGGGCAAGTAGCTGAGGGCGGTCACCGATCGGTCGATTTCCGAGATGCCCACCACGCTCAGCATGCCGGCCTGCAACTGCCCGATGCCCATGCGGCGCACGATATCGGCCTCGTCGCCCATCTGCGAGCCGGTGTAGATGGTGACCGTCACGCCCCCGGGCGCCTTGCGCCACTCCTCCGCCATGCTCTGGAGAATGCGGTGATAAGAGGTGCCGGTGGGCAGCACCGTGGCCAGCTTCACCAGGGCCGGCTTCTGGGCGCCGCAGAAGACCGCCGCGGCGCAGAGAACGCCGAGGAATCGCAGAGGGGCTCCTAACATGTTCACTCCAAGAACAACTGATCGGTGCGTCCCAGCAACCAGCGGGCGCGGCGCTGCGTCACCAGGTTCGCCAGCCGCCATTCGGGCCGCGCATTCACATCCACCTCGAGCGCCCGCCGGAGCAGCGTCTGGAACTCCTTCTTGTCCTGCCGACTGACGGAGACGGTCTCGGCGAACGCCACCAGAGGCGAGGCCAGCCGGCCCGCGGAAAGCTGGAGCGCCCGCTCGAAGTGTTTCCGGGCGCGAGCCGCGGCGTCGGAGGCGCCAACGCCGGGGCGGCTGGGTTCGTAGTTGACCAGGAAGGCATGGATGGCGCCGTTGTCGAAGGTTTCGTCCAGCTCGAGCGCCCGGTCGATCAGGGCCTCGACCAGCGGCTGGTCCGCCACCGTCTCGGGATCGTCCTTCGACACGGAAATGGCCGCACCCCAGGCCGCCGCGGTCCAGTAAAGCAGCGGCACGTCGGCTTTCCGGACACCCCGCACGGCGTCCTTGGCCCCGGCGCGCAGCGCCTGCTGGAAACCCGGGCGACGCACTTCCAGCCCGCGCAACCCGTAGTCCCGCGCCCGCAAGTAGAGCTTGCGCGCCCGGGTGCGCAGGCGGGTCGCCTGGGCCAGGTCCTGGTCCTCGAGTTCGTCGGCCGTCTGCTGGACGAACGCATAGGCGTACTGCGTGAAGCCGCTGGCGACTGCGAAGAGCAGCCCCCGGTGCCGCGGGCTTTCCGCCAGCAGGCTCTCCATCAGTTTCAGGGCGAAGGGCAACGCCTCCCCGACCAGCTCGGGGTCCTCGTCGGAGGCGAAGGTGGCGCCGCTCGAGGCCAGGGCGTCGCCCAGCCTGTTGACGGCGAAGCGTCTGACCGAGCAGCCCACAGTGGCCGCCAGCACGGCAGCCAGCAAGATTGCGCGCATGATCAGGACCAGGGACCATTATAGTGGGGTTCCTGGCAGCGCCCGGCGCGACGCGGGCTAATACGGCCACGGCGGCGGCACGAATTTGTTGTCGAATCCTTTCTCTTCCGGGAAGAAGGAGGCTTCGGGCCGCGTTCCGGTGTCGAGCCAGCGCTCCATGGCCTCCAACGTCGCGAGCAGTTGCCCGGACGTGAAGACGCAATGTCCGATGCCCTTGCTGTAGACCTGAAGCAGCCGGTCCTGGCAGCCCCACCATTCCACTTGCGCGCGGTAGGCGCCTTCGTTGGCCACCTCCGCTAGGTTGTCCGTCGGGTTGTGCAGAGTCAGCGTGGGCCGCAGCAGCTTCCCCCGAAGGCCCCCAAAGCGCTCCGCGTAATCGCGGGCGTGCGGAGCGGCCGCGATATTCCTTCGCGCGTTCATCTTCGCCAGCAGCTCGTCCGCGTTGATGCCCAGGCCGGCTAGGTAAGTCTTTTCCTCGGGCTTCAGCGTGTAGCGGTGGTCGAGGTTCTGGGTGAACGGTCCGCCGGCGAAATTCTCGACCATCCACCGCGACCACGTGGCGAAGATCAGATTCAGCATCCAGCCCGGGTAATTGTACACCGCGTTCGTTCCCCAGAAAGCCTCCGAGGAAATCCCGCGGACGAGCCGGATAAACTCCCAGGCCCCGCGATTGCTGCCGTCCGCTTTGGGTAACTGGGCAACGGCGAGCAAGTCTGTCTGGAGGTCGAGGATAGGGCGGAGCTGCTCCAGCGGTCCCCACTTGTCAGCCGGCCAGCCGAAGGCCACCGCATAGGCCAGGCCGAAGTCGAGATGTCGATCCTGGGCCCTGGGGAGGCCGGCCGCGGAAGCGCAGGTGGCAATGGCGCCGTCGAAGGCCCGCGGGTAGTCCTCAATCATCTTGAGGGAGGCCAACCCGCCCGCGGAGGTGCCCCACAGGATCACCCGCGCTGGGTCACCGACTCTGCCCCGAAAGTAGCTGGTCAGCGCCAGGCTGTCCTCGACGGCTTCCTTGGGCTGCATGTCGCTACTCCCGAAATCCGAGGCGGCCAAGGCATACCCCCGCGACAGGAGCGTCTCTTCGAGCGCGGGTTGGGAGCCAGGCACCACGGGAGGAACCACGACCGGTTCGGGAACCGGAACCGACTTGGTTCCCTGGAGGTACACCAACAGAGTTCCGTTCCAGTTCTTGGGAACGCGGATCTTGAACTTGGCCCCATCCAGGATGTCCACCAAGTCGAAAGGCAAAGCCACGCGGAGTGCGCCGCCCGGCGCCTGCGCCTGAACGGCCGGCGGCGCGACCGCAAGAAGCAAGACAAAGGCCGCCGTGGCGAGGTTTACGGCGGCGGAAGTCTTCTTGAGCGTCATATTCAGCCTCCTCGATAACGACCCCAGTATCCGCCAGCTTCCCCGGTTTGCCAAGGGCGAGCGGCTTGATTTGGCCTTGAATTGTTCTTAGTGCGTAACCCTCTGATTTCTCGACTGGTTGCCCTGTTCGCAGGGGGGTTGACAGGGGTGGTGAAGGGTATTAAGCTCCGTCATGGGGCACGCGGTGGAAACCCCTGATGCGAGGTCCAGAGTCATCCGGTTCGGCGACTACGAAGCCGACCTGCGCTCCGGCGAACTCCGGAAGCGCGGAACGCGGATCAGACTGCCCGGACAATCCTTCGAAGTCCTGGCCCTGCTGCTGGAACACCCCGGTGAACTGGTGACGCGCGAGGAACTTCGCGCGCGGCTGTGGCCCGCAGACGTCTTCGTCGATTTCGAGAACAATCTGAACACCGCGGTCGGCCGGCTGCGCGAGGCCTTGGGCGACTCGGCCGAGAAGCCGCGTTTCATCGAGACCCTGCCCCGCCGCGGCTATCGCTTCATTGGCCGACTCCCGGAGCCCTCGGCGGGTGTTCCACCGCCGACGCGCCGAATCAAGCTGGCGGTCCTGCCGTTGGAGAACCTCAGCGGAGACCCCGCCCAGGAGTACTTCAGCGACGGGATGACGGAGGAGCTGATTACCCAGCTCGCCGGCCTGGCCCCGGAGCGGCTGGGCGTCATCGCGCGCACCTCGGCGATGCGTTACAAGGGCGCCCGCAAGGACGTTGCCCGAATCGGCCGCGAGTTGGGCGTGGATTATGTCGTGGAAGGCAGCGTGCGGCGCGCCGGCGATGGGGTTCGCATCAGCGCGCAGTTGATTCAGGTCAGTGATCAAACCCACTTGTGGGCGAACAGCTTCGACGGCGGACTGGGCGACATCCTGAAGGTGCAGAGAGAGGTGGCACAAGCCATTGCCCGGCAGATTGAGGTCACCGTATCGCCGGCCCGCGAGAGTTGCTTCCGGCACCCCCCCGTGGTCATTCCCGAAGCCTACGACGCCTACGTCAAGGGCCTGTACCACTTCAATCAGCTCCACCCGAGCGGGCTGCACAAAGCGGTCGAGTATTTCGAACTTGCCATTGGGAAGGATCCTCGCTATGCTCCCGCCCACGGGAAGCTGGCCACCGCGCACGCGTTACTTGGCTTCTTTGGCTGGGTGGCGGCTTCTGAGGCGTTTCCCAAGGCCGAAAAGGCGGCGCTGGCGGCCTTGCAGGTGGACGACACTCACCCGGACGCCCACCACGCTTTGGCGGTGGTGCACTGGTTCCACCACTGGAACCTGGCGGCAGCAGAACGCGAGTGGGAACGGACCGTCGAGTTGGCCCCAAACGACCCCTTTCACCGCTGGGGCGTGTTCATCTTTCTGAGTTCCATGAGGGAGGATCACCGGAGGGCCATCGCGGAGGCGGAACTCGCACGGGAACTTGATCCGCTTTCCGTGCTAATTCGATCGAATTTCGGGTGGGTGCTCTATTGGTCGCGTCACTACGACCGGGCCATCGCCGAGAGCCGGGCGGCGCTCGAGATGGATCCCAACTGTCTCATGGCGTACTACATTTTGGGCCTGGCCTCACTGGCAAAGTCTGCGTTCAATGACGCCATCGCCGCGCTGCTCGAAGCGACTCATCGGTTCGGAGACAACTTCTCCCTGGGCTACCTGGGGCTGGCCTATGGACTGGCGGGCCGGCGGGCGGAAGCGCGCGAGGTGCTGTCGCAACTTGAACGGAGAGCCGCATCGCAGGATGTGCGGCCCATCCACTTCGCGTGGGTGCATGTCGGTCTCGGCGAGAACCAAACCGCGCTCGATTGGCTCGAGACGGCGTACGCGAAACATAACACGAATGTCCTCTTTGTCCGTTGTGTACCGTTCTACGACCCGCTTCGCTCCGAGCCGCGCTACGCACAACTGCTCGCCCGGCTGAACCTGCTGCCGCGGGCCTCAGGCCGATAACAACAGGAGGCTCCGCTCCCTCACGGTCGCGGCTCTGTTTCGGCTGTGCGTAACAGTTCCGACCACGGCTCGGTCTAGTAGGGCCAGGGGGGCGGTACGAACTTGTTATCGAATCCTTTCTCTTCCGGGAAAAAGGAGGCGTCCGGCCGCGTTCCGGTGTTGAGCCAGCGCTCCATGGCCTCCAGCGTCGCGAGCAACTGCGCGGACGTAAAGGCGCAGTGTCCGACGCCCTTGACGTAGACCTGAACCAGACGGTCCAGGCAGCCCCACCCTTCCACCATCGCGCGGTAAGCGCTTTCGTGGGCCACGTGGGCCAGGCTGTCCATCGTGGTGTGCATAGTCAGCGCGGGCCGGCTCAGCATCCCCCTGAGGCCACCGAAGCGCTCGCTGTAGTGGCGGGCCCACGGGGCAGCCATGATATTCGTTCGGGCGTTCATCTTCGCCAGCAGGTCGTCGGCCTTGATGCCCAGGCCGGCCAGGTAAGTCTTTTCCTCGGGTTTCAGCGTGTAGCGGTGGTCGAGGTTCTGGGCCACGGGTCCGGCGGCCGAAGTATCCCACTGCGAACGTCCTATGGTGGCCCCGGACAGGGTTTCCTGCTAGCCCGGAACGCCCTGCGCCGGGTCCGTTTCCCAGAAAGCTTCCGTGGGAATTCCGACGACCAGACGTAGAAACTCCCAACTTCCCCGATTACTGCCGTCCTGTTTGGGCCATTGAAGAGCCGCTCCCACGCCCGCGACGTCGAGGTCCGCGCGGGGGTCCTCCAGCGGCCCCCATTTGTCGGCGGGCCAGCCGAAGGCGACCGCATAGGCCAGGCTAAAGTCGAGTTTGAAATCCCAATTCCTCGGCCCGCCGGCCGCGGGAGCGCAGGTGGCAATGGCGCCGTCGAAGGCCCGCGGGTAGTCCTCGACCATCTTGCTTCCCTGGAGGTACACCAGCAGAGTCCCGTTCCAGTTCTTGGGAACGCGGATCTTGAACTTGGCCCCATCCAGGATGTCTACCAAGTCGAAAGGCACAGCCACGCGGAGTGCACCGCCCGGCGCCTGCGCCTGAACCGCCGGCGGGGCTGTCGATGGACCGAACAGACTCCCCAGGCGGTAGGTCCGCCGAGCGAGCGGGGGGTCTGGTTCTGGGCCCGCTCCTGGTCTTCCGACGGGCGCAGACTTGCGGGTGACCTGCAAGGGCCGGAGGGCGGCTACTCCGGAATCGCCGTCTACTCGCTGGAAGCGCGGACATGCCGCCGCCTGACGGAATTCTGTGGCGCGGCCGTGCAGACCGGGACGCGTTTGCCGGCCGGGTTGAATCGTCGTACGAAATAACGTACGATATCTCCTGAGGCTCTATGGACACCATCACCTCCAGTGAAGCGCGGGCCCGGCTCTACGGCCTTCTGGACGAGGCTGCCCAGTCGCACCGGCCGCTCCTCATCACCGGCAGACGCGCCAACGCGGTGCTGGTCGCCGAAGACGACTGGCGCGCCATCCAGGAGACGCTCTATCTGCTGTCCGTCCCCGGGATGCGCAAGTCGATCCTGGAAGGGATGAAGACCCCGGTCTCCCGCTGCGCCAAGAAGGTCAGTTGGTGAGCTGGCGAGTCGTCTTCACCACCGCGGCCCTCCGGGATGCCCGCAAACTGGCCAGAGCCGGCCTGAAACCAAGGGCACAGCAACTCCTGGACGTCCTGGCCCGGAACCCCTACCAGAGCCCGCCACCCTACGAGAAACTGGTTGGCGACCTGGCCGGCGCGTACTCACGCCGCATCAACATCCACCATCGGCTGGTCTACCAGATCCTCGATGCCCTCAAGGTCGTCAAGGTGCTCCGGATGTGGACCCACTACGAATAAGCAGCCGACCGTTCGATCCCTCACTTCACCGCGATCTTCACCTCGGGGCCGTTGATCCAGGCCACGCTCAGGCCTATAGTCGCCAGGCCCGCCGCGGCGCCCTCGGGAACCACGAAGTCCACCCGGTAGACGTTGTTCAGCGTGGGCCACCCGATCTTGTTCACCACCTGCGCTTCCCGCCCGTTCACCGTAACATCGACCGGTGAGTTGACCTCGTCGCCGGCCTACGGCAAGCTGGCTACCACGCATGCCTTGATGGGCTTCTGGGGCTATGTGCCAGCGTGTGAGGCCATGCCCAAGGTCGAAAAGGCGGCGCTCGTAGCCTTGCAGGCAGACGACACTCACCCGGACGCGCACGGCGCGTTGGCTTGGGTTCACTGGTTCTACCACTGGAACCTGGCGGAAGCCGAACGGGAGTTCGAACGGGCCGTCGAGCTGGCGCCGAACGACCCCCTCCATCACTGGTTCCTGTCCTCGTTTCTGGGTTCCATGAGGGAGGACCACCAGAGGGCCATCGCGGAGGCGGAACTCGCGCAGGAACTTGATCCCCTTTCCGTTCTCATCCAGTCGAGTGCCGGGTGGGTGTTCTACTGGGCGCGCCACTACGACCGGACGATTGCGCAAAGCCGAAAGGCGCTCGAGATGGATCCCAACTGTATCCCGGCGTACTACACTTTAGGCTTGGCCTTAATGGCGAAGTCGTCTTTCGACGAGGCCATCGCCGCGCTGCTGGAAGCGGGGCATCGGTTCGGAGATCACACCTCGCTGGGGTACCTGGGATTGGCCTACGGATTGGCGGGCCGGCGGGAGGAAGCGCGCCAGGTGCTGGCGCAACTTGAGCAGAGAGCCGCATCGCAGAAGGTGCCGCTGGTCTGTTTAGCATGGGTATGTATCGGTCTCGGCGAGAACCAAACCGCTCTCGATTGGCTCGAAACCGCGTATGCGAAACACAACACGAACATCCTCTTTCTCCGCTGCGCACCGTACTACGACCCGCTTCGCTCGGAGCCGCGCTTCGAACAACTGCTCGCTCGGCTGCCCCTGCTGCCGGCAGTTCTCCCCCGCGGATCGTAGGGCCGGGCATGCCCGGCCCCTACTCGCCGGGCGCCGGTTCAGTCTTCGGCTCGGCCCCCGTCAGCCCCTGGTCGGCTTCTGCCGGGTCGTAGTTGGGATTCGGTGACGGCATCACGGCGTTCACCGAGGCGCGCCAGCGCTTGAGCAGCGCGTGCAGCTCGGACGCTTTCTTCGGCAGGCGATGCGCCAGGTTGGTGCGCTCGCCAAGGTCCTCCTTGAGGTTGTACAGCTCCAGGCGGCCGTCTTCGTAGAACTCGATCAGCTTGAAATCGCCCTGCCGGATGGCCCCCGCGGGCACGCCGCCCTGGTTGCTGTAGTGCGGATAGTGCCAGTAGAGCGCTTCGCGTTTGACCGCGCCGCTCTGACGCAGCACGGGGACCAGGCTGCGCCCATCCACCGCGCGATCGGCTGGGGGCTTTACGCCGGCCAGCTCAAGAATCGTGGGGAAGTAGTCCTGGCTGCTGGCCGGCACCTTCGAGGTCACGCCGGCCTTCACCACGCCCGGACCGTGCACAATCAGCGGCACGCGGATTCCGCCCTCATAGACGTGGCCCTTCCCCGCCCTGAGCGGCACGTTTGAGGTCACCGGCACCTTGCGGCCGCCTTCGTAGATCAGCCCGCCGTTGTCGGAGGTGAAGAAGACGACCGTGCGGCCGGCAATACCGAGCTCGTCGAGCCTCCGCAGGAGCAGGCCGACGGCTTCGTCCACGCTGTGGATCATGGCTGCGTAGACCGCATCGCGCTGCGGATCATCGGGTCGCGCCTTGACCTGGTAGTGTGCGATGAGCTGCTTCTTGGCCTGAAGCGGGAGGTGCACGGCGAAATGGGGAAGGTAGAGGAAGAAGGGGCGGCTCCGGTTGGCCTCGATGAACTTCAGCGCCTCGCTGGTCAGCCGGTCGGTGAGGTATTCCTCGGGTGAGCCACCGGTGAGGTTGGGCAGATCAAAGGGCCCGAAGTAGGAGGCCGGGCTGCCGCGGTGGGTGCCGCCGACGTTGCGATCGAACCCCTGGCGCTCCGGGTAGAACTCCGGCCCGCCCAAGTGCCACTTGCCGATGCTGGCCGTGGCGTAGC
>Ga0315289_10008300_pt1 | contig 15039 bp, 13 predicted proteins | sample YL17G11_40_MG_FD_203452 | JGI IMG/M metagenome (GOLD analysis project Ga0315289, IMG submission 203452) | Sediment microbial communities from Yellowstone Lake, YNP, Wyoming, USA - YL17G11_40 | ecosystem: Environmental > Aquatic > Freshwater > Lake > Sediment | place: USA: Wyoming | collected...
CCACAACGGTGACCGGCTACACAATCACGACTCTCACTAGGTACACCGGCACCGAGACATCGACTAGCACCAACGTTGTCTACACGACAGTAACCAGCTTAGCCAGTCACGGCGCGCCGAGTCCATTGGCCTACCTTGGCTTCATATCTCTCCTTGCTGTCACGGTTGGCCACAGGGTCACCGTTGGCAGAAGCAGGAGTATTCCGAAGCTGCGATCATGGATGCAAAGGAGGTGTTCAACGAGTTCATGAAAATCACAAAAGCGGGTGATTCCGCTTTCGGACGGCGCTCCATCCGGGTGGCCGTGTTGCTGATCCTAGCAGTGTTCCTATCAGCAGGGTCAGGTCTCTATGCTGGCGCCTCGTTCTTCCCCCAGCAAGCACCAAGCGTTACCATCACCACAACTATCTTCACAACTACGACTAGCTGGACCACCTCGACGATCTGGTCCATTGTGACTCAAACAGTTCTAGGCGTCCTAACGACGGTGCAGTATACAACCAGCACAAGCACGGTAACGGTGACTGGAGGCGCGACGACAACCTACACAGCATATACCGGAGGAACATCATCAACAGGCACGGCGAGCGGTGGATACGCCTATGCGTTTCCGATCACGATTTCCGGTAGCGGAACTGTCTCGAGCATAGGTGTGAATTGGGCGGGAGCCCAGTCCGGCAATGTTAGAGTGGCTCTCTATAGTGCCGGGTCGGGGAAGCCTGGGAGCTTGCTCGCTGAGAGCGCCAGCACAGCCATGACCACGGCCGCTGGATGGCAGGATATCTCCGTCACATACAGCACTACCGCGGGCAGTTACTGGGTTGCTGTCCAGATAAGTGGAAGCAAGACAGTCTACTACAAATCCGGTAGTCGTAGCTGGTATGCGAAGAGTTTCGGCGCATTCGATTCCACTTGGAGTGGAAGTTCAAGACAGGACTCCGCGGCGCAATGGAACATGCGCGTAACCTACGTTGGGGCATTGTACGACACCAACACGAATGTTCCGTCAGCAAGCTTCTACAGTCTTGCTACGAGAGACTACCGTCTCGCAATCTATAGCAACGCTCTAGGACCATCAGGCAAGTTCCCAGAGTGACCTCAACAGCAGATAACGTGAATGCTTGGACCACTACGAGCAGTTCCAGTCGCATCGTATTGAGCCTCGTGGTGGCCCAGGCATGACTCTTGTCATCAGCGGAGCGCTTCATGGCTCGCGTTCCAGCTTGCGGCTTCTGCGTACTAGAATGTACGTGGTTGCCGAGCCTAGGACGATACCAGCTGTGAATACTAAGGCGTATGATGAAATCACGTACTCTGGTCCGGCAGCTGAAGGATTCGCAGTCTGTGTTCTGTTACATCCTGATGATGCCGGTGCCTGACCCGCTTCTTGAATGATCAGAGTAACCCGATTTGCCACAGCATAGAATACTGAGGGGCCTTGGCTTGCCGCGGCGACCGTTAGAGAATAGTTACCCTGCCTTGCATCAGGCAGGGCCGTGACCTCTAGGCATGTGGTGAACATGGCAAGAGGCGCGAGATACACCACCCGATCATGGAAAAAGGCAGTCACACCGGGAGGGGCACCGAAAACTGAGAATGAAACGGTGCCGTTGAAACCCTCTCCTGCCATGACCGTCACGTCAAACGAACTTGTAGATCCGTTGACTGTTCCCAAAACTACGCGATCAGGAGAGACTGAGAGAGTGAACGGCGTCTGCGCTCGAACGGAAGGAGCACCAGGTACCGCGAAAGTCGATGCAACGACCAAGAGAAGCACGTAGAAACGCAAGGACACAGCAGAGGACAACTGAACCGGAGATTTCCTAAGACTCCAATACTAGAAAAGGCTTGAGACTCCCAAGTGAGTGGGACAACGAAGTGTCTCGAATCTTCTAGTGTGCTTCTTACAAGCAGGGTCGTGGCAATCGCACTGTCGCTAGGTCACTACTATCTGGGTTTGGCCGATGGCGGCTGGGTTTGGTGGTATCAGACCCGCGTAGACCTGATAGGTTCCCGTCGTGAGCGATGATGGAGCTTGCCAGGCGAATTGGTATCTTTTTGTCTCGCCCGCATTCACTGCAGCCCTGACGGTATCGATGTACTGATACCCGTTGGGTCCGACCACTATGATGTACAGGGTTCTATCAAAGGTGTAGGAACTGGGGCTGGTGACGATGACATCGAAAGTCGCCGAACCGCCTCTCGCGACTGATCCTGACCCGGAAACCAACACGCTGACCGGAGGGTAGAATGGGCCGTATGTTCCAGATACCATCTGGAAGGAGCTTGTTGAGCCCTCGTATGCTGCGTTTCCGTTCCAGCTCGCCCTCACCCGAAAGTCAGCATATTGGTAGGGCTGCTGCCAATAGACCGAGTAGTCCCCGGCGCTGCTGGTCAGTACGGTAATGAAGTTGCTCCATGTGCCTCCGCTGTCGGAACTGTAGCTCAACGTCACCAGAGTACCCGTGGGTATTCCAGGCGATGGCTGCGTAGGCGTTATTGTTCCCGAAACGATCCAAGCAAAACCGTCAGGCGCCACGGACATGGACACCGAGATTGACGACGTGCCCCGGAACATTGCTGTTAGGGTATGGGCTGAGTTCATCAGAAGAGAGTATGACGGGTTCGTTCCTACATTCGTCCCATCCAGACTCCAGTAGTGGAATGCGTAGTCAGCGTCCGGTGTTGCGGTGATCGGAACTGCGACGTCGGCGTTCTGCCACCCTGAGGGCACTGAGACGCTGCCACCACCTGAAGGGATCACCTGCGTCGTCAGATAGTACTGATGCTGATAGGTGAAGGTGATCGTTTGCGCCGAGGAGATGGTTTCGCTTGTTGTCTGCGTTGTGATCCAGCGCTCTGACACTCCGGAACCAGAGAGCGGATTCGGTGTGACGGACCATGGTGAGCCTGCATCGTACCAGTAACCGGTGGCTGTTGACGTTAACGTTTGAGGCGCAGAGACTCCGTATCTATTCCCCGCAAGAATAGGAGGGGCGTATCCTGAACCTCCACCACTCACCGCATATGAGAGCGTCTGCAAGTACTGATGGTAGAATGTGAAGACGATCACTGTGGCCGAGGCAGTGCCACTCAATGTTTGACTGGAATACCAGCGTTCCGAGGGCGTGGAACCTGCAAGCGGATTCTGCGTGACCGACCATGCGGAGCCGCTATCCACCGAGATGTCAGTCGATGTCGCTGTAAGTGTGTAGCTATTGCTTTGGCCGCCGTGAACATAGTGGAAGACGGGATCAGAATAGCCTGCACCGCCACCGGCAACCGAATAGCTCACAGTCATCGTGACCTGCGCATAGTAGTTGAGAGTCCCAGTTTGTGATGTCGCAGATCTGTAGCCGGACTTGGAGGCGGTGGCGTACCATCTGTAGTTTGTCCCACTGTCAGTCAGTGTGATGTCGCAAGAGAAGTAGCCATTCGAATCCGATTTATCGGAGCTGGCACAGAAATAGGTTATGTACAGATAGGGATGGTTCACGTAGACAACGACATCTGCGCCCTGAACGGGCGCTCCCGCAAAATCAGTCACTCGGACTTGAAACGTCACAGGCGAAGTAGTCACGGTCGCTCCGTTCGCAGGCACAACCAAAGCGATGTGCAAACCCGCAAGTGCGTAGGCAAGCAGGTTTGCTATCGGTGTCCCCCAACCTGTGACCGGATCCCACCCCGGCCCTGCTGAATAGCCGTTTGATCCTGAAGCAATATCGTGAAAGATTGAGGAATACGAGGAGCTGCTGGCGATCTGGTAGAGCCCTGGTCCAAGATTACCGAATGACCCGCCTCCTTTTATTTGGAGAACAATGGCCAAGAATCCTGCCCAGAGGGGAGTGGATAGACTGGTCCCGTACACGCCGAACCACCCAGAGCCAGTTAGGTAGGTCCAAAAAGATGGGCTTTGGCCAATCATCGAGATGTCCGGAACCGCTCGCCCCGACCTTGCACCGATGGTCGATGTCTGCCACGAAGGTTCTGCGAAGTACCCACTGTACCCTCCCCCGCTTATCGAGGCCCCCGTCTCACTGACGTAGCCAGAACATGTGTAGTAACCACAGCCGGACAGTGCAAGATTCGTCCCGCCTACGGCCAGCACATTCGGGTCGGATGCGGGAAATTCCGTGCCCCAGACAGTTCCGTCTGGCTTTGCTCCATTATCGCCTGACGCGAAAAGGATCGTGAGCCCTTGCGCCGCATCAACAGCAAGTCGGGTGTGCACAGAGGAGACCCATGATGACGAAAGCTGCGTGTCACTGCAACGGCCAGATACACAAGCATAGCTCCAGCTGTTGGAAACGACAGTAGCAAGATGATAGGTAGCCACATAGTCTATGGCGTTCATTGGGTCGACCTGATCGTACAACAACACAATCGTCGCCCCTGGAGCGACGGCATGGACTGCTTCAACATCCAATGCGGTCTCAACAGCCCAGCCCGGGTCATATGATGAAGGAACTCCGTCGGGATAGCGGATATCTAACGTAGTTGAAGGTAAGCCGTACATCGCGCTGTATGTGTTGATGGTGCTCTGTATGTTGGCGTCGCCAGGAACATCGACTATTGCCACTTTCTGTCCTGTTCCATCATATCCATTTCCGAGAAGACTGGAGAGCGAGTATCCCACTTGGATTCCTTGGGGACAATATGGGCCAGAGCAGGGATGCTCCGCGCGTATGGGGCGCGTGGAATTGTCTAGGCCCATGATCCCGTTCACAACAGACGCGAAGTTCTGTGGCATTATGGGGTCTGAGTCCGCTGCGTAGAAGTCCGCGGTCGCTTTCTCTGCGTATAGATTTATCGTCACTCCAAAGGCTTTCTCGATGGCTCTCACAGGCCCCGAGAGCCTCAGAACCAAGGGCGAAGCGCCTTCGGTCACCTCGAGTCCCATTCTAGAAAGATGCGACGTGATCGATGCTCTTTGCCCGGGAGTAGGCATGTAGGGCGCCAGCGTGGTCGAATTGAGAAAATGGCCATAGTCCGGGGAAGAGGGGTCGCTTATTGATGCTAGACATGTCGAGAATTGATCCGGATTTCTCAACTTGAACACAAGTTCGATGTGGAGCATGAAATCGCCGAGCATCCCGCCCTTCTGTGTAGCTTTGCCCGCTCGAACATCTGGGACGACATTGCCGACTATCGTGCTGTTGGTACCTGTAGCCTGCATCTGAACGGTGGCATAGTCAGCTGGGGATGGCGTCAAGCAAACCTGAGTTACCTGCTGACTCGCATGACCAACAGTCTGGACGGGAGCATTCAATTGCGAATCTTGTGATGCTTGTCCGCCAAGAGCGTCAACTGGAAGGCCTGCAAAAGCGAGTAGGACAACTAGCAGGAGTAATATGTATGAAGGCGCCCCAGTCACACGGTTACCAGGCAATCTTCTACACAACCGCCTTGTCGTCCACGCTTGAGACTTGCAGACTCTGGCCATGGATGGACCTCGGTTCCTCAGAGAGTTGAGAAACTACGCTCACCACTGCAACATGTCCTGTGAACAAACCAGACGAGCGCGGCTGCAAAGCTTATCTCCACCGATTGGCCGGGGTGAACTCTGATATTCTTGAGCGAGGTTCCGCGCAGTGTCTGTGCCTCATGAAGGTGCTCCTCGCCAAGTCCTTGCCTCTGTCTTCCATCTCCGGTAGCTACGTATCTAGTCTTGTGGGTTTTGCTAGCTTACTTCGATTGTTATGTTGTAGGTGCTGACGCTTGCGAGTGAAACGAGCGCGGTCCAGACCTGCGGTGAAGCAATTCCACTCACGGTGAACGTGACTCTGTGTAGAAGCGTGTATGCGTTCGAGCTGCCGGAGACCGCTATCGATGTCCGATCGAAGACGGCTCCTGCTGACTCTTGATATTGGGGAGTCCCGCCGGGGCCCTGAATAGTGATGCTTCCCGCGGGCGGTGCGCCCGACACAGTCCAAGCATATGTTAATGTCACAACGATTTGGGTCGCGCCCGACTTCACGTTGAAGCTGTATGATGAAGCGGCTCCAACGTTCACGGTGGCTGTCACCGTGCGGGTTTTCGAAGTGCTTTGGGCAGTGACAAGCACAGAGTAGGTTCCGCTGGTGGTGATGAGTGTTGGAACGGAGAGCGTAGATGAGCCGGGGAACGAAGTTATCGAGTCCGGTGAAACAGTGCATGTGACGCCTGAAGGGCAGCCCGACGTTACGCTCAGGCTGACAGTCTCAGTGAACCCGCCAGCGGCGGCCAAGTTCAGCGTGAATGAAGCTGGGTTTCCTGCACCCACGCTCTGCGAGGTCGGCGAAGCGGTAATCGAGAAGTCTTGTGGGGGCGGGCCAGTTGCGTAGGTCACGCGCATGTTCCATTGTCCCGCCGAGTCCTGACCAGAACTCCCACTCCAGCTGGAGTCGAATGCGCCGTAAGTCTTCGAATAGTAGCTGCGACTGCCAGACGAATAGTAGACACTCTTGCTAGCACTCAGCTGGATAGCGACCCAGTAACTTCCCGCCGTAATGGGGTAGGTGACTGTGAGGTCTTGCCATCCGGCCGCCGTGTTCATGGCTGTGCTGGCGCTCTCAGCGAGCAAGCTCCCAGGCTTCCCCGACCCGGCACTATAGAGAGCCACTCTAACATAGCCGGACTGAGTCCCCGCCCAATTCACACCTACACTCTGAACCGTCCCGCTGCCGGAAATCGTGATCGGAAACGCATACGCGTATCCGCCGCTCGGCGCACCTGTTGATGATGCCCCACCGGTAGTATTAGTGTCGGCAAATACGACGCGGGGAAAAACGGAAACCGCCAGAACGAGAAGAACAATCACAAGTAACAGCCGGGGCTGCCGTATTGGCATGCCAGCTCACCTTGGTATAACCTTCGGGTTCTAGCTTCATAACATTTTCCACCAGTTTCGAAGACATCCAGTTCTTGATAGCCAATCTTCAGAGAATCGCAGCCAGCAAGCTGCAGACATAGCCTCCTACCTGGAATGAACGCAGAGTAGGCGTTCCCAGAACACCGAAGTATCAAGATTCGTCATGACCTACCGAATCGTAGGACCTAGGGATTGCGCTTGGTTCTGCACTACCGTATGATCATTCGCCTGTAGTTTGCGCCGAGCTCCATGCAATAGTCTTGTCCCGCAGAGACTGGGAGCATTCCCTGTAGTCGGGTCTCACTTGCCCACTGCGATGCCTTCCTGCAAAGCACGCTGATAGATACGAACGAGTAGGGGGGAATCGGAGCAGACACTCATTAAGAGTGATTCACAAGGCTACGCTCTTTGAGAATGTTAGGCGGTCCTCGTGGATTCTTGCACACGACTACCAAGAGGTGCTAACGTTTCTTTGGAGCTAAGTGGAATCATTTCGTAATCATTCCAACATATTCCGGAACGCCCCGGACAATATCCCTGTAATATGTGGGGGCTAGTCCCACGTTCCTGCCAAACTCCGCGAAGGCATCTTTCCCCCAGTCCGCGTTGTCGGCGATGATAGCGCCTGGAGAACTTAGGATAGGCCACGCGGCCGTCAACTCAAACATCATGTTCTCGTATGTATGCTCGCTGTCGTGACAGAACACGTTGATTTGTTGCAGATCTTTCAAGAGGGAGGGCAGCATCTCGCTGCTTCTTCCCACTATCAGCTTCCATCTGTGTTTCAGTTCCTCGGGTACAAGCCAACCGGTCGTCGCGGCGGGCGGAAAAAACGCATCATCTTGAACGTACATCTCGCGTTGCGCTCGTTGGGTCACGTATGTTGCGTTTGGGAGATCTATCGAGTAGAGCGTTCCTGTCCCATTGTGTTGCAACGCCTGAAGAATGAAGGACGACGAGAAACCCCACCAGACTCCAGTTTCCACTACTAATGATGGTCTCAATCGTCTACAGATCAGGTACAGGAGCGGACAATGGATCCAATGAAGGCCATCTATCTTGACTTCCCCAAGCTTTCCGGTGAAGAATCTCGCCACGTGCTCCTCCAATCTAGGCTGCGAAATATCGTCCAAGTCGCGTGAGAGGTCTTGCGTGGCCTCGGCGAGTATCTCTTTGAATCTCCTCCTGTCGCGTTCTCTCCGAGTACCTGACAAGACAGGCGACGCGACAAGCTTGCCTTTGCAGTCTTGAAGTAGCATCAGAGCCCTCTTTCTGGCAATGTTCGACAGTCTGCTAGGCCTTGAGATCGCACTCAAATCTGACATGTCTCCCTGCTTACCATCAAGACCCGCCTATTGTTCCTCGTTTCGCAGTCCGTTTCTCAAACGACGCTTTGCAGTATTCTTCTTTTTTGAGAAACAGATGCTCTGAATATGCGCTCCCCACGAGCCTCTTAGGTTCGCATTTCGTCTTTTCGCCGTAAACGAAATCTCGGACTAATAAATCAACCTCGTTGACCCCTGCTACGGCTCGTGTGCTTGTTGTCTCGGAGAACCGCTTGTTGATCTCGAAGATGAAGGGCCAGTCATCTTCGGACTTGGATTGAAAGCCCAGCTGCCTATGCAGCACAGGTCTGGTCCACTCAGCCAGCTCATAGCCCAACATATAGTCTGTCCGCAAGGTATCCTGGGAGGCCCGATTCGGTTATCTTCTTAGCAACGGAGTCGACATCGTATTCGACTCGTCTAATCTCAAAACTGCGAAGGCTTCCTGAGAGGGTAAGTATGGCGTAGGACGCTCGAGGGTCACGATCCCTAGGCTGGCCTACGCTTCCAGGATTTGCCAGCAATTTTCCGGTAGACAAGTACTGCATCGGCATATGCGTGTGTCCCAACATCACGACGTCGGCCCCTCCTTTCATTACTAGATCTTCCAACGTCGATCTCGGCGAATCGGGATAAACATAATCAGAAATGGGGTTGCGAGGGCTACCATGGAACAGGGCTATGGCAATATCACCGAGTTCCAATCTGCCCGATGGCTGAAGGCTCGAAAGATATTGCAGCTCTGCCTTCCCAATAACCTTACGCGTCCACTTGACTGCCAGCTCCGCATGTGCGGCTAGTCCGGCAGTGTCACCGGTTAGGACGGAATTATCGTGATTCCCGAGCAGCACCATTAGGGGCTGCAATCTCTGAAGCTCAGCTATCACTTCGTTTGGTTGCGGTCCATAGCCTACGAGATCGCCCAAACAAAGAATGTTGTCGACGTTCGGCAGGTCTTTCATCACGGCATCCAACGCATCCAGATTGGAGTGGATGTCTGATAGAACAGCAATCTTCAACGGCACGAACACCTCCGATCGAATGCATCCGATTGCCAGTCCGATTGGGATCTTTCCGCATCGCGCGTGCAAGAACAGATTAGAGTCCCTGCCAACTGACACTCACTATCGCTCAATTCCTGATTGGTGTCCCTGCCTCTACCACCATGATTCGCAGATTCTGCCGCATTTCTCTGTCTCTCTGGCCGAGAGGAGCCGAGAGTACTCCTCTGCACTTAGTGACAAATACTCCGAGTACAACGTGGTTACGATTTTCTTTGGTTCAAGTCGGATCTTCTCCCCGTACAGAAAATTCCTAATCAATACTTCCACTCCGTTGACACCTGCCGTCGATCTTATGGATGTTGTTCCCGAGAATCTGGCGTTGATCTCAAATATGAGACACTTGCCGTTCGTGAACTTCGATTGAAAGTTAAGCGGGCCTTTGGTTTCCAGCGATACCGCGACTTTCTCGGAATGCTCCCTCACCTGGGGGAAGTCATCGATTATGGCTTCTACTGTGATTCCTCTCTTCAGTCTCCTCCAAGCACTAACAGATCCGAGGATGTCCCCGTCTCTTGCAACATGGACACCTGTAGTGTACTCGGAATCTGTCTGCACGTATTCCTGCAGTAACGGTTCCCAGCCGTCCCGCCTGATGTATGAGATCAGAACTCTTGCCTCTTCCGCGTTCTTGACCACATAGAAGTGGGCTGCACCATACCCACTCCTCGGTTTGATTACAAACGGGAAACCCACTTCGTCGATGCATTTGCCCAGATCCTCTGGAAGATAGGATCTGATGAAAGGAAACCCTTTCCTTCTCAGAAACTCTTGTGTTTCGAATTTGTCGCGAGCTATCATTATGGATTCGTGCGTTCCGATGATCACACAAACGCCCATCTCGTCAAATAGATGTTCGTTCTTGCTAAGAATCGGCAGTTCTACGTCAGAGCCCGGAACTAGCACTTCCACGTGCTCTTTCCTGCATATCCTCTGGAGGTCCTCGATGTATTGATTCCAGCTCCTTGAGACAAGGTAGCCTTTGTCAGATCTATAGAGCCCTGCTGCAAGAGCATTGACATCAGTTCCGATTACCTTGTGGCCAGCCTGTTTGGCGCATCTAATGATGTTCTGACTTGCTAGTCCGCCCACGCCCGTGACGAGCACCGTTGTCATCCGGATTCCTCGATGTACTTCGTCAATCCTTCTTCCAAGTCAATCGGATCATAACTTAGTAGCTTTCTCGCCTTTTCAATGGATAGGAACATTCTGCTGGGCGAGAAGCTCTGCTCCGCCAGTTCCTCGACTGGGATATGCATTATTCTCCCTATGATTTGACCCAGATCGCGCACGTATATTTCCCTACCTCCGCCCACATTGATTATCTCAAGTTCTGACCGGATAGATAAGGCGGAGACGAGAGCGCTAGTCGCGTCATCGATGTACACCAGATCTCTGCTCCTCTCCGTCGAGCCATAGAGATTGATGCGCTTCATGCGACGAGCGAAATCCACGAAATCAGAAACGATGTTATGGTGTGTCTGTCCCGTGCCATACACCGTTGACATCCTGACGATGATTACTGGCACTCCAAGCAAGGAAAAAGATCTACAATACATCTCGGCTGCGAGCTTCGTCTTGCCGTAGCCGGACAATGGCTCACAAGGGCATTCCTCGCCTATGGGTAGCGTTGAGGGCTTTCCGTAGACGGCACATGACGATAGAAAAAGGAACTTCGTCTTGAGATCCAGATCATATATGGCTTTGAGTACGTTGTAGGTTCCTTCTGAATTGACCGGATACGCAGTTCTCGCCTGCACCCCTCTTCCCAAGATTGCAGCCGAATGGTATATTGCATCCGGTTCCAGTTCGTGCACAACTTGCCTGATCGTTTGGGAGTCTGTTACGTCAGAACGGTAAACTCGATTGGGACCAGAATATGCCTCTGGGTGGGTACTCAGTATGCTTACTTGGTGACCCATTCCCGTGAGCCAATCGCATAGGTGAGTCCCAATGAATCCTCTACCTCCTGTTATGGCAACTTTCATTCCAAATCATTCCGTCGCACAGCGGTTCACCAAGATGGGAAACTCTTGTGGAGACTCGATCCGATCGAATCACGCCAAATCCTACTACATGAAAGTCGATCCTGAATCTCTGTCGGCTCGTAGGAATCCTAATTATATATGCCTTCCAGTTCTTGGTGCAATTGTGTGAAGGTCATGGGCGAGAGGGCTTTGGTCACCGGAGGAGCCGGGTTCATGGGCTCCTCCCTTGTGCGATGCCTTGCAGAGGAAGGGCATGAAGTGTTCGTCTACGACAATTTCGAGACTGGAGCGATCGCCAATGTGAAGGATGTTATTCCGCGTGACCATGTGATTCGCGGAGACGTGGTAAGCTCACAGTTCATGAAGACGGTCTCGGCAACTAGTCCCGACGTTGTGTACCACCTAGCAGCAGACCCCTACATTCCATTGTCCTATGACTATCCTGAGAGGTTTGTGCACACGAACTTCCAGGGGACAATGAATGTCCTGATGACCTGCAAGACGTTTGAGGTGAAACGGATTGTCCACTACTCAACATCCGAAGTCTATGGCTCAGCTAGGACCGTTCCTATGAACGAGCAGCATCAGACGGCTCCCCAGTCAGTCTATGCCGTGAGCAAGCTTGCTGCCGACCACCTTTGCCAAGTGCTTGCCAAGGAGCAGGGAATCCCTGTGGTCATTGTTCGCCCCTTCAACTGTTACGGGCCGCGAGAAACTCATCCCTATGTCATTCCCGAGATCATGTCTCAACTCGTAAAGTCCGATGAGTTGCTTCTGGGGAATCTGGAAGCGCGTAGAGATTTCACTTACGTCGATGATACAGCACGTGCTGTCTGCATGCTGGCGAAAAAGGAGGCGATCGAAGGTGGCGTGTTCAACGTAGGCTCCGGCAAAGACTACTCTGTAAGAGAGCTTGCAGAGAGGATAGGCTCCCTCATGAGGATAGGCGGGATTAGGATAAGGACTGAGGCTTCGCGGCTACGTCCCTACGATGTCTCACGCTTGATCTGTGACAGTTCAAGGTTGAGGGAGCTCACCGGATGGAAACCCGTGGTCGAATTAGACGAGGGATTGAAGAGAACTGTAGATTGGTATAGGGCGAACTCCTGTACATGGGAGTGGGAACGAAGGTATCGATCCTAGGCCAGGGATCCACTCTTTGCGAAGACTTCGCAGATCAACGAGGCTCAAAACACCTTACGACATCCCTTGGAGTCAGCCTGACATTGGCCGACCCGAAATCGATGAAGCACTGAAGGTGATACGGACAGGATGGTTAAGCCAGGGCAAAGTGACAGAACAATTCGAGAGAAAGTTAGCTAGATATTCGAATGCCAAGCATGCTGTCGCCGTGAACAATGGATCCTCAGCGCTAATGTGTGCGCTCATGGCGCAGGGGGCCATGTGCGGCGACCTTGTCCTTGTGCCCGACTACACTCATGTCGCGACAGCGAACGTTCCGAAACTGCTGGGCTGCCGTGTTTCCTTAGTGGATATTGACCCACGCACTTTCAATATTGACTACCAGTCATTGGAACGGACCCTTAGAGATGAGCGACCCAAGTTTGTCGTCGTAGTTGATGTGGCGGGATTGCCTAACGACATGGACATCTTACGCGAGCTTTCCCAGAAGTATGAGTTCACGTTGATTGAGGACGCTGCTGAGTCGATAGGCGCCGAATACAAGGGCCGGAGGGTTGGATCTCTTGGATGTACTGCCACTTTGAGTTTTCACGCGGCGAAGCAGTTGACCACAATCGAAGGGGGAGCCATACTTACTGACAAGGCTGGGGTCGCGCAAAGATGCCGACTGGTGAGAAACCATGGGGAACCCCCGAATCGCAAGTACTTCTCGGAAACGCTAGGGATGAATTTCCGGACCACTGATATTCAGTCCGCACTAGGACTCGTTCAGCTAGGAAAACTTGACGATCAGATTTCTAGGAGAAACCAGATAGTTCTCTGCTACAGAAAGGAGTTGTGTGAATGGTTCACGTTCCAAGTAGTCCCCTCCTTTGCGACGAGACATGCCCATATGATGTTCGTCGCCCTCACTCGTTCTCGGAAACTGCGAGACAATCTCAAGGCGCATCTACAGAAAGCTCGTATTGAGACTCGCACACCTTGGCCGCCCTTGCACACCCAGCCCAACTTCAGAACCCCGGACGTGCATTTCCCGAACAGCAGTATGCTATACGAACGGTCGATCTCACTCCCCCTCTTCAACGGAATGCATGAATCTGAGGTTGAACGCGTGGTCTCCGAAGTGCGGTCGTTCATGCAGCATTCTAATTGATAGGCGACAGTAACAATGGAATACATCAATCGAGGAAGTTTGGGGGGACAGCCCGTCAGTCGTAAGAGAAATACCGGGCGCTCGCGAGACTTCCGAAGCCGGCAAGGACGACGCCTTCCAAGTCTATGTGACCGCTACATCAGAGAACGAAAAGGGGTAGATGTTCTTCTGGTGACACTTGACGCCGAGAGATTCTTGGAGCGATCTCTCACATCCTTGTATGAAGAGGTCCCGGTGTCGAGACTGATAGTCTGCGATGGAGGATCGAGAGACGGAACCCTACGTATCCTCGACAAGTTTCCGCGAGTTGAACTCCATATCCGACCGGAGATCCACACCACTGGCAAAGCCTTTGAGTTCCTGCTTTCAAGAGCCAAATCGGAATGGATCATGTTTACAGATGCTGACCTCACGTTTCCAGCCGGTTGGTATGATGAAATGTGCACGTACCGCAAACAGTTCGATGCTTTCGATTCCAAGCGAATACACGCCTATGAGTTCTACCGTGAAGACCCCGCGACAAGCAGACTAGACGCAAGGCCCCTAGTCGCTTGCCCCCAGATGGGAAGAAGGAAGGCCCTAGCTGCTTTCAAGGTTGACGATGATTACATGTGGAGGATTACCGACATTGCTGCGAGACAGAGCATAGAGATGAGCGGCTACAAGTACGGCAAGGTGACGACGACCTTCCACTTTCATCACACGACAGAGGAGATAAAGTACGCATCCGATCCCTCAAAGGCCGCCACCAAGATCGTTTTCGAAGATCCAAAGGAGATCGTCATCAATGCGGAGAATTGGTGTAGAAGAGTGATTGACAATGTGAAAGCATACGTCAAGTACATTGATCCCGATCCTCCGTACATCAGGCGAGACACCTCGATCGACACCGTTCTTCCGCTACTTGACCGGCCGTGGGTACTTGAACATGGTCCGAGGTGGATTCCGAGATATGACGAAGCCATCAAGAGGGCACACCAACAACGGAACCTCTGGAGAAGGCTCGCCAAGCTTCTCAGAAGACTTGCCTCCGTCCACGTGAGAGCTATTCTCGGCGCTGGAGGCTCTGGACTCGGATCCGAAAACACGCCAAGCGACGTGTTACAAAGAATGCTTCACAGCAAGGATCGCTTATACTCTCAGAGCAGCTTTCCCGAGAAGAACGGCCACGATTCGGATCCCTAGGGGTGCCGAGGGCAGATCAGACTCGTTTTCTCTTCTTTGTTTGGACCCCGTCGCATACCCTTGACTCTCTGCAAGCTTTGGCCAGGTTCAATGGAAGAACCTCATTGAGAAGACTAGATAGTTTGAGAAGGCTCGCCCAAGGGCTCAGTCCACGTAGGAAGTCAGCGGACACGGGCACGCGAGCGGCAAGGATATTACCAGAACACGCACGACACCCATCGCATGCTCGCCCCACAGAACTTCGAGGAACTAGAATCGGAGATCTTTGTAAGCATCGGAAAAGAGTTCGAGGATCTCTGGCTTAATCTACTCAGACAGAAGGCCAAGTTGGCGG
>Ga0315289_10008301_pt1 | contig 15039 bp, 26 predicted proteins | sample YL17G11_40_MG_FD_203452 | JGI IMG/M metagenome (GOLD analysis project Ga0315289, IMG submission 203452) | Sediment microbial communities from Yellowstone Lake, YNP, Wyoming, USA - YL17G11_40 | ecosystem: Environmental > Aquatic > Freshwater > Lake > Sediment | place: USA: Wyoming | collected...
TTAAGATATTGCAAATCTCTCCCTTCCTCTCCTGAGGAATCTCCGGGTTCTGTAATTCTTGTTTTAAGTTTGCAATTTCTACATCTCTTTTATCTTGCACCTGACTCGGTTTAAATCCCGTGAATTCTTCCATTTTACTCTCCTTTCGAAACATCTTTTACAAGCCCGACAAGTCCTCCAACTTTACTCTCCCATTCTTTTTTACACTCATCACAAACTATCACAGTATCGTCCCCAATCTGCACTACTCCACCCTCTAATTTGACGCTAAATACCCACATCTTTGTACCCACTGGAATCACACACGAACACTTCTTGCAAAAATAATTACTCTCCACGGTTAAGTGAAACCAAGACATCTGCTTCTCTTTTTTCTCTACCACTGCCTCCTGCTTGCCATTCCAGTTTTTATTGTCATTTCCGTTATTTGTTTTTTAGTGATTTTTCAATATTTCATCTTTTGTAAGTCCAAGCCATTTTTTTTGATTTCTAAATCTTGACATAAATTCTATTATATTCCAGGATGTATTCCAGAAATATATTTTATCTTGCTCTTTTTTCCCTCTCTCAAGAATAATTTCATAAGCGTTTATATCTTTAAATAATTCTTCCTTTGTAATTATTTTTAGCGTCTTCGTAATTTCTTTTAATATATTTTCCTCTTCTTCACCATCTTTTTTTATTTGTGGTATGTTACAAGACTTCCAAAAATCATATACTTCTTTCTCTTTTACTTTTTCGGAGACAGAAGATTGAATATTATTTCTTTTTTCTTTTTTCTTTAAACTTTCTTTAGCTTCTTCTTTTTCCTTAATGAGATTAGTTTCGAGTGGGGTTAGATTAGCAATTTTGCTAACATCATTAGCGTTTTTGCTAACACTTTCATCATTCTCATTAGCAATTTTGCTAATGGTTAGCAATTTTGCTAATGGTTTCCAAGTGTCAAAATTCTTGTTAAGACTATATGTTGGGACTTTTCCGTTAGCAATTTTGCTAATTATATTACGATTAGCAATTTTGCTAATCGCTCTACAAATTACAGGTTTTATAAGTCCGGTCGCATTGACAAATTTTTCAAGGGAAATTTGAGCAGATTTAATGTGGTAACCATAAGTATATCTAATAATTGTATCCAATATCTGTCTCTCCTCTCCTGATAATCTGGTTCTCATAAGAGCTTCCATAAGTTCATTGGCTATCATTGTGTAACCATCTTCAGTTTTTGGATTCGCCACTTTATTCCTTATACCTCATATTTTTATAATTCCCGGGGATATCGTAGGATTTGAACCTACATCTCTCGGATCTTGATTTCCGAGTATTTTATTTAAACTATCACCCCGTATCATATTATAAAAGGCACCTCCCTGTTTTTTACCGATGAGGATAAAAACTATCCGTTAGGACAGCCAGGGAGGCATTTATTTACTTGAGTTATATTGGATTTGGCAGTCTTTATCCTCATCGTAATCACAATATAATCTAACCCTATCATTTTGTCAAGTCTTTTTTTTATAATTATAATTTAAGTATTACTCCAGAAATTTATCAGTGGACATCTTGGGTAAGCATAGGTTACAAAGCAATGATGTCCCCGGTCTCTAAAAGCCATACAAAAATCATCTAAAACATAATTGCAGCGGGTACCTATATGTCGCCCTATATATACAAATTCACAAAACTCACAAGGGAGTCCCTCCACTCTGCCTATCATTTTATACCTTTATTTATCCAGTAAAAATCAAGAAGGGCGGGTTGAATATTCATCCAATGAGAATTGAAGTGTACTAAGTCCGTATTATATCCGCCCCAATAGAAGTCTCCAATTTGAGAACACTCCTTAACAGTTAACGTCATTAAGAACTCCTCAAAGGTTTTGGATTTTCCCGCAATTTCAATCTGGTCTTTTAATTCCTTCTTCATATCTTCTTTTGTAAGTTTCATTCAATCCTCTCTATTTACTTTTTTATTTTATGGGACAGGTATGCCATCCGGTACCTGTCCCTCGCCAGTTCTTTGGAGCTTCTAAGCAAGCAATTTCGTTGCATAAAACCTCATTAAAAGAGCTATGGATGGTCTTAAATAGTATATATACTGTTTAAGATAAGAATCGAGTTTCATTACTATACTCCCTTTATCTCCACTATCATATCTTTTGCAACGCATTTTAGACTTTCTTTTTGAGGGCAGTTATCTTCGTCGCAACTTACTATCATGGAAATTTTACCATCCGGATTCGGTGCAATCAAAATATCTTTAGGAGTAGAATATACCTTCTTTGCACATACCATCCTTATTTGAGTCTGCATTTTTAATCCTCCTTTTACATTATACTCATTTGTTCGCCTTGATTTACCTGCAAACAGGGCTTTAGACTTACTGGTATAATTACAGATAAATTTTCCCAGTCTATTAGTTCGCCCGGAGTTATTAACCGGTACTCCCAAGTCCCTCCGCTCCTATGATTTTTCTCAATTACAAAACCATCATTGCGGAGGAAGGTAAGATGCTGCTGAATTGAATTCGTTCCTTTCTCATTCTCATTAAAATACTTTCTGATGCCAGTTATTGTCAACCAATTCCCACGATTATCATTAAGGATTTTAAGCAACTTTCTCTTTACTCCTCCTTTATTATCGTTCATAATTGGTCGCTCCTTATTTTATCACCCAGACACCCAGGACTTGCCTGCCAAATTTCTTGGCAGCCTTGACATCATTCCCAAAATATATATCAATGTTTGTATTCCCATCTTTTACCCTGTCGAGAACTTTAACCTTCCCGATTCCGTCAATTATTAGCTCTGTACCGAATGGTAAATAATTGTATGCACATACCGCCTTAAAATCCTTAATGGTATCCAAACTAATCCCGGAAGCAGTTAAATATGGCAGGTCATCCGTCTGGGAGCGAAGGCTGTTAAATGCAGTGACCTCACAAATTCCCCACCACTCAAGCGGGTAGTAAGGATTCTCTTCCGTTTTACTTACAATGCTTTTCAGTTCATTGTTCTCTGTATTTAATCTGTGAATAAAAAATGGACTACCAATTAAATAACAAACATTTGCAAAAATCAAAACGAATATCAGAGCGAACCCGAACTTAACTAACTTCTCTTTTGTGACTTTCATTTTTTCCTCCTGTTATTTCCCATACAATGTTTTATCCTTCTTGTAAGCATCAACACCAAGTGACTTAATCCTTTTATAAAATCCTATGACAGGACTCTTACAACTTTCACCAGTGTTTCTGGTTTTTGTAATATAAACCGTGTCTCCCCTATAAGCGGTTAGTCTTACTATCGGAGTAATAAATGTATCAAGAACCTGTACTTCTAAGATATTTACCAGTATTGTCTTATCCCATATATCATCTAAATAACCTGAGGGCTTGTTTCCTCTATACAGTTCTTCCCTTTTGGAAGGTTCACAAAAAGGAGCCCAGCATGAAAATGGCAGGAAAAAAATATGTTCCTCCCAACTTATACAAACTGTAGTATCATATGCTATAGTATCCATCTCCCAAGCAATGTTTTTTATTGCGAAACTCATACTTGCCATTAAAAGCAATGTTAAAATCACTAAAAGCTTTTTCATTTCTCTCACCTCCTTTATCCATTACTTCCGCCAATACCTTCTCAAAGCTGTCAGTTGTCTTAACTTTCTTGCAATTCTGAACATTCTCTTTAGTCTTACTATTCCAGTCCCGCTCGTATTCAATTGGTATAATAGGTTCTATTTTACACATTATTCAGTAACCTCTATGAACTCACCATCCACGACCTCAAACATTTTAAGTTCTGGAATCGGACTTGGCTTTACTTCTCCGTCACCTTTTACAGCTCTCAGCACTGCACCTATTTTCCGCTCTATTAAAAAGTTGATAACATTCAATCTCTTCACGCTGTCAAGCCCTTCCATATCGTCAAGCATTACAAACTCATTCCCGGTCATCTTGCCAATCCCAACCTGTATTCCAATTCCAACCCTCATTTTTGTAGAGCGGGACAAGTTCTTGACTTCTATCCTTTTATCACCTTCCACAAGCCACAATCTCCATTCACTGTCAATTTCAACTTTCCTATTCTCTCCAAGTAACCTGGAAACTACTTCATTGACTGAGGCAAGAAAACTATTCATTCCTTTTTCCGCAAGTTCCTGCCGGATTCCGTCACTTGAGAAAGCATTGATAAGCTTATCAAGATGTCCTATTTCTTTCTTCAGCTTTCCAATTTGCACAAGAGTTTCTTTATTCTTTGCCATAAGACTGTCAATTGCTTTATAGCGAGCTATTTTTCCTTCAAGGTCTTGCTTCTCTACTTTCAATTCCTCTAAGTTCCCATCCGGTTTGGTAATTGCTTTCAATGTCTTGATTTCATCGTCAATTTTCTTTTCCCTGTCCTTGATGTCTTTCGCCATCCCGTCAAAAGAAGCTTTGAGATTATCGTTATCCGCCTTGATTCTCTTGTAACTCTCAAGTTTGAAAATCGTAACCTTCAACTCCTCTATCCTGTACCCGTCAACTTTCGGCAACTTCTTTGTCTGTTCAGTTATCGCCTTCTTGAGTTCAGTTATCCTTGCCTTTGCATTGCCTTCAAGTTTATCACAATCTAATTTTAATATCGGACAGGTGCTTTTATCGTTCTTTAGACTCTCAATCTCACTATCATAGCTTTTTATATCTGATTCAGTACTGATTTTAATCTGGTTCTTCTCAAGTAATTCCTTGAGTTCCATCCTCAACTTCTCTTCATTTTCCACATCTTTCTCACTCACTCCCTCCGGAAGTGCCATAAGTTTTAATTCAGGTTGCCTTATCTCGCTTTTTTGCCCTATTAAATCCTTTAATCGTGCCTGAGTACTCTCATACCCGGTAAACCTACCCAGAATCGTAGAAATCGCCTCACTCCTTACCTCGTACATTGCTTCCTTACCCTTATCAACTACTTCTTCAACTGGGATAATTACCGGTATTCTTGCCTTTATTCCGCTTTTATACGCGGTCAACTGCCTCTCGATATAATCAAATGGCTTATTTATCTTATCTTGTAGGAAAGTAATGCCGAAATTCGTCGCCTCTTCTCCCACTGCTTTAATAAGCGCACTCTTGAGTTTAGTAGGTGATAGGTCTATCCCGGACGCTTGAAATAATACTTTTTTCTGTTCATCCTGGTCGAGTTCAAGAAATGTAAAGGAATCAAACAGGGTCTCAACCATTGCTTTATCTCCGCCAAATAGATTATTTATCAGCGCTTGCTTTTCAGTTTTACCCATTATCATATCCTGTCCATCAAACTTAACCTCAATGTCCACACCCTTTGGGTGCAGGTGCCGGAATACTTCAACATTATTTTGTTTTGGAAAATCCGCAATTACTCGCACAAACATTTCATTCTCGCCAAGAGTTACAAGGTCAGTCGCTCCTGCGCCATTCCTTTTTACTGTCCGGCAAGTCCCGGTGAAAGCAAACTGTATTGCATCACCCAAACTCGTCTTACCCGTTTCATTTGTACTCACAAAAGCGTTTATAAGTGCAAGTTCAATCTTGCCTGACGCAAGACAGGTAAATTGGTGTGTCTCAACTTGTCTTAACTTCATTGCTTCCTCCTTCTTGTTTCGTTCCATCAAATTTTTCAGCTTCCAGTTTCGCAACCTCAGACTTCTCTTTCGCAAGTGCATTATTAACCATACTTATATGCTTACAGGGGCGCCTCCCTCCGTGTTGCCACGCCGGGCAACTGCATTCGTTCTTTTCTAAGTCAACTTTATACCAAGTCCCTGCGTTCTTGGGATTCAAACTCTCTACTTCGTATGTCTGCTCTCCAGTTCTTTTAATCACTGCTTTCTCCTTTCTAAATCTTTGCAAATGTTCTTATTACAATGATAATCTCCTTTTTATGTATTACTCCACCAATTTATTAACGGACATCTTGGATAAGCAAAAGTTACAAAGGTATGACTTCCCCATTCTCTAAAAGCCATACAATAATCATCTAAGACATAATTACAGCGGGTACCTATATGTCGCCCTATATATACAAATTCACAGAACTCACAAGGTAATCCTTTAGCTCTTCCTAACATTTTTCTCCGGTTGATTTCAAATATTCTTCGGTATATACTACTCCAATTTTTCTATTCGTGCAGGTTTCAGATTTACAAAGTGGGACATTCTTACTACTACTATTTATACTCCACTCTCCATTGGGGATATACATATCACAATTCTTCGTATCAGTTCCGCAAATGTTTTTTACTATTTTCACCTTATCCATCTTGTACCTCCTCAATCTTTAATTTTAATGTGCGACCACTGAGTTTTTTTACCCACTACCAATGCACCCTCAAGTTCAAGGTCTTTTCTATAATACTCTTTAGATTTCACTACCTCTGGAACGCTCTTGCCAATCTTCTCCGCAAACTCAATCAACTTGTCATCTACAAAATTAAAACTCTCTTTTTCTTCAAACCCAAACTTTACACCATTGACTTCTACCGGTCCCGCAACTGCGCAGAAATTCTTCAAGTTGCTATTCTTTACAGTAGTCCTTCTCTCCATTGCCAATATTTCACCTGCAATCAACTTAGCTTCCTTTAAGGTTCTAATTTTAGGAATATCAGTGTCATCGTGAGGACACTTCAAGGAATAGCCACACCAGTCACAAAAATTTCCGGGAGTTGCCTTCCATTCATTCTTCCGTTCATACTCCGCTATTAAATCGCCGCCAATCTGAATTCTTTTGAATGCCTCTTTTATACATTCCTTAGCAGAACTTTCAGCTTCCACTACATGGCTGAATCTTACAAAGTCAAGTCTCTTGACTACATTCTCAACATCAAGTTTAAGATTATCTATCAAGCCGGTGGCATATCCCAAAAGAGACAGGTCTTTTGCAACCGCTTCCTTACTGTCAATTACATGACTGGTCTTATAGTCAGTCACAATCAAAGTCTTGGTTTCCTTTTCATACTCGCCGAAGTCAACCTTGCCCCTATAAAGATATTGCCCCACCGGAAATTCAATCCACTTTTCAACCGCAATTATTCTACCGGGAATAAAAATATGGGAAGAGGCAAACTCATTCACAAGTTCGTAAGCTTCCTCAAATACATCCGATGAAATTCTTAACTTGCAAAGGACATCGGAGACAAGTTGCCCCACATAATTAAAATCAGTTTCAAGGTTCTTTTCCTTGCAATGCAAAGCATATTCTGCTATACAATCATGGACTGCATTCCCTCGCTCAAGTGCGTCATTCCTTTCGGCGGGTAACTTCAGGATATACGCACAGAAGAAAGTAAACGGGCATGCATAAAAGCGTTCAAAGCGTGTCTTGCTTAATTCACGCATCTTGCCACCTCCTAATATTACAAACTCCTAAAATAAAGAAGCGCTTAAACTTTTACTTTCCGGCTTTGTTTCGCCAGTCTTTTCTTTTTGTTTCTGCTCTCCAGTAGTGGTCTTATCAATTGGTTTCTTATCACTTGTCTTGTCCTTTGTAGTCTTTTCTCCCTTAGTTATTAGTTGTGTAGCACTTGTGGGAGTATCCTTATGAGTCCCTGCTCCTTGATTCTGGTCTCCTGCTACTTTTGTATCTGTACTTATCAGAGGAGTAGCCTCCTGAGTCTGTTCTTCTATCTGTTTTTCTTCGTCAGTTTCTAAAAGTCCAGTATCAACATTATCAGGATAGAATTCTTGAGTAATCGCCATAGCTTCTTCCCTTGTTTCTATTGGCATAATAGAAATATGTTTCTCAATAGCTTTCATATTATTGAAGGTCTGAGAACGCATTGTGGCAACTTCTATTCCAAGTTTTCTTAAGTTTTCGTCAGTACCGGGATATACAAGCGCCACTCTCTGGACAGTTTGCCTACCAGCTTTCTTCGTATCCGCTGACTCTGTTTGGATCACTAATCTTAATGGGATACCAGCAAGGATTCCTTGAGACCGTAACATCACTTCAATCATACCGCCATATATGTAGTCTCTTGTTCTCTCACTTGTAGTCCTAAACCTTGCTACTCCACCAATCTCTGGAACCTTCGATAAAACAACAGATAAAATGGCATGTGATTTGCAAATTCCATTGGAATAGTTTTCACAGCCATCCCTCTTGCATTTAGTTACTCGCTCCCATTCATTTAGCCATATTCTTACATCTTGATTGTCTTTCTTCTTTTCAATCTTGCAATGTCTTTTCCTTCCAACCTTACCATCTCCATAACACGTTCTATATCCACCGCTGTAAGTAGCATAAAAACTTGGCATATTCTTTGCCGGGTCGTCATACAGTAGGGTAACATCTATCTTTGTGAGTTTTGATTCAGTCCCTTGGAGCAATGCCATTACTTCACTATCTACAACTAACCTGCCACCCGGGTCCCTTCCCAATTTAGTGATAAGAAATGAATCAAACTTTGTAGGCAGTTTAATTACTTTATTATCCTGTCTTGTAAAGTCTTTCAAGCCACCAATTTTTATTTTCCACCTTTCGGCAGGTTGAAAGGTAAGTCCCTGGATGTATGGCGATATTTCATCCATCTGAACATCTTCTTTAATTTCTGTATCTACCATCTTAATCTCCCCCTCTCTTAATATTTTTTAATGGTTCCGGCAACTTCAACACTTTTCGCAAGCTATCATTGACAACTTCCTCGACAAATCTTCCCTCAGTTGCCGCCTTGATTTTTACTGCCTTATGCACATCGGCGTCCAATCCTACCATATTTCGCTCCCGCAACTTTTTATCTGCCATTTTCCCCACCTCCTTATATTTGTCAAGTCTTTTATATCAATCTTATTTATCGTTACTTTATAATTTCTAAAACTTCAAACTCTACCACATAAGGATTAAAAATTGTAAATAAAGACTTAAACTCATCAATAGAGTTCCAACAGTTACCTTCCTTAATTAAATCTTGTTGAGTCAATTCAGAGAGTAATTGTCTATAAGGATTTTTCAAAACTTTTATTTTACCAATTACAGAACCTCCGTATAGTCTATTGACTGCAAGCAAAGTATCTCCTTGTCTAATTTTAGAAGCATAATTATCTTTCCATTCTCTACGAGTAACAGTTTTTTTGCCTTGTAAAAAAGCTTGCAAGGTATAATTGAAACTAATTCTTTTCATAGTTTCATTTCCCAACTTGTAGTTATCCGTCCATATCCCGCTTTTGAAATAGATATGGAATGCGGTGTATTTATTCCAAATTTTCCACATATCCATAATTTACTATTTTGAAAATATTGCAGTAGAGCAGGCGTAGAAGTCGTTATTATATACCTATATCCCGAACTAATATATTTTTTACCTATAAACTCTAATAATCTGTTTCCTATTCCGATTCCCTGATAATCAGGTAAAACTACTAATCTATGAACTCTCTTAAAGTTTTTTACCTTTGAGTGAGGAAAATGTAAAACAGCAATAAAACTTACCGGAATATTATCTATCATAGCTACAAAGCATTTACTCGCCTGAAAAATATCCATATTCAAATAATGATACTTCCTAAAAATTTTCCACATCTCTCTTTTACATTCATAAATTGACAATTTGATTTCCGGTCTTTTTTTTTATATAAAGAAAACTCCATATTATTAGTATTGAAAATCCAATCGGGCTGTAACCATTCAAGAAAATCAAAATGACAAGATACTGCAATAAACTTTTTGGCAGTTCTTCTGATTGCTTTTGATACTGCATAACTTCCTATCTTGGCAATATTTCTGTCAACTACGGAAGTAAATTCATCAAAAACAATTAGTTCTTTGTCTTCCAATAAAGCTCTTGCTAAATTAACTCTCATTTGTTCACCTTGAGACAGAACACTATAAGGTTTTAACCAACTGGGTGGACTTGAAAATCCAACAGAATTAAAAACTTGAGTAATTTCAGATATTGATTTTTCTTTCGACATATCGTCAAGAATAGTATCAGCTTTATACTGCGGAATATTAAAATAATTCTCTTTAAATAGTTCTCTTGCTATTATAGTTTTTCCAGTGCCTGAAGTTCCGATGATAGCTCCTATTTGCCAATCAATATTTTCAATAGCTATATTTCCCTTAAATTTCTCAATTATATGATTATCTTGCAAATCAAATTTCCCCATTATACTTGCAACCCTGAAACTCTTTTTAGGACTGCATTGTTTTATAATGTCAAAAGTCGGCATTTATATCCCTCTTGCAAAAGCTTATTGTATATTTTCTCTTGCTCTTTTTCATTTTTACATTCAACGCAAATTTCAAAAATACTTTTTAGTTGTTTTCCTTTCCCCTGCCCTTGTGAATCGTCTAATTGAAAAATATCCTCAAGTTCCTCCTGCTCAAAGCCAACTTCCTTGAGTAAATCTTCGTCAAAATTGGCAAGCAGGTCATAATCAAAGCTTCCAAGATTTTTATTGAGTCTTAAATTGAGTTCCTTCTCCTTCTCAATATCGGGGATATTTATATAGACAACGGGAACTTCTTTGTATCCTAATTGCTTCGCCACTCTCAACCTGAAATGTCCGCCAACTATAATGTTTTTACGCTCAGGTGCGGAATTGACTATTATCGGGTCAACAAGTCCGAATTTCTTAATACTTTCGGTCAAGTTCTTAACCTCTATATCCGATGCCTTTCTGGGATTGTATTCCGCAGGCTTCAACTTGCTAATTGCTATGTATTTTATTTCAATGTTATCTGCCATAATTCCCCTTTCTAAACAAAAGCAAGTCTCAATTTTCTCGCTTCTTTTTTGGCTTCCGTTTCTGTTTTTACCGTTTTTCGTGTCCCATGAATCTCGCCCCATAATGGATGTCCAATATAAGCATAGATATTGTATCCAATAATAATAGTGTGCGTTGCACAGGGTTTATATATTGGATTCCACCTTACTCTTATATTTTTCTTATCCATCTTCAGTGGCGGACTCACCGCCAGACGCCCTTTCAGGCGTTTCGGACTTTAGAGCTTTTCTATTGCTTCATTCGGTTCTGTTTGCCATTCCTCCATTCTTTCAAGCAATTCCGATTTTGTAATCTGCTCCATCTCCTCACTATAACTACCCGTATTACCGTGCCATCTCACACAGCCGTCCACTAATAATAATGCACCGTCCTTATCTTGATATACGCTATAATCAGCGTAATATAGGTCTCTAACTTGCAGACCATTATCATCACTGATTATCAGGGTCATCTTATCAGTGTCCCTGATTTTGCCATTTATCACTCTTTTCATTTTTCGCCCCCTCCTCTGAGGGCTGGAGCGGGAAGGAGGCAGTCAAGCAGACCTGCACCCGCCCCGCTCTGATTGTTAAGCTATTAACTTAATACAAGCTATCTTGCACATTGCTACCGTAATGTCTCCAATTTGCTTGGCGTAAGACGGGATAGACTCAATTGTCAGGGTATGTCCATCATAACACGCAACGACGTGGCTACTACTATCATCATTATCCTGTAGGAGTGTTGCAAGAGTTACATCATCATTACTTTGCTCGGTCTTGTCTGCCCATCCAACATCAGTCCCCGTGCAATTATTATAATCGTCCCAATCTGTTAGCTCCTCTAATCTATCCGCAGCACAACTCTCGACTCTCTCAAGCCCATATACTCCCCATATAGGCTCTCCATTATCATAGGCGATGAGGGTTAGCCCTCCCGCATTATTCTCAACCAATTCCTTTTTCATTTTTCGCCCCCTCCTTGAGGGCTATGTTAATCACTATGTAATACGACATTATCTAATTCTTTTTCCTTTATCTCTAAAACCTGCACCAAATCAGGTTTATCGGATATTTTTATCCTTACTTTCTGCCCGATTTTGTCGCCCTCTACTAATATACCAGTTACCACCTCTCCAGTATCATCATTATACTTATATGGATAGATGTCCTCTATTTTTGCCACTCCAAATTTTGTCGGATACTTTATTGACTCTTCTTTTATTCCTCTTTTTTCTATATGGTTTTTCATTTTATCCTCCCTCTATAATATAGTATATATAAGGGTTTTAAGTTTGTCAAGTAAAAAAGTAAAAAATCGTAAAAATGAATATTTATAAAATACATCACTTTGACACAGGTTTTTATTTGACCAAACTATAAGATAAATAAGCTTTTTGGTATTTTGACATAGGACTTGCTATTGGATTTGAGGCTAAAATTTGATTAAAAACTGACTCCGAGTTTGGAGAAAATACGCTTGACTGAGGAAACAAATGCTTCCTCTGAATATTTGCGGGACTTGGCAATCATTTCGGAAGCTCTCCTTGTAAGCTCAACTGGATGACTAATCCACCATCTTGTTTTATTTATTAAATCGTCCCAATCAGACCATATCTGGTCTGCATAACCTACAAGGTTCTGTGGCTCTCCTCTATTGACAACTAACGGAACACATCCGGAAGCCATTGCATTCACAACCGCCATTCCGAAATGCTCCATTTTTTTAGGTGCTACTTCTCCGTATCCTGTCCCGTGCCAATACAACTTTGCCTCGCTATTAAGTTTTATAATTTCCTCAAAAGAAATATTCTCAAGAACTTCAATCCTCTGATTATGTTTCGCAAGCTCTTTGCATTTATTATATAGTGCAATTTCAGAGTTAAACTTGGCGACTCCTGCAACTGCAAATTTCCAATCCATGAACTCACGAAAATCTATTGAAGCATTCTTAAACTCTCTCACAAGTTCATATTGTTTTTTACAATGCAAGTCCTGATTAAACCTGCCAACGGTCAATATCAAGTTCTTCTTGTTTTTGCAATTAGTATATTCCTTGTCAATGTGTGGACACAATACTTCAACATTGGAAAATTTAGTCCTCAGAAAATCCGCTGTAAAATTAGAATTCGCAATGATTGAATTATAAGCGGACATATTAGGATACTTAAAAAATGGAATAGTGCAAAACAATATGTTCCTTGCACCACGTGGAAAAACTTCTATGTGATGGTTATAAGAGATAAATAAATCTGCATTCTTGGAATACTCTGAAAACTTACCCTGCTCTAATTTTGTTTTCTTACACCTTGACAAATCAAGATTAAACTTCTTCTCGTTCTCCGAGATAAAATCACAGCCATTATAAATAAGTTCAACCTCATTCTTTACGGATAAAATCTCGCAGAGCTTTCCATAATGAGCTTCGCCCCCGCCTACAGCAGGCCAGTAACTTGAGAGACAGATAATTTTCATAGGGTTTTAATGTCTCACTGGTGGGACATCAGGTTTCTTTAGCAAATTCTTTTTAGCACACTTACACATAATTCTTTTATTATCCTGAGTTAGAGCGGTATAACCTCTTCCATAACATCGCCTACAATTCTTATCAGCAAGGTTCTCAAGTTTATATCCTGCTTTTTCAAGATTCTCTCTGGCTATTCTTTTCTTGGCTTTTTCACTTTCTAATTCCATCAATATTCCTTTATTCCTTTTTATAAGAACTCCCACTGTCCATTTTTCATTCCATATTTCATAATATTATTATACATATGATATTTACAATTGAAAACATTACACTCCTCCGGTTTTATTCTTTTAATTGCATTCCAATGCTCCGGACTATACCAAATATCCTTCAAACTCTTTTCATAAATATTACCAAATTTATGGGACTTCTCTCTCCACGAATAGAAACAACATAAATACACATCTCCCTTTGCATCCACCATCAAATGTAACGGAGTCAAAATACAACTGCCTTCTAACTGTGTTTTATGCACCTTAAACATAACTTTTATATAATTCCTATGCTTTACAGAAAGCCAATCTAACTTGTTATTTAACCCTTGTATCACCTCTCTATCTGTAATTTCTAAATCTGAATAATATACCATAGCAAATTGAACTGAATCAACTCCTAATTCTTCTGCTCTCCAAATAATTTGTTCAAAATCCTGGTCACAAGAATCTTTAGATAACAAAAACTTAAGTCCTATCAGTATAGGCAAATTATTCTCTTTCTTGTATTTAACCGCAGTCTTAATATTTTCTACAACAACATCTATACAATCTCTACCGTGAATTTTCTTATACAATTCTTTGTCAAAACTATCTATACTAAATCTTAAAAACGAATACTTGCTTATTACAGTTTCAAGCAAAGAACCTTTTAATGCTACACCATTCGTAAATCCGGCTAAACTCATTCCCCTTTCATCATAAATATACTTAATAACCTCCTCTATATCCGGGCAAATAGTCCATTCCCCGCCGCCGCATAGTTCACAAGCCTCTATCCCTAATTCCTTACATTCATCTATTAGCTTTATCAATCTATCTTTTTTAATATATTCGCTACTCCTGAAATCTCTAAAATGGCAATGTGGGCAAGACAGGTTGCAAGTATAGTTCGGAAACAATGTCAACATTCTGGGTGCCGGCATTTTCCCTTTCATCATCTGTTTTACTTCATTCCTAAAAGTGTAGATATGCTGAACATCATATGGAGAAACTAAATCCATTTTACCTCCCAATCTACAAACTCTGCTGCTAAGCAATCAGTTTTATAATCTTTCCTTCCACCACCAGCAACTTCTTCTATTTTGTTTTTAGCCATATTTCTTATTCCATTAAGTCCATGAGTTAGTTTTAATTTTATTAAATCCTGGTCTCCACCCTTCCTTGCTTCACTTTCATTATACCAGATATGTGCATTCAGTTGAGCTAAAACTATAAGATTGTGTAATGTCTCAGCAGTCAATATGATTTTCCCTTCGTTTAATATTTCATCCAAATCATTAACTATATCAAGTTTCTCCTGATAGTATTCCTCTTTATGCTCTGGAATCATAACCTCTTTCATTGTAACTATACTCAATCTGTCTAATAACTCGGAAAAAGTCGGCAAATATTTTCTCATTTCTTTTTAATATCAAGTTCCACAGCATTTACTTCATTAACTTTACAAAACTTAGGCTTTTCATTCATTTCTACAATGTTAAAATTCTTGTCATAAAATCTACATCTCCAACCATCTGAACTATTATACTTTAATGGACAACTACAACAAGCAAATACTCTCCATTTTTTCTTCATAGCCTGC
>Ga0315289_10008303_pt1 | contig 15039 bp, 9 predicted proteins | sample YL17G11_40_MG_FD_203452 | JGI IMG/M metagenome (GOLD analysis project Ga0315289, IMG submission 203452) | Sediment microbial communities from Yellowstone Lake, YNP, Wyoming, USA - YL17G11_40 | ecosystem: Environmental > Aquatic > Freshwater > Lake > Sediment | place: USA: Wyoming | collected...
ATCCGGTTGAGCTGATGTGGAAGGATGTCGGTCTCCTGCCGCATCATGCACCCGGACGAGCATCTGCCGCACTGCAGGCAGGAAGCCAGATTCAGCCGTCCATCCGGATCGAGTTTCTGCACCAGTCTCCAGTCAATTGTCTCGACAGCGGGCATGCTCATATCATTCCTCGCTCTGATTCGCGTCATCGTCGGCCACAACGACGGCGGTCTTCGATCGGGCGGGAGCGACTTTGCGATATACCTGCGCCGGCTCCAGAAGCCTGCCGTCCACGGTCAGCAGCCTCGATGCAGGTATATCGAACAGCCGGTCATTCTCCTGCAGATACGGCTCGATGAGCTTCCAATCCGCGTCCGACAGCTCGAAGTACTCGCCGCCGTTGAGCTGCTCGTCATCCAGCAGCCTGTGCGGATCCCGGACGTAGATCGCCCCGCCGGATGCCAGGGAGAACAGATTCGAGCCGGGGTAGGGAGTATCCAGGTCAACGATATTGCCGTCGTCGTCAAACCGAATCCCGTTCAGGATCACGAACCCGCCGCCGTTGAGCGGATCGCCGGCCATGAACGACTCGGCGAGAAAGTCGAGGCACGTGCCATTGATGATTGCTTTCGGCCTCCCGACCGCGTTGATCAGCGGCCGGCCGGCGGCATTGCCCTTCACGAATATGCTGCCGCCCTTGGCGCCGTACATGAACGTCTGGCCCACATCGCCATGGACCACCAGCCGCCCGTCTTTCAAAATCTGTGCAACCTGGTCCTGAGCGTTTCCGTGCACGATCACAGCCGCGCCGTCCAACCCGGACGCCAGGTAGTCCCCCGTGCTTCCGTAGGTGTCTATGATGACCCCCTTCGAGCCGGGGCCAAGCCCGCATCCGACGAACCGCTGTCCTGCATATCCGTGGCAGATGAACCGCCGCCAGCCAAGCTCACGCGCCCGTACGACGAGGCGCGCATCGCAGTCATCACCCTCGGGCGGGAAGTCGTGCGCGTTCACGACGAGCACTTCCTCCGGCCCGGCCGGTGACCTCAGGGCGTCCCGGGTTTCCCAGTCTATCCTCGCATACCTGGAGGTCGGCTCCCCGGTGATCGGCGGGACGGCCGCGAAGACTCCTGATAGACATTGAGTCAGAATCTGCAGGATGGAAGACCGCTTGTTGTCGCCGGTGGGATATCGCCGATCAACCAGCAGGGTCAGCCCATTGATGGCCGCCGCCCGCTCGGAATCCGTGAGGGTTTTCGTGGATATGTGAGAGCATAGACCTATCAGGCTCTCGAATCCCGGCTCCTGGGCCACAGCCTTCCCAGCCTCGAAGAGTGCCATGCCGCTCTCGTCCGCAAGGACGGCGGCGTCGAACTTGAAACCTGAAACCTGAGACCTGAAACCTGCCCGTCTGCCGGACTTAACCTGTTTCCGGTTGCCGAACTTGTCCGTGCAGGTCAGGCGGTACCCATCGCCGTTCTTCTTGACCGTGAAGATGAACGCGCCGCCATCGGTATAGCTCCCGCCGCGGGCGTTCCAGTACTCGTCGGCGATGGGGCAGAACCGGCTGTCCTCCTGCGCCAGGCTCGCGAGCGTAGCATCTATCGCCTGCTTCTCCGAGCAGATGAGGCCGATCTGCACCTCCCCGTCCTGCAGGGCAAAGACCTGCGGCCTGAGCATGGCGGTATCGGTGATGCCCAGAAGCTGGAATGCGTCGTCCTGCACGTCGTTCCGGGCGATGATGAAGAACCACGGACCGTCCGGCGAGCCGTGGATATGGCTGGCCTGAATCCGGCGGTAGACCTGCTGCTTTTCCTTCGGCAGCATGTCGAAATCGCGCTCGACGGTCGGCGCTAACCCCTCGATCACGTACTCCAGGGGATACTTGTAGACCCGGCTCCACAGGTCGAAGACCAGGATGGAGACCTCCGTATCGGTCAGGAACAGCGGCCTGATGTTTCGCTGTTCGAGGTACTCGGTGACCGAGTAGTAGTTCGCAAAGTCGCCGTTGTGAACCAGGGCCTCGTTCATCCCGCAGAAGGGATGCGCGCCGCCCGGGTGCCAGACGCGTCCTCTGGTCGGGTAGCGCTGGTGTGCAATCCACACGTGCGCCTTAAAATCCTCGAGCTTGTAGTACTCTACTATCTGCTCGGCGTACCCGACTATCTTAAGGATGAGCATGTTCCGCCCGTGCGACAGGACGAACGCCGCCTTGTCGCCGAGGGATGCATAGTATCTGGAGTTCAGCCGGAAGGTGTTCTGGTAGACAAACTCGTCCTCGATGTCGCGCTGGGGAAGGCCAGCCAGCCCTCTCTCGTCGGCAAACCGTTTCAGGACGTCGGGCTTCGGCCGCACGAAGTATCTCCGCACATCCGGCGGGCAGACCGCCAGCCCCTTCACATCACGGAAATCATCTATGTGATCGAGCGGCTCCGCATGGTGGATATCGAACATCGGAGTGACGAATTCGGCCTCCACCTGCGGCAGGGCTTTTGGCTCGAGCAGGGCTATGTGGAGCATGTAATCCTGCGAGAGAATCTCCGGCGAAACGCCGAGCCGGCCGGGATCGAGCCCGACCGCCGCTATGCCGCCGCCCTTGCCGTTTCCGCGGTTGTGCATCTGCACCGAAGGCGCGTAGATGTGCTGCCCGCGTACCGGTATGCTGCATGCGAAACCGGTGACGCCGCAGCCGCCCTCTTCCTCGGAATGCGAGGGAGTGCTGTGCCATCCCTCGGTCATCCACCGGCGGGCTTCGATTATCTTCTCTGCAGGGTCATTCATCGGGGCAAGAGGAGTACTGGAGTATTGGAGTACTGGAGTATTGGGGTTTGTTTCCCATCGCTCCATTACTCCATCACTCCATCACTCCATTACCTCCTCCTCATAATCCAAGTGTGTGAGCAGGTCCGTTCGGCCGCGAAGCTCCTTGACATCGCGCATGCCGAATCTGCTCAGAATGTCCACCAACTGCTCCCGCCAGGCGGCGAGCAGGTTCACCAGCCGCTGGGTGCCCCACTCCGCGCTCATCTTGCCAACCATTTCCGGGTCGGTAGTCGCGATTCCCCGGGAGCAGCCTTTTCCGCTCTCGCATTTGCCGCACCGGATGCAGCCCAGCGCCACCATCTCCGTCGTGCCTATCACGACTCCATCCGCACCGAGCGCGATCGCCTTCGCCATGTCGCACGCGGTCCTGATCCCGCCGCTGGCGATGAGCGTGATCTCGTCTCGAATGCCCTCATCCAGGAGGAATCTGTGAACCTTCGGGATGGCATACTCAATCGGCATGGCGATGTTCTTCTTGGCGATGTCAGGGGCGGCGCCCGTTCCTCCATAGCTGCCGTCGAGGTGCACGATGTGAGCGCCGGCGTGGTAGGACCCGACCGCCACCATGTCAACGTCCACCGGCGTCGAAACCTTCGCCGATACCAGCGCCCTCGGGTTAACGTGCTTGACCCAGTCAATATGCTTCTTGTGGTCCTCGACCGAGTAAACGCTGTGGAACGGAAACGGCGAGAACAGCGACGTGCCGGGAACCGCCTCGCGCATCGCGGCGACCGCGGGGGTGTTCTTGTCTCCCAGCAGATGGCCTCCCAGGCCCGGCTTGGCACCCTGAGCGTACTTGAACTCCACTATCGGGGCCATCTGGATGGTTTCCTCGCGGACCCCGAAGAGGCCCGTAGCCACTTGCGTGATCATGTAATCCTTATACGGGAACAGCCGTTCAGGATAACCGCCCTCGCCGGTGCAGCTGAATGTGTTCCAGGCCATCGCCGCCCTGGCCTTTGCGAGCATGGTATGCGGGCTCACCGAGCCGAAGGACATCCCGCCGCCGTACACCGGGATGCCAATCGTTATCCTGGGCCGTCCGTCGTTCCTGCGGTTGAGCTCGATTGCCGTGGAGATCTTCGACGGATCGGTCCTGGCGCTGTCTTCAGGGAACTTGAGCCGTATGCGGTCGAACCCTCCTCCGGAGTTTCCGATCTCATATTCGAGTTCTCCATCGGGCACCGTTCCGGTTTGCGCCATGTGCCAGGTGGCCAGAATCAAGTCGGCCGTCCAGCGGAAGTCACCGAGCGCCTGATACATCGGGCTGAGCTCGATCCTCAGCGCCTTCTGCGGGCAGTGGTCAACGCAGTAGGTACCGTTCGCCCTGCATCGCTCAGCCGTGCAGCGCCAGTCAAAGCCGGTGAGGAAATCCGCGTATCCGTCCGGACGCACGTGAACCCCTCGAGGGCAGATTCTCTCGCACGTTCCACACTTGATGCACGCCTCGCTCCGCCAGACCTTGTACTTGCCCAGCGGGTTCCGGAACCTGTCCGGAGCAGGCCTTACCTCACGGCTCGGCGGGTACTCCAGCCCGAACTCGGATTCCGTGCCCATCCCTATTCTGCCGGGATCAATTGTCGCAGCCATGGCATCAAACTCTCTATTAACCTTGGCGTTCTTGGCGCCTTGGCGGTTCAGACGACCTTTCTGCTGCCGAAGATCGGGCCAAAGCACTCGCGCTCCAGATCATCGAAGAACATCGCCCTGCCGACCTCTCCCCTGAGCCTGCGCACTTCCCGGATGCCCATAGCACCCATCATCTCCAGGAGCTGATTGTGCCACGCGCCCATGAGGTTGACGATGCGCTGCACCGCATAATCATGGTCAACTTCGGCGATGTCAACCGGGCATGCCAGGCCTTCGGTGCAATTCCTGCAGACTCTGCACTCAAGAGCGATCATGAGCGGCACATCTACCGCAACGAGGTCGGCGCCGCAGATGATCGTCTTTGCCACATGCTCGGCCATCGAGATGCCGCCGCTTGCAATCAGGGTGATCTCATCCCGATTTCTCTGCTGGACGAATGCCTGATGGAGTTCCCCGACGGCATCGGTTATGTGCCGGCACTTATCCGCTTCATGCACGATTCCCTGCCAATCCGCGAATACGTGCAGCGCGTCCGCGCCCTCCTTCATCAGCTCGAGCGACCTTTCTACGCTCGCCGAGCCCAGCGGCAGCTTCACGATCGCCAGCAGATCGGGATTGGCCGTCTTTGCCTGTCGGATCATGTCGGACACGTCGGACGAGTCAGGCCATTCCACCAGTCGCGCCTTGCCGATCGCCTGACCGTGCGGGATCGCTGCTGCATGACCCATGAACTCGGCATCGTCGGTTATGGCGAACGTGCCCAGCTCGTGTGCCGCGTCCAGTATCGCTCTCGAAACCTTTGCGGAGGGCATGTGCCAGGGCATCGTGTTGAATATCATGGGGAGCGGAATCTCGATCAACGGCGGACACGCCTCCGCCAGCGTCCCGTCCGGTTTGAATGACAAGGACAGCGGCGTGCGCCCGATATCCACCTGGGTGCTGATGTACTCCCTGCCGTGGATGCCGTCGCGGGTCGGACGGACGATCTCGGACATATCGGTCAGAATGGAATCAAAGCCCGGTCCCCTGAAAGGGCCAGGGTAACCCGCGCCTGACACCGGAATGCTGCCCGTTTCAGCCTGGAACCAGGTGCTGGAGATGATATCCGCGGTCCACACGTCATCGCCGAGCTCGAGGTATTCGGGGTTGATCCGCCAGCTCAGCAGACCCTTCGTGCAGCTCTGGACGCAGCACAGGCAGCCCTTGCACTCGTAGAGATAATCAACGTACTCCACGGCGCTGCGGAGCCGGTCGCGTTCGTCGTCGTACACGCTATAGGCGCACTCACGCTTGACGCAGTTGTGGCACGCACTGCAGTCCTCTCGCCAGTCAACAATCCCGGATTTGCCGATCGGCTTGTGCCTCGGAGGCATGCGCTCCGTACGTACATGATACTTCGCAGGCATGAACTAGCTCCTGGAAAGCCCTCCCGCCGCAAGGATCTTCGCGGCAAGATCGAAGTCATCGCCCGTCATGAGGTAAACGCCCCGAACGCCTTCTATCTCGCGCAACCGCGCAATGGTCCGCGTCGCCATCTCAGCTCCCACGGCTCTCTGGTCGGATGCGCCGCTGAGCTTGGCCATGATCTCATCGGGAATGGCCATCGAGCGGTACTTCTCAGCCAGCCCCGCGGCTTCCTGGGCGGATTTGAGAGGCATTACCGAGGCGATGATGCACGTCTTCGAATGGATTCTACGCTGCCGCACCGCGGCCATCCACTTCTCGAATCGGTCGAGGTCGAACACAGGCTGCGTCATCACGAAATCGGCCCCAGCGGCCGCTGCCCTTTCGAGAGTCAGAACATGAAGCTCCGTCGGATCGGCGAACGGATTGGTGTCCGTTCCCAGGAGCAGCTCGACAGGGGAATCGAGCATCTGGCCGTCCGCCAGTCGGCCTTCCTTCCGCATGGCATCGGCGACCTGAAGAAGCTGAAGCGGGTCTATGTCGAACACACCCTTAGCGGTTCCGGAGGTGGTGAGCGCCTGGTGTCTGCCGGAGAGGCAGAGCACGTTGTGAACTCCCATGGAAACGGCTCCGAGGATGTTCGCCTGCAGGCCGATGCGGTTCAAATCCCGGGTGAGGAGATGCAGGATCGGCTCGGCGCCCGCGGCTGCGAGGTGGCTGCACGCTGCAAGACTGCACTGCCGGACGCCGTCCTCGCTTTCAGGAGCCCCGATGGCATGTGCCACGCTTCCGAGGGCATCCACGCATGACTTGTATACATCTGTCCCAGCCCCACGAGGCGGACGGCACTCCGCCGTGACCACAAACCGGCCGTTCCTGATCGCCTCCGCCAGCTTTGTTGCAGCCATTACGCTATCACCTCGTCTACGAACTTGAAGATGCTCTCCGCCGCCGTGTCTAGCGCGGTCTCCTCGGATCCGCTCGGCAGGAAGATCTGCACCGAGTTCGGATCCAGGCCCGCCTCGGACAGCAGCTCCTGAACCGCCTGAACTCTCGCGACGGCCCTCAGATTGCCTTCCATGGATTTGCAGTGGCCGCGCGGGCAGGCAAGGATGCACACCGCTCGAGCTCCCGCCTCGAAAGCCTTGAGCAGGTAGCGCGGGTCTATTCGACCGCTGCACGGTACCGCTTCCAGAAGCACGTTATGCCGGAGCGCCAGCTTCGACAGCGCAGAGGGGATCTCGTTCCCAGCCGCGTTGTGGCAGAGATAGATATGGATGCTGTTCTTGCCGTTCCATCCACCCATGATAGTCCCCTGTAAATGCCAAGAGGGCGCTCCGAAGCCGGTGTGCCTGCAACGAAGACACCCTCGTCAAGTTATTGTAAGCCACAGAGCCTTTTGCGGACGGTATTCGTGTGTCCGCTATAACAACGAAAGCCCACCCGCTCCGCTGGCGCAGAATGGGGTGGACTTTCCTCGTCCATCCCGCACGAGTCGTCAATGAAACATGCGGTCCACGACCTCGCTTTAACGGTCCAGTGGACCGACCTCTAATAATAGGATAACCTGGATGACGCTTAATGTCAAGAGCCGATCTCAAATGCGCTGTGTGTTCAGATATGGCTCACAAAGACGAAGGATTGGCTCACTATCCCAGGCAATGGCGTTACGCGCCTCGGAAGAGCCGGTCCGGTTCTCGTGTCGGAATCTGACCAGTAAACAAAGGCGAGCAGATCAGTCCCCAGCAAGAGCTTTGCCGCAGATCAGGTAATGAGGAGGCTGCAGGAGCAGGATGAAGAGTGGCTGACGGAGCGCCGCTAAATCTCCTTGGGCAGTCTTTCCGAAGCCAGTGAGAATGCCCTGCCACCCGTCAGCGGCAAGTTCGCAGCTTAGTTGTAGACAACTGGGGGCCGCGGACAATTACGCCACTTGACATAACGGCATGCAGTCAATCTATCGGTAGGTCTTTGGCTCCCCTTTGTGCGCGCATCGTGTGACTTAGTGTGCGCTCAGCCGGCGGATATCATATCGGCATGGAGCGAGGTGCTGGACGCCCTTGCCTGACCGCGAGTCCTGCCGCGCAATTCTCTATCAGCGCGTCAAGCCCATCCCCGAGACCCGCATTCTGTCAAGCCGGTGCAAGACGGGCACCCAGGCTTTGCAGAAATCACTCGGCTGGTTAGACGAGACGGACCGTATGTCAGCAATCAGGTCGCTCACCAGCGAAACCGGGACGGGGCTTTCGCAGCCCCTTGCTTCCAGTCGCGCGAACCTCCACAGCAGATCACAGCACTCTGCATCTCTCAGCAGCTTATCGGGCAGCACCGGGAGAGGTTGTCCGCGCCGGACGGATGTCGTCACAGCGGTCTCGCAAGCGTTGTTGCGCCTGGTGATCTCGTTCCCGTTGAAAGACGCCGAGACCTTCAAGCGGCTCGTGCCCGCAGGAAGCGGGATCCTCGCATGGATAACCTGGTACACAGGTTCGAGATCGCTGGACGCAGGCAGCGAAATCCTCCGTATACTCAGCCGGGAGGTGCCGCCCTGCTCGACCCTGATGGTTACCGCTGCCTTCTCGGCCGGCGCCGGCCCCAGGTTGTGGATCGGGATGAAGATATCCGCGGGCTCTTCGGACGATGGTTCGGGTGGATAAACGGCGACCTCCTCGGCGGCGACCGCGATATCGGGCAGCTCCGACAGCACCTGGTCCGCTGTTGATTGTCTGATCTCGAGCACCGCAACCTGGCGTGGAGGCAGGCAAAGCTTGAGCCGCTCGCCGCGCTCCCTCACCCGAAGCTTCCCGGCTTCCAGAAGCCGGTCAATCTCGTCGTTGCCGTCGGAATCTGTGCCCAGGCGCCGGATGTACTCTCCGGGTGACAGCCGCCAGAAGCGAAGGCCGACAGTGCGCGGCTTCTCGTTGAAGTTGTACGCGAGGAGCTTCACGCTATCAGTGCGGTTCTCGCACACAAGGGCGGCGACGTCCCTTCCGATGTCCTCCCAGGAGACCGCATACACGGGGAAATAGGTCGCCAGGCCGACGTGCCCGGTGTACATTGAGGTCACGTAGTCCGGGTGCTCGACCGCGACGCGGTCGGTGAAGAGGACCTCGGATGTTACCATCTCCAGGTTGTACTTCGTGGTCTCGATGACATCACTGCAGGACTCGACGAGCGCGGTCTTGTCACCTCGGTCGTCCGAGAGAAGCCAGCGCATGTACGCTGAACCGTAACGCCGAAGCAGCGGATCGAAGTCCGTCTTGCCCGTGAAGACTCGCCACTTCTCGGCCGCCGGGCGCACCCTGGACATGACCATGTCCGCCGTCTGGTTGGCCTCCCCGCCGGCCTTCAGCAGTTCCCTGGAGCAGTAGCTGAGGGGCTCTGTTATGCCTCGCTCGATTTCCCGATCGCCGGTCATCGCATAGGCGGCGAAGATCAGCTCGTACATGAGGTTCATCGCTTCGTAATCAATGCCGCAGTAGCCCTGGTGCCAGGGCGCATACTCTCCCGTCCGATCCGTCGAGAACCTGATATTCCCGGGGATGACTCCGGCGGGCTTGCCGGCCTCGGTGCGATCCAGATGCGCGATCCAGCCCCGGGCATACTCCCTGAATAGCTGGATCAGCGCGGGATTGTGCGTGTACCAACCGGCCCATATGCCCGTTTGAGCTGCGCGTGCCGAGTAGCACACGTCCGTGTCTTCGCCCTTCTCGCTGCGTACTTCGGTAGCGGAGAAGACGTGAGAACGGAAATGGCGGTGCCCCGCCGGATTGACGGCGGTCCAGACGTCCCGCATCTGCTTCATCGGCATCAGGCACCGCTGGACGAAAATGGGGTTGCCGTAGTCGAGGCCGATCATTGCGGGCTGGGTATCGCTGACATCCTCAGCAGCGTGCTCGACGTCGCCGACGTACCGGAGGTAGCCCCTGTAGATACTGCCGCTCTCCCAGACACCGCGGGCAATCCTGCGCCAGCCTGTCCTCACCACGTCGTCATCGCCGGCCAGGAGTGCGACCGGCCATGCCCTGAGCATCTCGCAGTCGTCACCGTACGTGCCGCCCATCTCGCCGTTTTCCACCTGACGATTCTCGACCCACCAGCGGAAGACATCGGTCGCGCGCACCAGACCCTCCCGTGCCTTCACCGCCCATTCCGGCGCTCCCTCCGGTACGTCGAGCCTGTACTCGGTCAACGCCGGCACTTTTTCGCCCGTGTACATGCGGATGATGCGGTGATCGGGGTACTTTGTCTTCAGGGGCACGAGAAGACCGCGCGCGAGCTCAGACTCAGACTCGTACGCCCCTTCTCTGCCAAACCAGTAATGTATCCGGCCTCGCCAGAGCGATGCAAGGTCGGCGAAAGGAGAATCGAGCGGCAGTGATTCCAGCATCTTGTCCGCCTTCTTCAGGCGATCCGTGAAGTAGATGCCGGTCTTCCGGTTAGACTCCTCGTAGCCCCTCAGCTCCACGTACTCGATGGCCTGCCGGACGAGCCGCAACTGCCCGAGGAGCTGCCCAGCCTCCTCGTTTTCCGGCTGGGTTTCAAGCCCTTTCTGCAGCAGCGCCTCTGCACGCCTGAGCCAAGGCTTGGGATCCTCGACCCTGAGATCGCCCGCTGCCGTGCAGATCAAACCGGCTTTCCTGAACCAGTCCTTATCGTCCAACGCGGCGAAGCGCGCCAGGGCATCCGCAGGCTTCCCTGCCGCCAGCAGAGACAGACCTTCCTCTTCCGAACCGGCGGAAACGGCGCACCAGCTCAAGAGCAGGAACACGCATCCGACAGATAGGATCACGAGACTCCGGAGTATCGATCTCTTAAGTTCCATGGCCCTTCACATTCTACACGGGGTCAACAGGGTCAATTCGCGCACCAGTGGCCCGGCGAATCACATCCAGGAGCGCGCGCTCCAACTTCCCGGAGATGCGAGCGGGCGCCGGATCGCGCCCGGCGATGTCGCGGTAGATGTCCATGGCGTAGTCGGCGTCCGTTTTCATCCCGCCCTGCTGCCAGCCGCTGAACATATTGCGCGAGAAAAGCCTGGGCTCCCACAGCTCAGTTCGGTGGTGGGCCGCCGTGTGCTCGGCATCGAGGAAGCAGCCACCCGGGCCGACCTCCTTCACCACATCCAGCGCCAGGGTGTCCTCGCTTACCTCGAAACCGCGGGCGAAATGCCGGAGGGCGCTCACGATTTCATTATCAATGATGAGCTGAATGGGCGAGAAGACCTCGTCAACAGAGAGGAGCCCGCAACTGATCGTGGTACTTCCGCAAGCCATAAGCGTCGGGATGGAGTTCAGCGCCTTCTGGAAGCCGGCTTCGACGCTCGGACGCTTGGCATCCGAATGGCCGCAGTGGCCGTGGAAATGCGCGCCATAGCGCCGGGCCATCTGAGCCATTGCGATGTTGCACAGCTCCTTCTCAGGCCGCCCATACGGGTACATGCCGGTGCGCATATCGAGGGGCGATATGGAGCAGCCGAGGGAGATGGCCCTATCCCCGAAATAGGCGCGGCGCACAATGTTGATGAAAATGCCCTCGGCCAGCGCCAGCGCGAGCGCACCTGCCAGGGTGACAGGCGCCGTGCCACCTGCTGAGTCCATGCATCCCAGGCCCAATCGCAGTCCGCGGTCGGCGAGGAAATGAAAGATGCGCGCCTCTTCCTTTCCCAGTTTGAGCGGCGAGATCATGTGCACATGAACACGCACGACTTCGCCGAGAGGGACGTTCAACTCCTCGGCGGCCATCCCGCACATCTCAAGGAGGGGCTCCGCCCACCGGATGTTGTTCACCGAGGCGATGCTGATGCCGTTGAGCTTCAGCATGAGGTAGTTGAAGAAAAGGAGGAGCGCCTCGTCAGGAATACCGTCTATCGGAAAGGGGTAGCTGATCCGGCCGTCCGGATGCTCGAGATGGTGCGCCACCTTGAGATAGCGAAGAACCGTCTGCAGCGTCCACGGCTCGAATTTGTCGGTTTCCGGGTCGAGGTAGTAGCCCGAGTACACGTGGGCCCTGGCCTCGACAAAAGGCTCGACCGACTCCCAATCGAACCTCTCGGAATCCGCTATGAATCCCTCGACGAAGTCGGGCGAGAAGGCGGCTCGCATTCCGCTTCCATCTACCCGTCCGCCGAAGTCCGCAATACGCGCGAGCATCTCCTCGCTCTCGACGACGACGCCGACCTTGTCCAGGATCTCGAGCATCGCGCGGTGGATAAGCTCCTCCTCACGCCGGTCGAACACGGAGATAGCTCCCCAGACACGCATCGTTCACGCACCTCCCGCTGTACAGGCGATTCAGCGCAGTCTCTCCCGCGCCTCCCTGAGAATGCTCTGCGCACCCATCCTGAGGCAGTGGATGTTACTCCCGCAGATCATGACGTCAACGCCTTTTTCCGCCCACGTGCCCACGTCCGCGGGTTTCGCAGGCACAGCCGCGAGCTTGCCGTTGTCCCTGGCAGCCTTTACAGCCCGGGTCGCGGCTTCGATGACGGCAGGATGATTCGCCTGGCCGACAAATCCCATGCTCGACGACAGGTCTCCAAGCCCTATGAACAGGGCGTCGATCCCGGGCACACGGGAGATCTCGTCCACGCGCCGGACCGCCTCGGGAGTCTCGATCTGGGCCATGAGGCAGAGTTCCCTGTTCACCCTGCGCTGCTCCTCCACGGGATCGCTTCCGAGTCCATATCGCATCGCCCGGGAGCCGGTGCACCATCCCCGGGCACCGTCCGGGGCATATCGGGCGTGGCGGACAAGCTCCTCAGCCGTATCCGGAGAGTGCACCATCGCAAGGCAAATGACGTCCGGCCCGCACTCGGCGACCTTCAGAACGGTGTCTCGCCGGGCATCAGGAATGCGAATCAGGGACAGCATGCCGAAGCCCGATGCGAGCCGGCAGAGCTCCTCCGCCTCGCGGAGAGTGATCGCCGAATGCTCCATCTCGATCCAGAGAACGCGGAATCCCACGGCCGCCACAATCTCCACAAACACCGGATCGCATGTGGAGATCGAGGCGCCTATGAGCGGAGACCCCTCGCTTCGAACGGCTTCTTCCAGTCGGTTCATCAGTCGCCTCCGTTTCGTCGCGGTCGGCCGCACATCGCCCGGCTAAAGCCTGGTCATCTCCAGGGTCTGCGGCAAGTCGTTCCACTCTTCCCAGCGGATACCGGGGGGCGTCCGGCCCTGGGGATCGGTCAGCCGCAGAGAGACGGCCCAGCCGCCCCATTCCGAACGCCGCTCCGTCGTGTTGAAGACAACCAGGTCGTTCGCGCCCGGCTGAAGTTCCAGGGAGACGGCGTCCTCGCCGAACCTCCTGGGCACCGGCCGATGATTGTGGAAGACTTCCACGCCGTTGTGCCAGACGCGGATGAGGTTGTCGCTCCCGACCCGCAGGACCGCCCGGGTCTTCGAAGGCACATACGCTCTTGCGAGGGCATAGCTGCCGGATGGGTAATCGAGCCCGCTGGTATGCTGCGGATTGGGCTTGTCCGGCCAGAGATGCCGCATGCCCACTTTGGGGCGATGTATGGCGTTCCAGTCCAGAAAACGCAGCCTGGACCGCGTGCGCTGCCACAGGATGGGGCGGTCGTCGCCCTCCACAACACCCTGATAGGGCCCCTGGTAGTTGGTCTGGTAAGCAGCGTGGAGGTCCAGGCCGTCCTCCGGCGACCACGGGCATTTCTCACCCGGAACAACAGGCCCCAGCACGGCAAGCGGGATTTCATCGTCGGAGCTGAGCGGCATGTCGTACTCTCCCCAGGGCAGCTCCGACTCCTCCCGGCGCAGCTCCGGCGGCGGAAGGCGGAAGAATTCGGTGTGCGGCTCGGTCTGGTACCAGTAGGCGACGCTGGTGATGTTGTTCGCGTTCGCCCCGAAGGCGAATCGGATGGAGGAACCAAACACCACCGGGTCGTGGTCGAACCAGCGGTACATAGACCAGCGGCCGCCCTCCGGCTGCGTCCATCCCCGTTTGTTTTCCGTCAAAGTCGGTTTCGGGTCGGTGTGGTGCACGCCCAGGTAAGGCGACTGGAATTCGACTGAGCCCCAGGACCCGCCGAAGAAGTCCTCGCCGCCGGCCATGTGTACGAAGCTCGGCGAGGTCTCTCCGTCTATGAAGTAAAGACCGCCGCCTCCGTGCGTCCAGCGATGGTCGTCGTCCACCTTGTGCACGTGATAGGTCACGCCGGCGATGTAACCCTGTCCTCGAGCCTCGAGGATGGTGTAAGGCGTTGCCCGGCGCAGAGCAGGCGCCTCACGCCGCCATTTTGCATGGAAGCGGTACGGCGTCTCCAGGGGCTCGTCGAAGAACAGGCAGTCAGCCAGGAAGTAGACCCACTGTATTCCTTCACCATCGCTCGCCAACTCGATGCGCGCACGCTCGGCGAACGGCATGGGGAAGTACATGTTCAAGCCGTGCTTCGGAGCGATAACGATGTGCTCGGAGTTGAGCGGCGTCCCGCACAGCCCATGGCCCAGCCCGAAGAAATCGCCGAGGGGGCTTTCGATGCTCGGGGATTCCTCGTCATCCCAGTACGCGCGGAGGATCACATCGCGCCACTCGCCGGGAATCGGCGCCATCCAGATGCGCGAGATGCAGCCCGGCCCTTCCAGGTCGAGCAGCGTCACTTCTCCACCCGCCGGCAACTCCACAACCGCGTTGACAGTATCGAATCGGCTCGGCCTGGGGAGTCTCAGCATGTCTACGCTCCCGCTCATTGATTGGCACCCGTCTTTTCCGCGAGCATGCGATCGAGCTCCCGGCGCACGGGTCCGCACGCATCGAGCTTCATGCGAACGGAAGTGTGCTCCGAGAAGTGGATTACGCGGTCGGCCAGTCCGTCGAGGTGCTTCCGGGGCACCCCCCGCTGCTCCAGCAGCGACAGCCGCTTGTAGTCCTGCACGCCCTGGCGCAGGCCCTCCAGCCACAACGAGGGTGTGTTACCGGGATACATTCGGGCGCAGACATTGTCCCTCCAGGGATTTGCACCGCCCCAGGAGTCGAGAGAGTAAAAAGCCCAGCCGTCGAGGTGGTACTTCCATGCGAGCCACGGCATCCATCGTCCACCGTCAGGCCGGCGGCCGTGGCTGTAAGTGATGGAATAGTACCACATTCTCTGCTCAGTGGTTTTGAGCGCTTTGAGAACGTCGGCGGACGACGGTTCGAGGTACTTGATGTAAGGACACCAGAAGTTGACATAGGGCTTCATCGGGTCAATGGTGTCTTTCACCGTGGCGACGTTGTGGTGGGTTC
>Ga0315289_10008304_pt1 | contig 15038 bp, 16 predicted proteins | sample YL17G11_40_MG_FD_203452 | JGI IMG/M metagenome (GOLD analysis project Ga0315289, IMG submission 203452) | Sediment microbial communities from Yellowstone Lake, YNP, Wyoming, USA - YL17G11_40 | ecosystem: Environmental > Aquatic > Freshwater > Lake > Sediment | place: USA: Wyoming | collected...
TCAAATCGTCGCTCCATGACAGTTCCTTTCCATTGGGACCATTCCCATGGAAAGATAGTCGTAATAAAGACTTACAAGACTTTAATGAAAATAGACAGTACAACTATTGTCTATGTCGTTTTCTGGCAAAGGTAGTATCTATCAAACTTGTCAAGAACGAATATTTTTAATATCATGGTTTACGCAACTGAGCAAGAACATCTTTATAATAATGTGTTTTTTGCAACGGTCAGGAATACAAATGTGGTACCAGCTTATTCTTGATGCAAAGCCTCGTGTAAAGGAACTCATACGTCAGCAGTTGCCAGGAGAGTTCAGGTATTTTGAACCGCTCTGGGCTGCCTTGAACTCGTGGCTTGCCTCCGAAAAGCATGTCGCTGTTGAGGGATTACATAAACCTATTATCACAACTCTGGCATTTGCCGATGGGTTCGCACATCCTGCACAACGATCCGTGGAAGTCATCGCAACTGTTGCCGAGTGTACGAGGGTTTTCGCTGATGGAACGTATCCCGGCGAAGACGCAATTCGCACATGTGTTCTTCACCATACAAGGATATTACATTCCGATAGTAAACTCCTTGAGGCAATTGTTCAGGTTGTCTCCGGAATATTAACAGTGGACCGGAAACCATCTTGTATGATGCGCATTGACTTCCTGACGGGCAAAGTACAATTATCAGGGATAATACTAAGTGACCGACGACATCCTCGAATAAAAGGACCGTGGCGACTGCTGGAACACCTGCTGTGGCATTCACAGGAAGATGTTCACTGGATCTCCGGTTTCTTTCTTTTTCCTGAATGGCAAAGGAAAAAAACGTTGAATTTTCAAGAGAGTTTTGGGGTACACCGGTCGAGACTTAAGCGTAACCTAAAATCCCCAGATGGCTCATCTATGCTTGAGTTGGACCACGCCAGAAGTCCCTACACGCGTTTGGTTCGATGGTCGTTTGAGAGCAATGTCCCGAAGGCAAAAGCGATCTACGAGGAAGCCTCACAACTCTTCAATGATAGTAACTACGAAGATGCCGCTAAGAAGGCGGCCGAAGCCATTGAGTTATATCCGCGCTGCGAGAAAGCACGGATGAGATTGGCCGCATGCTATATTGCAAAAGACTGCAGGGATGTTACGGCATCGGATGCTGAGGCAATCTTGAAGCACCTCAGCCACCAACACAAATTGCTTCTGGGAGCGATACAATGTGCAAGTGAACTACCAGAAGACGTTTTTATCGAGGGTGAGGCAACTGTCCACCAATGGAGAATAGAGGCCGCTCAGATTGCTGTGCTACGCGATGGTATGAGGAGCTGGTTAGAAAAGAAAGGGATAACATTCGAGGGCCAATTGGAATGCTATAGATTCATGGATAAGCTGGAGCAGTTATTACAATCGAAAGATGAAGAGACACAAAGGTTACTTTGGCAGAAGATTACAACAGACCCTATTTTTGTGAAAGCCAAGCGTCGCTTTGTTCGGATGTATGAGTCAGATTTCGGACGGGAAATTAGCCGGGACGAAGAAAGTGAGTTCGATAGTTATATAGTGTTGGAGAAATCTAGGATTGCGGCTGCAGAAAAATCGACTCCGGCGGAGTTTGCCAGCTATATCGGCATCACAGTGTACTATAGCTGGTTAGATAAAAAGTTGACTGAGAGTTCCGGATTATCATCAACTCAACAAAAGCAGGTTCGTACGCTTTGGCGACAGAGAGAACGGCTCACAAAAGAACTCCAGCGTGATCCGACATCGGCGGAGCTATGCAAAGCGATAGGATGTGAGGAGTGGAGACTCCAGGAAATTCTTAAGTGGGAACGTGGTTTTCGCTCCGGCGATTACAGGGAGTCAGCACCGTCGGACGATGAAACGTAGTATACCATCATGTTTATGGCTTTGCTTGTTTCTTGCTCTGTGAGTGTCAACCCTTCCGCCTTGGCACGACGAGTATTGCATTTTCTATTAAATACATCGCCTTTTATTGGTTCCCCAAGGTGAGCACTGTACATCTTTGTTGCGTCGATTAAGAGGCTTAAATCGCCACTGAGGTGAACGTCATGTGCTGTATCACGTTCATAGTACAACATTACTTCATGGCCGCCTGCCCGCAGAAATAAGCTCTCGCTGTCCAGGCAGCTGTCGGTAGTCAAGGCGCACTGTAAAGCGTCCAGGTAGATGCCAATTGCCACTTCGCCGCCACTGCGGCAATGAACATTGTTCCCGTTAGAGACTGAGGGAAAATGCAGAGTCTTCAGATATCTTACGCTCCTGTCGTCCGGCAGAATCATATCACGCCATAAATCCAAGGTATGGTTTTGTTTACTTATCTGCTCGGCAAGATAGTCTAAACTGAGTGCCTTTGCCTGGGGTAAGTCTATTCCCACGGCTGCCAATGCCGTCTCCGTCCGTTCTTCTATGAAAGAGGGGTTATATGCAAGGTCTTTCAGGACTGTTACGCCTGCCATGAACTCACCATTGTAACTCTTTGTCAGTGGTATATTTAAAGCTTTCGGTGGCTGTTTCTGCAAGTTTGCGGCAATTTTGCAGCCATTCTAGTAGTGGTAGAAACATTCTCAAGTTCAAATGAAAGGATACAGTCATGTCAAGTTTAGTGATTGCCGCAAAACAGGATGAATCCCGCAGTAAGCACCTAGAACCCTCCAATTGGCTAATACACACGGACAAGCTTTTTCCCATAGAAATATGGATAGATTTGTCTAATATCGACATCTCGCTTCGCTTATGCCGCCACTTTCACACTGACTATGGCGCGCTGGTGGATGTAGTGGCGGGCCGTTTCACCGAAAGATTAGGCATCAGGTTTGTCTGCGCACCTTTCCGGGCAGAACGTGTTGCAGAAGTCACAGGAGAACCTATGGCATTCTGCAAAAACGTATGGGGTGTAGCTTCCGTGCCTGTCAACTACCATCCAGAGGACGAAAGCCGTGTCAGAGGGTACCGCAGATTTCTCACAGCACTGCGTCTTAGGCATGGGTTCAACGTAGAGGAAATACCTTTGGATTTTTGTGGTTACCACTTCAGACAAAAAGACCGTCTTGCCAGTCGTATTCGCGCTGAAAGGAGATGGCGCCGGCGGGAACGTTGCGTTGATGTAGCTCTGGCGACGGGCCTCTTAAAGAGATGTATGTCTTCTGATGCTCCGGCCGGTGTCATGCTTTGGTCAGGGGATGCCGATTTGAGTTTCGCCCTCAGGGAGATTGCTCAAAGCAGACCCCATATCCAACTGATGGTGGCCGGATTCGCCGATACGCTATCTAACGTATACTGGTCCGGAAGGTTACTGGGCTACTCGTGGCGTTTCCCACCGATTCTGCTGGATGATTGCCTGCGTGATATGCACTCAAAGCGAGAGGACCATCCAGTTGAACCATCATACTCCACTATTGCGGCTGCAGTGTGAGAAAGGAGCGAGTCTATGAATGACAGTAATATTAGAAACCCAAAGGAAGTCAAAAATCGCAACGCTGGCAACAACGGGTCACCCCGCTTTGGGCTGGCTCTCGAAGTTGGCCGGATACTGACGACCTACCCGCGCTATGGCCGCCTCGATATCTATGTCAAACGCGATAAGACCCTCGGGGGAGCATTCATTTGCGAGGAAAACGGCGGGCGTTACGGCGTTACCAAGGGAGTCAGAGAACGTTTATCGGATCCGGGGAGGTATAACGGCTGGGGATATATCAACCCCGGCCAGACCGTGGTCTTCAAATTCCTGCTGGGGGACAGCTCAAATGTGCCCGAAAGGCTTGTTGTGATAGAGACGTCTAACGGCCGCGTAGGCTTTCCGGCATCCATCAGAAGCAAGGCCGAATATCCCGACCGCAGTATCGTTGCATTTTACGCGTGCCTCGTGAGTCGGAACCCTGCAGGCATGCCAAGACGCGAGGCAACGCACGTTTTTCGTGTTGACGCTGACCACCTACCCCTTGCGGCGATTCTTATAAGTGCTGGTCGGTTGACCTTCCCCGACCACATCGAGGTGCTCCAGCTTTTCTTTGACTCTCTTCCAGGCATAAAGGGCCTCGACCAGCAGAACCTGAAGCTGTTTGATTCTGCCCTTGCATACCTTGCTGCTAATGCCGGTGTCCCTCCTCAATTTCAAGGGCTCGCGCGGGTCGAACGGTGCAAGCTATCCGCGGTGGACAATGCTCGAGCAGCAGACGCACCACAACAGGCACCGAGGTACGTGAATCTACAAGAAGGTGATAGCCTAAAACCGAAGGTAGGGCGTTCCGGCAAGGGCAGTATTGTTACTGACGTGATGCGCGTCGACTTACAGATTGGAAAGGACTAAACGGTGGAGAACACGCTGGAATTATTTCTGAAATCGCGCTCGCCAATGATATGGTGCTCGTCTCTGGAGGAAGACCGCACGGTTTTTCGCATACAGGCAGTGGCGGAGAATCTGGAGTTTGCAACGTTCGAATGGACCTGCACCGAAGGTTTTGTACAGCTCTCAGAAGGCAATCTCCGTCAGCCGGGAGATGGCCGCTGCACGAACACTGACCAGGCACTTCGGGCAGTGGGTGAATACAAGCACGCCAGGGCAGTGTTTATCTTCAGAGACTTTCACCTGTTGGCCAGCCGCATAGACCGCGCGCCAGAGTATGTGACTCTCGTGCGGGGGTTGAAAAGGCTGTACAGGACGCTGAAAGCCGGCGGCAACACGATTGTGTTCGTAGCATCGTCTCCTGTTATACCAGAGGAACTGAAGGACTGCCTGACCTTGCTTGAAACGACACTGCCGAATGCAGACGAACGCCTTGAGATAATAAAGGCCTGGATTGAGACGAACTGCCGTGATATACCGTGCAGCCTGGATGAGGAAACGATCCACCGCGTTGTCTCAATTTCGGCTGGCATGTCCTCCAGGCAGATTCAATCTGCGTTGGGCAAATCAGCGGTGAAACGCAAGGGACTTACGCCCGAGTTGGTCGACGACATGCTGGCGGAGAAGATTTCGGTGGTCAAGACGAGCGAGCTGTTGACCTTTGTGCGGGTAGAGGAAACCCTCGAGAGCGTAGGCGGACTGAAAGGGATCAAGGACTTCATGATAAGACGCACGCTGGCTTTTGGCAGGGCAGCAGCGAGGTATGGCCTGCCGAAACCAAAGGGGGTGCTGTTTCTCGGGCCGCCAGGCGTGGGAAAGTCGCTAATGGCAAAGGTCAGTGCCAACGTACTTCAAATACCGCTGTTGCGCTTTGACATAGGGCGGCTCCAGGGTTCGTTGGTAGGCCAGAGCGAAGAACGCATGCGTCTTGCGCTTGCTCTGGCGGAAAGTCAGTCACCATGCGCGTTGTGGGTGGACGAGCTTGAGAAGGCTTTTGGCGGCGTAAGCGGCCCGGTTGGAGACAGCGGCGTATTGCAGCGCCAATTCGGCTATATGCTTAACTGGATGCAGGAGCACGAATCTGCGGTTTTTATCGTTGCGACCGCTAACAACATTCGACAGTTGCCGCCTGAATTTCTGCGCAAGGGCCGGTTTGACGAGATCTTCTTTGTGGATTTGCCCACCCCTGCTGAGCGCAAGGCAATTATGAAGGTGCTGTTGGGCAAATACGGCCAGAACCCGAAAGGTTTGGTGACAGAGAGTCTTATCGACAAGCTTGATAAATTCACAGGCGCTGAGATGGAATACGTGGTCATCGAGGGGATGTACGAAGCGTTTTACGATAACCAGCGGCTGCTTTCAGCAAAGGACCTGGAGGTAGCTGCATCCAGAATCGTTCCCATCGCCGACCAGATGCGGAATGAAATTGAGGAACTACGTCGCTGGGGCAAAGTGAATGCAAGGCCAGCGTCATAGCAACCACAGTTGGTTAAAGGAGGCTGAAAAATGTCCGGACCGAAAGAAGCAGTTTGGTATTTCGTATACGACCCAACGCCCACAAGATTGGCCGACCTCGAGCAATTCGCGGCCAAACAGGATGTGTGGCTGGAAAGAAATGGTTCCTTTATAAGGCGTTACTTGGGCAGCGAGGTGCTCACCGCAGCACTTCAGGCGCGACATCGAATTAATGAATGCATCGAGATAGGAGACCCTGACGAAGGTTTTGATGCTTACGGGGCGGCGTGGCAGTTGTTCAATGAGCTTCATCAACGTGCAATGGAAAAGAAACGAGAACAAGACTGCCTCAGACACCAAGAACAACTCAAACGCCAACACACGGCAGCAAAGTTACTCGCTGAATGCAGAGCGCTCTGGGAAGACACGGAAAACCAGACTCTGCTCAGGCGTTGGGCCGACCCAAAGGAAGTCCAAATCCTGGTGATGTCGCTGGAAAGCATTACCGGCGGAACGACGGAGCAGATACAGCGAAACGCCGCAGCGTGGCAAAAAAGATTCGATCAGGCGTTTCGCGCGGCAACGAAGGCTTCGGAGGAGAATACCAGGGCCGTACAAAACTGTATGCCAAGGTTGCAGGTAGCGCTTGAAGCGTTAGGCAAGCTCAATATCGACGCTCTGACTGACAATGAGTTGAAGAATCACTTCTCGCGAGAAAAAGAATGCCTTCAGCAACAGGCAAATGATGCTTTTCAAGAAGAAGAACTGTCCGTTTTGGTTCGGTCGATAGAGTCACTGAACAAACTGGCAACGGACTATGGGCAAAAGGTAAAGATGGTGCAGTTTCAAAAGGCGACTGATGCTGTGAGGGCAGCGTTGTTGAAGTGCGGTTACTCAGTATCGTCAAGGACCGAAACAGACGGTACCACGGTTTTGCAGGCCACGGGTTTTCCGTTTAAGTCTGTTGATGTGAAAATGGATCCAAATACTGACGGAATGAAACTAAACGTTGCCGACGAGCACGGCAGCCACTGCATAAAAGACGTACAGTCGCTGCAGGCTGAGCTTGCCCGGCAAGGGCTTCAACTGAAGATGACCGACTGGGGCAAGGGGAATCCTCAGCGCATCCATCAGCAATTAAACAATACTCTTAAACTCGGAGGCAGATGATGAGACGGCTATTACATAATATCATTTCAAAACCTGACGCCGTAAACGTTGCCTATATGGTAGAGCGATGCCGCGTCCTCGGACCTGGTGAGAGATTTGTCTTGTGGACGCAGGGTTGCCCACTTCGGTGTCCCGGCTGCCATAATCCACAGTATCAGCCTTTTGAGGACAGGCAATGGCTAACGGTGGACGAGTTGACGCAAAAGATCCTTTCCGTGGCCAGCATTGAGGGCATTACCTATGCAGGCGGTGAGCCTTTTGTCCAGGCACAGGCACTTGCAAAGCTTTCATGCAAGCTTCGTGCGGCAGGTCTTTCCGTCATGACCTATTCCGGCTTTACCTATGAAGAGTTGAAGCAAGGCTGCATTGCTCATGCGGATGAACTCCTTGCCGAGACGGATCTGCTTTTGGACGGTCGTTATGAACAGGAGCTTCTAACCGATCGTCCATGGCGGGGTTCAGACAATCAGCAGCTTATATCTTTATCTGAACGTTATGCCAAAAAGGTTGAAACGTGGAACCAGTCGACAGGTCAACAATTTGAAATTCGCATGGGCGAGAATGGCAGACTCGATGTCCTTGGCATTCCACCGATAGAGTTGGCCATTGCTCAAGCGAGACACCCATCCATTAATTCCAATTTTTGGAAGGTTTAAAAAATGGAAAAGTTTCTGCGATTGTTTTTGTGGTGCTGTCTGTTGTTCAGTCTTTTAGCGGTGATGCTTCCTTATATTTTGGGCGTTGCCACAGGGTTGTTTGCACTGCATATGGTATGTTCTGGAATACCGCCAAAGTATGCACTCATAGGATTTTTGTTTGTGGTGGTATCCGTGGCAACCGCGATAAAAGGAACTTCAAATGATAAAAAGGAATAATCCGTTCTGTCTTTCAAAATAGCCTGATACAAAACCAACATAGGAGTTACTGATATGTATATCTGCGAACAGTGTAAAGCTCGAATAAGCGAGGAAAAACCTAAGACCGGAAGTTCGTTCCCTCTGTTTACAGTGATTGGCGGCATCATAGGTGCCCTCGGCACCGTCCTTACGAGTGGTGGGTTGGTTCTCATTCCTGCGGCACTCGTCGCCGGCGCAGCCGGAGATACATTGAGACATTGTGGGGTATGCAATCGCGAAATTAAAGAGCACGAGCCTCATTACCACGCAATGGAAGCAGTTGATAATAGCCTCCATGGCCAAACGTTTCGACAGGTTAGTAAACCCCAACCGCCAAATTCAAACGCGCAGCAGCAAGTCTATCAGACTCCTCCATCCCAAGCCGCGTTTCGACCTTCGCAGCCACTCAGTCAAATCAGCCAAGGCCCTCACGTTGAAAGCCAGCCGAGAGATGATGAACGCTCATCACCGCAAGAATTTGTATTTGACCGTATCGAAGGAAAACTTGTACTGCTGGGTCCGCCAAAGTCTGAACTTAATGATTCTGATATTGGTTTGGCAGATCTCTTCAAAACAGACCCGACAGAAGAAAAGAATGCTCCTCTGACTTCGAGCCTGTCAGATGAGCTCTTCCCATTTGAAATCAACATGCCCTTTGACTTGACGAATGATTTTTCAATAAATCCTGAACCCTTTGGGCCTACAAATGAACCACTGGAGGGAGAACCATTACCATGAAGGAAATCCGTCGCAAAATCTTAAATCTTGACCTTTCGGGCGAATTGCTGTCGGCCAGGTTTGAACATCTCCAGGACAATGAAGATGGAACGGTCGAAGAAACAAATGTCGCCGCCATTGGCCGATGTCAGGCGTGCAATAGACCCATTGAGAACATCAGCGACATACGCGGCACCTGCTTTTACTGCGGACGGTCATGCTGCGCTACCTGCCATGGATCGTGTGGAATATGCGGCCGCACTATCTGTAGTTCCTGCCGGTTAGGGTTTTCTGAAAAGAATCTAAGCGTATGCCTCGATTGCCGGGACAGTCTCGAGAGGCGTTTGGCTTACCAGGATAAGTTGCTGCAGGAAAAAACCGATCTCGAACGAACGTTACAGATATGCAACATCCAGATGAAGTTTGTCGAGCTTTTGCAGCAAAATACCGGTAAGACATCGACGCTACTGGCTCGGCTCGCAGAAATTCATATTGCTCACAAGCTGGCAAAACTGGAACGAAAAATCAAAGAGGAGAAGAATAATGGCAAACGGCTATTACCATGATATCCTTACGGCACAGGGTTTCGAGCTTTTGGGATCGATACATTACGACCAGAATTTTATCCTCTGGTGGAACCCTAATCTACACGTCGAGGTCTCCTTGGTTGAACTTGATGGTGCTGTGCTCTTAAGAGCTGCCAAGCACTACCGCCTGCAGGCGTGGGGGCAGAATGGCGAGTTGTATTCGCGCGACCTGGAGCAATTTCATGAGTTTCTTACCACGCATTTTGAAGAGTTGCACCTGACGTGCTCTTCTGTGCGTGACCTTACACCGTCCCTTGTTCGCAGACAAATTCAGGAAAAGAAATTCGGACATCTGCAAGATAAGGAGGATGTAACCGCTGATAGGTTGGCACAGCATCTGCAAAAACTCTCCGACGATTTTAATGAAGGCAAGGCTCTTCTGCAGCGTGACGAAGGGCTACTTCAACTTGACTGCGGCCGCTCGCCTCTTTTGCAGCGGTATCTTCAGAACCAGATCGGCTGCAGACGCCGCCAACTTGAACAGTTCCGGACAGAAGCAAAGACCATTCATGATCGACTGGCGGTACAGAAGCATTTGGAAAATGAATACATTCATAAGGGTGAGGCAGTCTGCCTGCTATTTACGATCTGCTCCAATATCCAATTTATCCAGGAAAAGGAGGAATTTACTGAGGCGTTAAATAGCGTAGTCACTGAAATTCAGAATGCCCATACTTATCAAATCAGACAAAAGCTTCAGGGTAGTAAATTAAATATATACGTAAATGAAATCAGCGCACCTGGTGTTTCACTTTTGACCCGCTGGGCAGGTGCTGCATTAAACCCAAGGGAGCTTGTCAGGCTTAATCCCAAGTTCGCTGCCGTGTGCAAAAACTTTGAGGAAGATTATATGGTTTTTGCACAGAAAGATATTTTGTTGGCTGGCGCTATTCAAGAAGAAAAGAAACTTGTCGGCGCGAGGATTATCCGGAACTTTTTTAAACGGCTCGAAGTAGTTCCCGCAGCACCAGCCAGAACTGACCCACGTCCTAAAAGCAGCATGCCTGTGTGGATTGGCAATACCTCTGATGGCGGGACAAGGATTGATTCTCCCTGGGAGTTGCCGCTGGAGAAAATGGGGCATGTTTACATCTCAGGGACAACCGGAGCGGGCAAGACCTTCCTTGCATTCGTAATTGTAGAAGGTGCCCTGGCCTATCCTGACCTTTCAATTATTGTTCTGACCCCCAACCATCAGTGGGTAGGGCTCAAATGCGCCGAAGACAGGCCGGAGGTCTTAGAGCGATATAAACTATTCGGCCTTAAACCGGAGCAGGCACGAGGATTCAATTTCAAATACTATGGAATTGGACAAGGCATTGGTGAGCCTCTTCCAAAAGATTTGCGAAGATTGGCAACCGGTTTGCACGTTCTTAGTTTTAAATATTCGGATGACCGAAGCCGATGTGAGATAAGTGCCAATGTGCTTCAGTCAATATTTGATGCTCGAAGCTGTTCTGAATCCAGCAAGCCTCAAGGTCTTATCATCATCGATGAGGCCCCGCGTTTCACAAGAAAACACGTATGTAAGGAAGCTCAATCTGCAGCGGCTGAAAGTGAAAAGGCCATTAACCTGATAACTGCTGAGGGCCGTAAATATGGGCTGTCGGCAATACTCCTCAGCCAGACTCTCAGGCATTTTTCCTACGACCTTGCGGCCGTCCGTCAAAATTTATCGACACGTATATTCATGCGTAACAGCGACGGTGAAATTGACCATGCATCACAATTTATGGATGATGGACGCGAGATTCTCAGATTGCGAACCGGTGAAGCCTTCATTTGTAATCAGGAATGGGGATGCGTTAAAATTTTGGTTCGTCCCCCCCTTTGCAAGGCCTGGGAGCCAACTGATGCGGAGGTCAAAAAACTTGTCAGCTCGACCAGCGAAGTAGAACAGGCATTATCCAAAGAAGCACAATTGATACTTGATATCGCATGCACGCAATATTATCAAACAGGCCAACCTGTGAGGTTAGCTGTCATAGCTGAACAAGCCGGGGTCACCAGCCGCCGCAAGCTTAATCGTATTGTTGATGAGCTCAAAGAAGCTTCTGCAGTCAAATTTGAGTACCTTAATGAGCGGGGAAAGCCATTGGTTATCATGCCCGTTAATACGCAAAAAACGAACCTAAACCGTACATAAGTGCGGACATAAATGTGCAGAAAAGGAACGGCGTAATGAAAAGCGGACAATATAAGTTACTTCTAAATAGGCACTTACATAAGCCCGATTTGTGTACGCAAAACCCTTTTTGTCCGGTTTTTGAGGTTTTAATCATGGGGTTCAACTTACACTCTGCCCTTGCTAATAAAATGAAGTTTGACCGAATTTGTTTCGCTGCACTCGTAAGTTGTTTCTTATCGAGAATAGCAGAGAGAAGGTGCCGAACATGGAACAGAATTATATGACCGGAGCGGACGTTAACGAGATTGAGATAACAACCCTGTCTCATATTCGAGGCCAGCCGCAGGTCACTAACACGTTGGAAGTTCATCTCCGCGCGCATTTTAACATCAGGTCGGCTTCGGGCAATCCGAATATATCGTTTGGACCGGTTATCCTGTGCGGTCCCAGTGGAACAGGAAAAACAATGGTAGCCAAAGCGCTGCATGCAGAATTAGGCAATCTGGGATTAATTGAAACCAACGGTGTAACGGTAAATAACAAGTTAGAGCTGTTCTCTATTCTTATAAATGCGGATGGGGACACAACCATCTTTATTGATGAAGCCCAAGGGATGAATCCAAAAACTCAGCACGTTCTTTTGACTGCTCTTTCCGAGAAGAAGCTGTATGTGCCAGCCGGCATCTCTTCAATGTGCTCCTGCACCATACCCCTTGCCAATTTTACAATGATTCTTGCCACGACGCACGAATATCTGCTTCAGGAGGCCCTCAGAAACAGAATGAGGATTTATTGCCGGTTTGATTATTACGGGGTAGAGGACCTTGTGGAAATCGTACGTCAAAGAGCGGATATCCTAAATTGGCATTATGAATCAGAGGAGATTTTACGGATTATTGCCCAACGGGCCAAGAGAATACCCAGACTGGCCCTTCACAGGAATCTGCAAACATGCTGGCATGTGGCTAAAAGTCATGACCGGAACATAATTACGCTCGAAGATGCGATGGAGACCTTTTACCATTTGCAAACCGATGAATTAGGATTAGACCAGCTGGACCGTTCCTACCTTGAAATTTTGCTTAAATTTGGTCAAACATCTTTAGGAGTATTGAGCTCGAAATTATCACTCCCGGCTCTGACGATACAAAGGGTGGTTGAGCCGTACCTGCTTAAAGAGGGCTTCATCATCAAGGACAGGTCATCTGTCAGAGTAATAACGGAAAAGGGTAGAGAACATATCGAGAGAACTTCCTTGCCTTCTTTGCAAAGGTGCTTAGAGGATAATAAAAATGCTGCCAGATAATGACCTTAAGGCGATCTGCTCGGTTACCGAGATGGCGAAAAAGCTGGATCTATCCAGGGCAAGATTTTACCAGCTTCAGAAAATGGGTGCATTCCCCAAGCCGGTTTATTGTCCTCGCACCAAGCGGCCTTTTTATCCTCTGGATTTGCAAAAGAAATGCATCGATATTCGCAAAGCCGGAATCGGCTATAATGACCAGCCAGTTCTTTTCTATGCATCACGGAAAGACACATCCGGAAAACTGCAGAACCGGTCAGATCACCAATATGAGGAGCTTATAGGTATTCTAAGGCAAATGGGGCTAAATGTAAGTCTCAAGAAAGTCAAAAACGCGGTTAAATCACTATATCCCGAAGGATTGACACGGTCTTCTGTTGAAGGGCCTGTTATCCGGGATTTGTTCAGATATTTCGACCAGCGAGTGTAATAATGGTGTCTGATTTTCGTAAAGATGCTGTGTTAAAGTTGACAAATAGTAGTGAAGTAATTGTCTGGTTTGTGAGCCGTTTGGGAGTTTTTTGTCCCGTGAAGCTTTTCATATTTTTTTTCATATTTTTGCCAAAAAATAGTTGCGCTATCTTCGGTGAGCGCTACAATGAACAGAAAGCTGACACAAATTGAGTTGAATTCGGCATTAAACGGTTTGCCGCCGGTCCTGACCCCACAGGAGGCGGCAGGGGTGCTGAGGCTCAAACTTTCGACCTTGTATCGCCATATATCTGAGGGTCGTTACAGTGGAGCAGTTAAAAGAGGTAAGCCATTGCGTTTTTGGCGGGATAGATTGGTACAGGAGTTTATGACATGAAACTGGAAAATCGAGAGCGTGTTGATGGTACCCGAGTCACGATAGGCCGTCGCGTGTACTACCGAAATAAAAAACAGAAGACCTCTGTGTGTTACGCCGCCGAGTACCGGGATATAGATGGGAAACAGGTCTGCCGGAATCTTGGCACCAGAAGCCGGGCGCACGCAAGGCGAATGGCAATAGAAATTCAGCAGGAACTGGAGTCAGGAATACAGCGAGTCCCGGAGCTAAATCTTTCTATTGATGATCTTGTCGAGGCATATAAGCAGAACACCAAAAACAAAGGTCTTGCACCAAAGACACAGTGGAAATACGAGACTGACTTGAACAAGCTTAAAGGATACTGTGCTCAAGCCGGCGTTAAACCAGCCAGATTGTTTACGGAAAGTCACCTTTACCATTATCGTAACTGGCTGCGGAAGCAGGATTATGCCGACAAGACCGTCGAAGCTGCAATTGTGCTGGCCAAGCAGATGTTTAAGTGGGCGTGGCGTCAAGGTCTGCTAAGGGACTACAGATTGGCCAGTGCTTCATTCCCAAAGGCTAAGGCTAAACCACAGCCGTGTTTTACTTCTGAACAGGTAGACACTCTTATTGCCGCTGCCGAAGGAGAAGAAAGGCTGGCCTTTGCACTTATGGGCTACGCGGGTCTACGAATTGGTGAAGTAGAACAGCTGCACTGGCAAGACGTTGACGTAAATGATGGCCACTTCACGATGATACACATCAGGCGAGGTGGATCAAACGGAACAACCAAAGACAAAGATGAGCGTTTCGTGCCAGTGCACCCAACAATCGCAGGGTTGTTAGGACCAGCTAAAAGGAACACGGGGCCGGTTTTCAAAAACATTGCAGAGAGGAGTTTGCTAAAACGTCTGAAGGAACTCTGTGAACGATGTGGTTTTGAGAACCCTCGGCAGTATAAACTGCATTCATTTCGGCATTACTTTGCCAGTCTCTGTGCAAATCATAATGTCGCATATCGTAAGGTCCTTGCCTGGTTGGGACACAGCTCTTCGCAGATGCTCGATCTTTATTATCACCTTCACGACGAAGATAGTCAGAAGGCGATGATTGCACTGGCAAAGTCAGACAACGCGACAACTTTCCAGCAACGGCAGAACTCTACGTTTGAGGGCAATTTGAGGGCAAACGGCCAGTCAAAAATCGAGAAAACGCTGCAAGTCCCAGAGGTTCAAGAGCTTGTAGCGTGTCTCTCGGATATAACGGAGAGGGCGGGATTCGAACCCGCGGTCCGCCAAAGGCAGACACCGGTTTTCGAGACCGGCTCGATCAGCCGCTCCGACACCTCTCCGAATGCAAATTGTCGATCTTCAATTGCCAATTGTCAATGCCCAGCACGGCCAAGCCGCTGCGAATCCGCTTTTTGCCAGAGAGCACGGCTCTTTTTAGACACGGATTCACACTGTTTATTAACCACGGATTTACACGGATTTACACGGATTAACATTTAGACACGGATTTACACGGATTCACTTGGATTAACCGCAGAGGACGCCGAGAGCGCCGAGACGAAGAATATAAAGGGCGTTTTCTCTGCGGTCTCCGCGCTCTCAGCGGTAAAAAAACCTCAGGTCTGTGAAATCTGTGGTTTTTTTCTATTT
>Ga0315289_10008305_pt1 | contig 15037 bp, 9 predicted proteins | sample YL17G11_40_MG_FD_203452 | JGI IMG/M metagenome (GOLD analysis project Ga0315289, IMG submission 203452) | Sediment microbial communities from Yellowstone Lake, YNP, Wyoming, USA - YL17G11_40 | ecosystem: Environmental > Aquatic > Freshwater > Lake > Sediment | place: USA: Wyoming | collected...
CCGAGACGGCCTTCATGCATTTGGTATGATAGGGGAGGAGAGTCTTTAAATCATCTTTTTCTGTGAAATTTTTTTTGGCCGGCGCTTGGTAAGATGCGACATAACCCAGGCTTCGAAGCTTTTCTTGGGTTTCCCGGTCCAATTTTTGGCCGGCGGTTCCTTCGGCCGGAGCGGAGAGCGTTTTCAAGAGGCGTTCGTATTTTTGCCGTTGGGTTCCAAGGTCGGCGCTCGCCGCCAGGTTATTCTGCTCATGAAAATCCGTTTCGATATCATAGAGCTCGGGGATCGGCGAATCCATAAATTTTTCGCGGCCTTCGATATACCCCCTGAGGGGGGCCCAGCCCCGGTTATAGTAGGCGGTCAGCGCTTCAAAATAAATGGGCCGGGCGGGCAGTTCCTTTCCCTTCATGAGCGGTGCAAGCGAGCGGCCTTGGAGCGACGGCGGGGCTTCGATCCCCAGAAGATCGCAGATCGTCGGGAAAATATCGATATGGCCGACGTTTTGGGCTGCGCTTCCGGCCTTCCCTCCCGGTGAGAATATGATCAGGGGCACCCAGAGCGTGGCGTTGTAGGCGAAATAGCCGTGGGTCATCTCGCCGTGCTCCCCGAGGGACTCGCCGTGGTCGGCGGTGAAGACGGTCAGCGTTCTCTTGCCGAGATTTTTATCCTTGAGAAAGCCGAAGAGTTTCCCCAGGGCGGCATCGACATAGGCCACCTCACCGTTATAGGGGGAGTCCTTGTATTGCGTTCGGAAAGGCTCCGGCGGCTCGTAAGGCTGGTGAGGATCGAAAAGATGGATCCATAAAAACCAAGGGCCTCCTTGATCGGCAAGCCAGCGAAGGGCGAGCTGAATGACGACCTCGGCCTTTCGCTCGACGAAGGTCAGGTCGTTCAGGCCCTGGCTGCCGTAATTATCGTCGTAGACATCGAAGCCCGTCGTCAGCCCGAACCTTGAATCCAGGGGAAAAGCTCCGACGAATGCTCCCGTGGCATACCCCCGGCCCTTCAGCCAGCCAGGCAGGTTTGTCAATTCCTTGCGGACGATAAAATTGGCGTTGTCGTGAACGCCGTGGACGAGCGGCGTCAGGCCCAAGAGAATATTGGCGTGGGATGGAAGAGTCAAAGGATTGTGAGCGAAGGCCCGCCAGAACAGGAATCCTCTTTGCGCCAGAGCGTCGATGTTCGGCGTTTTGAGCACGGCGCTGTCATAGCAGCTCAGCCGGTCGGGAGTCAGCGTGTCGATCGTGATGAGGAGAACGTTGGGTCGATCTTTCAGGCTTTGGGCGCGGAGACCGGGAATATTAAAGAAAATAAGAAAAAGGGCCATAAAAAAAAGATATTTCCATCTATGAGCAGCAGGAGACATCGTAAAAGATTTTATCACATCCAGCGGACGAATGTCATTGCGTTAGGCAAACCTGATATGTGGGCGGGGGGATGAATTGTCAAGGAAGGGACAGGCGAAGAGCACGGCACGCTATTGACAGGGATTTGAGGCTTGGGATACATTTTGGTTGAAACGCACGAACGTGAACGGATGAAAAAAAGTCTGGTCCTCCCTTTAATTGCCGTGTTGGTCGCGGCCTCTGTCGTCGCCGTCTTTGTCCTGAAGTCCAAAAAGGAAATGAGAGCCGCAGGACTCAACCTGCTTTTTATCACCATCGATACCTGTCGTGCCGACCACCTGGGTGCCTATGGCAGCCGGACGGCCCGCACACCGGTCATGGATGACCTGGCCAGCCGGGGGATCCTTTTTGAGAACTGCTATACTCCGGTCCCTTTAACGCTGCCATCGCATTGCTCAATGTTTACGGGACGGTACCCCATAGGCCACAATGTCCGCAATAACGGCAGCTATTTTTTGGATCCCAGCCAGATGACCCTGGCTGAGAAGATGAAAGAACAGGGTTATCAGACTGCCGCGGTTGTGGGTGCGTTTGTCTTGCTTTCCAAATTCGGCCTGAACCATGGTTTTGATTTTTACGACGATACGCTCGACACTCATAAAATCTACAACAACTTCAGTTCCGAAATCAGCGCAAGCGAGGTGCTGGGAAAATTCCGCCGATGGTTTGCCAGACGGGACGACCGGAAGTTTTTCGCCTGGCTTCACTTTTATGATCCGCATGCCCCCTATACCCCTCCTCAAGATTTTGCCGCCCAGTTCAAGAACGACACCGAGGGGTTGTACTCCGGGGAAGTCGCCTTCGTCGATTTCACCATCGGCCAGCTCATCAAGGACCTTGAGAATAAGGGAATCCTCGGCCAGACGCTCGTCGTCATCTGCGGTGACCACGGCGAGGCTTTTGGCGAGCACCGGGAATTCAAACACGGAGTCTTCTGTTATGAGGAAGTCCTGAAAGTCCCGCTGATTTTTTACAATCCAAGATTGTTTCCGGAAGCGCGATCGGTCCGACAGAGAGTGAATCTGGTTGATCTCTTTCCCACGCTCTGCGAGCTCTACGGTCTGGATACTCCGAAAAGTGTCCAGGGCCTCAGCTTGGTCGGCCTGCTTCAAGGCAGACCGGAAAAAACGGAGAGAACATTCTATATCGAAAGCATGTTCGGGAAGGAAGAGATGAACTGGGCCCCGCTGACGGGTCTCCTCTCCAGCCGCTATAAATATATTTCCCTGCCTCAACCCGAGCTCTATGACCTGGACTATGACAAAGAGGAAAGTCACAATCTGGTCCAGGAAAGAAACGACTTGGTCCGGAAATTGGACGGCGACTTAAGGCGGCTCGTCACGGAATTCTCCGACCGGAACATCGATTCCCGGAGAAAATTGACGGCGGAGGACCGGGAGCGCCTTCAGGCTCTCGGCTATATATCCTCGTCTTCCAACAAGTCCTCAAAGGCCGTTGACCCGAAGACTGGGATCGTCCTGGATAATGAGACGAGAGCCTGCTACGACGAGGCCAAGGAAGGGAACGCGGATGCGGCCGAAACGCGTCTCAAGGAATTGGTCAATCAGTATTCCGGAGTCAAGACCCCCGCGCTCTATGACGCGGAGTATCTCATCCGCATGAAGAAGAACCAAAAAAGAGAGGCCATGGACGTGTTGAAAAGAGCGATGGCCGATTTTCCGAGGGTTGACCGTTTCTATGTCCTCTACGCTCTGAACGCCTTCCAGATGAACGAGGACCAGGATGCCGAACTGAAATGCCGCGAACTCCTGAAGGTCAATCCCCTGTTTTCGAGCGCCTACATCATCCTCGGCGAAATATCCGTCAGGAAAAAGCAGATTCCGGCGGCCATTTCCTATTTCCGCAGGGCGCTGGAGATTGAGCCTCAGAATATCCTATTAAAAATCAAATACACGGAACTCCTCATCTCCCAGGAAGACTATGTCTCGGCCATGACGGCCTATGAAGAGCTCCTGGAGAATGAGGACGTTCAGCGGGACAGCGGCCTGCTCTTTAAGATCGGCCTGTTCACCGCCAAGTATGGGAAATCGGAGAAAGCCGAGGAATTGATGCGGCGGGCTATCGAGCTCGAGCCCAGGGGAAAGTACTACTTTTATTACGCCCTGATCCTTGCTAAAAACAATAAAGTGGAAGAAGCCTTGAAGAATATGGAGATGGGTTTATCCCAACATGGAAATGAGTTGAGCGCGGAGCAGCGGCAGATCGCCCAAAAAGCGATCCAGATGTGGAAACGCTAGACGTTTCTTTAAGGAGACTGAACTGCCCGGTGCTTTCGGGACGGTCGCCTTCCTTGCAAAACATATAAATAATCCATATTTTTGGAAGACGTACAAATATTTGGATTTTGGCTGGGGAGCGGTCGCCGGATACAGTTCCTTAATTTATTGATAAATAATGAATTAAAATTATCCGGCCCCAAAAAGAGACTTGGCATAAATATTGCTTATTAGATAGAGGCGGAAAATGTATATGATTAAAAGGAGGTGGTTTATCAGGCCGGAGAATGTCTATTTTTAAGGGAATAGGTTGAGTGAAGTCTTTCACTCCAAGGAAGGGAAAATGGGACACCTCGCACAGAGGTGAAAAAGGAGGGCTAATTGAAAAAAGCTTTTAGCTTACTCATTTTGTTGTGTCTCGCGGGGGCCTTCTCCTTCGCTCAGGATTACGGCGCCGTCAAGGGCACGGTCACCGACTCGGAAGGGAATCCTCTTCCCGGCGTTAACGTCACCTTGACCGGCTCCAAAACACCCCCCCGGACAACCGTGACTTCTGAAAAGGGCAATTTCAGGTTCCTCAACCTGCCCGTGGCGTCCGACTACACGGTTAAATTCGAGCTCCTGGGTTTCAAGACAATCCTCCGCGAGAAACAGGTCATTTCTTACGGGAAAGACGTTATCTACGATGTCAAAATGGAGCAGGCCACACTGGCTGAGGAAGTCACGGTCGTGGGAAGAACCCCGGTCATCGACGCCAAGAGAACTCAGGTGGGTGTCAACATTACTTCGGATCAAATCATGTCCTTGCCCACATCCAGGAACCCCTGGGTCATGATGGCCTTGGCTCCCGGCATGATGATCGACCGAGAAGACGTCGGCGGAAGTGACGCAGGCCAGCAGTCAGCTTACTACGGACACGGAAGCTCCGGCGGCGACCAGACCTGGAACGTGGACGGCGCCAACATCACCGACTATTCCGCTCTCGGCGCGGCACCTGCTTACCTCAACTTGGCAAGCTACGAGGAATTGCAGATCAATTACGGAAACAACGATGTCCGCTCCCAGACGGGGGGAGTCCAGATCAATTTCGTCACAAAAAGGGGCGGAAACAACTTTTCCGGATCTTTCTACATGGATGCCGAGGACAAGAACTGGCAGTCCAAAAATTTCACGACTGAGCTCAAAAACCAGGGATTCCAGCCACCCGGAATCAACAGGATCTATCTTTATGGCGCCAATTTCGGCGGACCGCTTATCAAGGACCACGCCTGGTTCTATGGTTCCTGGGGGATCCAGGACCTCCACACCTTGACTATTTCCGGGGCCAAAGATGACACCTGGCTGCAGTCCGGTTATGCCAAGCTGGATTTCCAGCTGTCCAAGAACACCCGGGCGAGCGGCTTCCTCGAGTACGACAGCAAGATTAAGTTCGGAAGGACCGCCTGGGGCTCTTCTTACCAGGCACCGGAAACGCTCTATAACCAGGATGGGCCGACCTACATCGTCAAGGGCGAACTCGAACAGATGTTCGGGAACCTCTTCCTCAACGCGAAAGTGATCTATTCCCATAACACCTTCTACCTGCACCCGGCTCTTGGATCAAGGCAACCCTTTGGGCAGGGCCCCATTATGCGGCGGACGTATTCTCCGTCCGAATACCACACGGGCAACGTCGATGACTACGGAACGATCCGGCCCACGTTCAACGTCAACTTCAACGGGAACCTGTTTGTTGAGAACGTCCTGGGGGCCAATCACGAGATCAAGTTTGGCGCTGACTATGTCCAGTCCACGGTCTCGACCTATGATTTGTACCAGGATAATTATGAGGTTGTCGACTACGGAGACGGTTGGGTTGAAGCCTGGCTACACCAGGATTATCTTCTGAATTTGTGGCTGGCCAAGTACGCCGTGTTCGCCCAGGACACGATGACCTGGGGCAAATTCTCGCTGAACCTCGGGCTCCGCTTCGACATCGAAGACTCCAGAGCCAAGAATGAGCATCAGCCCGCAGCCCCGTGGCTTTCCAAGTATCTGGGTGATATCACTCTGACCGAGGCCAAACCGCCGAAGACTTTGAATACGCTTTCCCCCAGGCTAAGCCTGATCTATGACCTGACCGGCGACGGCAAAAACGTCTTCAAGATCAACGTGGCCCGGTATGGCTCCCAGAGCGGATACAACCTGGGCGGATTTATCAACCCGCTCGGCTGGCGCGAGATCGACCTGCGCTGGGTGGATAAAAATGGAGACAACAAACTCCAAGCCGACGAGCTTTTCGGCACGGACTGGGATACGAGCGAGCCGACCGTCGATCCTCTTAACCCTGACGGCTGGTCCTACTATTCCGGTTTCGACCTCGCCAATCCCCTCAGCTCGACACCCTTCAATAAAGTCGCTTCCAATTATACCTCGCCCGTCCTGGATGAACTCTCGGTGTCCTTCGAGAAGGAAATCATCTCCGATTTCGTGGCCCGAGTCGAGTTTTTCTACAAGAAGGGCCACAACCTGACCTGGGACAATGGAATCATGTCCGACGGATCGATCGAAACCAAGGACAATTATTATCTTGCCGGACATAACAGCAGCATCGACAAAGACTACTACGGACGTTATCAGTATCCTTCGGCCTCCTACAGGACGAATTCCAAAAATCAGTATACCCGGTACATTGCAGGGGAGCTCGTGTTGAAAAAGAGGCTCTCCAACAACTGGATGTTGGACGGCTCGATCACCTATATGGACTGGAAATACTTCTACGGCGGCGACTATTTTAACCCGTCCAATGTTGCCTACTATGACGGGGGGTTGCAGGCTCCCCAGAGCGGCGGTTCCGGTTTCAGCGATGTTTTTGTCAACTCCCGCTGGATGGGAAAACTCACCGGCCTCTACCAGTTCCCCTTCGGAATCAACGGCAGTTTCACATTTGTGGCAAGGGAAGGCTATGTCCTGCCGACTTATGTCCAGGTCTCTATGCCCAGGATCGGGAGAAGAAACTTGTATGGGCATGAAGGCGGCGGCGGCCTATTCGGAGACACCCGTCTTTCCAACTTTACAGAGCTCAACCTCAGGGTGGAGAAAGTCTTCCAGCTTGCTGGAGCGACGACCGTTGTCGTCGCCGCAGACGCCTTCAACGCCTTGAATTCCAACACGACCCTGGCCAAAGTCGGTCTGATCACGTCTACCAAATTCATGGTGCCTCAGCGCATCCTCAACCCCAGAGTGTTCAGGTTCGGAGTTCGGTTCACCTTCTGAGCCATTCTCTCGTACGAGTTCAAAGCCCCTTCCGGGTTCACCCGGAAGGGGCTTTTTTTTATTTTTCCTTGAAAGTGATAAAATAGGGGAGGAGGATTTTGATGAAAAAAGGCGCGATTTCTGTAACTATCCTTTTATTTTTATCGGCCGTCCTAGTTTACCCGCAGAGCTACAGAGGCCAGGGACGAATGACGGGTGTGGTCACCGACCTAGACGGAAAACCGCTGGCAGGCGTGAAGGTCAAACTTTACTCTCAAAAAGGCGGGGCCGGATTCGAGGAGGTAACAGACGCTAAGGGCGAGTGGAAAGCCAACTATGTGCGCGGCGGCGGCTGGAACATCGACTTCGAGATGGCCGGCTACATGCCCAAGAAAATCAGCACGACGATCATGGAAAACTTTCAAAACCCGCCTATCTCGACCAAACTCCAGAAGATCGAAGGCCCGGTCATTTCCGATGAGCTCAAGGCCGGCCTGGACGCGGGGAACAAACTTTTCGTGGAGAAAAAATTCGAGGAGGCGGCCTCGACCTACGAAAAACTTCTGGCCATCAATCCTGACGTCTATATTATCAACAAGAATATCGGCAACTGTTATTTCGAGCTCCAGAAATATGACAGGGCCGAGGAGTGTTACCAGAAAATCTTGGAGAAAGAACCGACCAACCCCGAAATCATCACCCTCATCGGCAACTGCTATGCCAACCGGGGGGAGAATGAGAAGGCCATGGAATGGTATAACAAGGTTGATTTCGAGAAAATTAGCGACCAGATGGTCCTGTTCAACATCGGCTCGAGCTTCTATAGCCAGTCCAAGTACCAGGACGCCCTGAAGTACTATAAACGGGCCATCGAGATCCAGAAGGATTTCCTCGACGCCATTTATCAGCTCGGCCTAACCTACCTGGCCATGGGCAATAACGCGGAGGCCATAGCCACCTTTGAAAGCTACCTCAAGTACGGCGAAAATTCGGAGAAGGCCAATCAGGTCCGGCAATTCCTCGAATTTTTAAAGAAAAAATAAAAGCTGGACAATTTCACAAAATATGAGGATAAGTTTGATCCTTCTTTCTCCGCGTGAATTAGTGGAGCGCTTCCTTATCCGGCGCTTTTCTTGGCCATGGGAAGGATGCCGCCGGCCAGCTCTCCGATCACGTTGATCAATTCCGTGTTGGACGGAACGACGATCTTGGCGTTATTGGCGAAGGCCTTTTCCACCGTTTCCAGCCTTCTCAACAGCTGGGCGTTGCCGATGAAATATTGATTGGCGGCCTCGTTGACCAGCTTGATGGCCTGGGCCTCTCCTTCGGCCTCGAGGATCCTGGCCTGCTTGCCGCCGTCGGCTTTCTTGATCTCCGCTCGCCGAGCGCCGTCTGCTACCGTCTCCGTCGCCGTGGCAAAGTCGATCGCCGCGATCTTCTCGTTCTCCGCCTTGACGACCTTGTTCATCGTCTCCTGAACGTCCTTCGGCGGGTCGATCTCTTTGAGCTCGGTCCTGACGATGTCGATGCCCCAGCTCTTCGTTTCCTCCCGCAACGTCTTTTGAAGCTCGAAGTTGATCTTGCCGCGTTCGCTGTTGGCGGATTTCAAGGTCAGGGTGCCGATGATATTCCTGAGCGTCGTTCGGGCCAGGTTGACGATCTGCCACTGGTAATTATTGACGTTATACTGGGAATTCTTGACGTTGTCCTCGTCGTCCTTGACCTTGAAATAGACCTGGGCGTCGACCCGGGCGTTTAAATTGTCGTTGGTGATGATTTCCTGGGGTTGGGCGTCGACCATGACCTCGGTGACGTTGATCTGGAACATCCTGTCGATGACCGGAATGATCCAATTAAAACCGGAGCGGGCGAACCTATTGTACTTGCCCAGTCGTTCGATCAGTCCCCGGTGCGTCGGCCGGACGATCCGGATCCCGCCGAAAAAGATAACGACGATGATCCCGACGACGATATAGATGATGCTTTCCATATTCCCCTCCTTATTTCTCAGGGCTCACTCTGGCGATTCATATATTTTATCCATATTTTCTCTCCCGTGCAACGTCCATAAAATTATTCCTATTGACGCGCCGGGGAATTTCAATAAAAATTCGTGGTGCGGGCCGAAATAAGGAAACCCATGTCGCTTGATATCTCGGGCAAAGGAGTCAGGCCGTGACCTCCAGGGAGCGGATGAGGCTGGCCATCGACAAGGAAAAGCCCGACCGGCTTCCCGTGACGATCCACCAGTGGCAGAAGTATCACCTGGATACGCACATGAACGGGATGAGCGAGCTCGAGGCCTTCCGGGAAACCGGCCTGGACGCTCAGATCCAATATTTCGAGTCCATGGCCCAGTTCTGGGTGGCGGATGCCGATTTCACAAAGCTCAACACATCCGCCTGGAATGACGCCGCAAAAATCGTGAGCGACGATCCCGACCATCGTCTCGTCCATCACGTCATCACCACGCCCGCCGGCATCCTGACCTACAGGACCGAAGGCGACCGGAAGACGACCTGGATCACCGAGTACCTTATCAAACACGACAGTGATATCGACCTGATCAAGAAATACATGCCCGTGCCGCGCCTGGATAAAAAGCTGGTCACCAGGGCCTATGACGAGGTCGGAGACGACGGCATCCTCCGCGGTTTCGTCTGGGGCGACCAGGCCGGCTGCTGGCAGCATGCCGCTTGCCTTTATGACATCAACGCCCTCATCATGGCCACCTTCGACAAGCCCGCCTGGGTGCATGAGCTCCTCCGGATTCTCCTGGATAAGAAGATGCAGTTCATCGAGTCGATGAAGGGGGCGAAATTCGACCTCATCGAGACCGGCGGGGGGTCGGCGTCTTCGACGCTCATTTCACCGAAATTGCACAAAGAATTCTGCCTTCCCTACGACCGGATCATGCATGAGTCCCTGCATGACCTCGGCTTCAAAATCACCTACCATACTTGCGGAGGGACGCTGGGGATCGAGGACCTGATCGTCGAGAACCAATGCGATGTCTCAGAAACCTTGGCCCCGCCCAGCATCGGCGGCAACCAGGAACCGTGGGAATTCAAGAAAAAGATAGGCACCCGGCTGGCCATGATCGGCGGAGTGGACCAGCACAACACGCTGACCGTAGGGACGCAAGAGCAGATCCGGCAGGCCGTGTTCAAGCTGTTTGAAACGGTTGGCCGGGACGGAGGCTATATCTGCTCGGCCTCCGACCATTTTTTCGAGACGCCGGTCGAAAACCTCGCCGCCTTTGCCGGGGCCGCCAAGGAGTGTGTGTATTGAAGGTCATGACCCGGCGTCCGGTGGAATGGCCCTTGGACGCGCTCCCTCGGTCTTCGAATAAACAGGACCGCCTGAGAGTGCCGGTTGAATAATCGGTGGGGATCGATAAAGTCAATGATCCTTCGTCGATCAGGAAGGAGAATAAGAAAGGCGCCACCCGTGCTGAAGTTCAATTTATGTATTTGACTCTCTTTCGTTTCGTGTGGGTGAATTCGGGAGTCCGTGACGCCCCGCTTCGACCATCAGCGAAGGCAAAACCTTCGCGGGAGCAAGAACCCTGCGGATTCCATGTTTCATGATCCACTCGCGATAGAAGAGAACTATATATTCTATAAAAGGAGTGAATGAAAATGGATGGCAGAACGATGGACAAAAAAATCATTTTAGCCTTGATTTTTCTGGCCGCGATCGCGGCGTCCCCCCAGGCTTTCCCAAACTCCAAAGAAGAGGCGATCGTTCTGACGCCGAAGCCGGGGCCCGAGCCGCGCATCAACGGTGCGAAGATCTTCGGCGTCAGGCCCGGCTCGCCGTTCCTGTTCACGATTCCCGCCACCGGAGATCGGCCGATGACCTTCGCGGTCGACGGCCTGCCGGCGGGTTTGATCGTCGATCCCGACACGGGCCGGATTTCGGGTCAGCTGGATGCGCCCGGCGATTATGTCGTGACCTTCAGGGCTTCCAACAAGTTCGGCCGGGCCGAGCGGATGTTCAAGATCGTCTGCGGGGAAACGCTCGCTCTCACGCCCCACATGGGCTGGAACAGCTGGTATGTCTGGGAGAACCATGTGACGGACACGATCATGCGCAATGCCGCCGAAGCCATGGTCTCAAGCGGCATGATCAACCACGGTTACATGTATGTGAATATCGACGACTGCTGGTCGGTCAAGCCCGGCTCGAACGATGCCACGCTCCAGGGCGAGGCGCGCGATGGAAAAGGGAAAATCAACGCCAACAAACGCTTTCCGGACATGAAAGCTATGACGGACACGATCCATGCCAAGGGGCTCAAGGCCGGCATCTACACCTCCCCCGGACCGACGACCTGCGCCGGGCATGTCGCCGCTTACCAGCACGAGGAGCTCGATGTCGCCCGCTTTGTCGAGTGGGGCTTCGATTTCCTCAAGTACGATTGGTGCTCGTACGACGGTATCGCTAAGGACAAGAGCCGGGAAGAGCTCCAGAAGCCCTACCGCCTGATCAGCGGAATTCTCAAAAAACAGAAGCGGGACATCGTGCTCAACCTCTGCCAATACGGGATGGGCAATGTCTGGGAATGGGGGAGAGAGGTCGGCGGCAACAGCTGGCGCACGGCCGGCGACTTGGGAGGGTCTTTTGAGGGAATCCCGATGGCGCTGTTCCGCGACGGGTTTGACGTCTATGCCAAGAATGAGCTCCAAAAACACGGCGGTCCAGGAGCCTGGAACGATCCCGACTATCTGCTGCTGGGCTATTTGAGCAACTGGAAAGGGCGGACCGCTCCCTCTCCGCTGACGCCCAACGAGCAGTACACCCACGTGTCGCTTTGGTGCCTGCTGGCCGCCCCGCTGATCTTCAGCGGCGATATCACAAGGCTGGATGATTTCACCCTGAGCCTGTTGACGAATGACGAAGTGATCGAAGTCGACCAGGATCCTTTCGGACAGCCGGGAAAACGAATCACCAAGGACGGTGACCTGGAAGTCTGGGCGAAAGCCATGGAGGACGGATCGCTGGCCGTCGGATTGTTCAACCGCGGCAATGCCGTCTCCACGGTCACGGCCAAGTGGGCGGACCTTGGGATCAGCGGCAAACAGCGGGTTCGCGACCTATGGCGGCAGAGCGATGTCGGCGTGTTCGAGACCGAGTTCCAAGCCGCCGTCGCCCGTCACGGCGTCGTTCTAATCCGCCTCTGGCCGGTTCATTGATCAAAGCATCTTCGATCCGGGGACTGAACGATGACGGGCTATGAACGAATCGCCGCGGCCATGGACGGGCGGATGCCGGATAAGATCCCCATTATGCTTCACAATTTCATGATGGCGGCGCGCGAACGCGGGATCACCATGCGGCAGTTTCGCCAGAGCCCACCCTTGATCGCCGAGAGTTTCATCCGGGCCGCCGAAGCCTATGACGTGGACGGAATCCTGGTCGATGTCGATACCGTCACCTTGGCCGGCGCAGCCGGCGTCCCTATCGATTTCCCGGACGATGAGCCGGCGAGGTGCCGTTCGGGAAGGCTCGATCGCCTGGACATGGTCGAAGTTTTGGAGCCGGTGGACATTCAGAGCTATCGAGGCGTCTCCATCTGGCTCGAAGCCGTCCGGCTGTTGCGACGCCATTTCGGCAACGACATCATGGTTCGCGGCAACTGCGACCAGGCGCCCTTTTCCCTGGCCGGCATGATGCGCTCGCCCGCCCTGTGGATGATGGACTTGCTCGAAGAATGCAACGGGCCTCTCATCTTTAAACTTCTCGACTTTTGCCTGGATGTCTCCCAGCAGTTCATCCGGCTGATGGGCGAAGCCGGCGCTCATATGGTTTCCAATGGAGACAGCCCGGCGGGGCCGGACCTCATTTCTCCTGACATGTACCGCCGGTTCGCGCTTCCCTACGAAAAAGAACTAGTGATTGCCGCTGGACGGCTGGGGCTACCGTATGTCCTGCACATCTGCGGGAACACCAGCCTGATTCTCAAGGACATGGTTTCCACGGGCGCCGACGGCCTGGAACTGGATTACAAGACGGATGTCCGGCTGGCCCACGATTTGATGAAAGACAGATGCACATTCTTCGGCAATCTGGATCCGGTGAATGTGCTGGCCTTGGGAAACCGGGATCTTGTCGAGAGAAAGACCAAGGAGCTCGTCGAGATGTTCTCCGATGCGCCCCGCTTTGTGCTCAACGCCGGATGCGCCATTCCGGCCGAGACGCCAAAAGAAAATATCCGGGCCATGATCCAGGTCGCCCGGAATTTCCGCTAACGGATTCGTTTTATCTAAAATCCCGAAGGGAGAGACGGTATGAAAGATGCGATCATAAAAATCGGATTCTTGATCATTTTCGCCTCGGCCTCTCTCGTCTCTGCCGGAATAGCGGCAGAGGAGTGGCCGTTCCTCAAGCACTACGACCAGGCGCATCTGGCCCAGATTGCCCTCCCGCTGGGCGGGATCGGGACGGACAGACAGCCCGAGCACGAATATCTCTACATGGAATTTCCTGCCTACGGCGGGCAGCAGATGGTCCGTTTCGGCAACTGGAAGGGCGTCAGGCAGGGCCTGCTGAAGAACCTGGACGCGCCCATCGAACTCTACGATTTGGCCGCGGATATCGGCGAACGGAACGACCTGGCCCAGAAAAACCCGGAAATTGTTGAAAGAATCCGCCGGAACATGAAGAGCGCCAGGCATCCTTCCAAAGAATTCCCGTTCCCGGCTTTGGATAGCTAACCGGGGTCAAACCTACTCGTTACGCATCTTCCCCTGGTGAATTTTGCGTAACGAGTAGGTTTGACCCCGGAAATTAATACTTCTGCCAGTCGGGCTTGTGGTCGTAGACCCACCTGTAGTAATCGGTTTTTTTGAGCTCGGAGGCGGCCTCTTCGTCAAGGAGGACGATGGCCCGCTGGTGGAGCTGGAGGACGGAAGCCGGGACCATGGCCGTGATCGGTCCCTCGATCGTCTGGGCGATGGGCCGGGCTTTTGCCTTGCCGAAGGCCAGGAGCAGGCAGGTCCGGGACTCCATGATCGTTCCCAAGCCCATGGTGATGACGTGGAAGGGAACCTTCTCCTCTCCGCCGAAGTCTTCTTCCTGATCCTTGCGCGTCACGGCCGTCAGGGTCTTGATCCGAGTCCTCGAGGTCAGGGAGGAAGAGGGTTCGTTGAACCCGATGTGGCCGTCCCGGCCGATCCCGAGGATCTGGATGTCGATGCCGCCCGAAGATTTGATCTTCTCCTCGAATTCGCGGCAGGCGGCAGGGATGTCGGGGGCCATGCCGTTCGGGATGTTCACCCTTTCTTCGCGGATGGCGATGTGGCTGAATAGATTTTTCCACATATAGCTGTGGAAGGACGCCGGATGCGAAGGATCCAGGCCGATATATTCATCGAGGTTGAAGGCGGTAATCCGGCCAAAATCCAGTCCTTGCTCTCGGTGCATTTGGACCAGGAACTGATAGAGCAGAAGCGGTGTTTTTCCCGTGGCAAACCCTAGGACCGCGTCAGGTTTTTCCCGGACAAGCCTGGCGATGATCCTGGCTCCCAGGAGGCTCGTCTGCCGCAAATCAGACTGGATAATGACTTCCATGGCGCCCATTATAGCAGAGTCGGCTTAAGAGGAGAACTGCTTCCAGAATTTCCGCTAGGATAGCCCGACGGGACCTGTCCCGGTTCACCCCCGGCGCCCCTCGCGGACCATCTTGTTCATATCCAAGCACTTATTATCTTGGCACCAAACGCTCGGGTCGGCGGGGGGCCCCCGAACCGAGCCACCCATCGGGCATCGACGCCATTTATCTATCCTCATTTATATTATTCGGCTATCACCAGTAGTGGCTCCTAATGGCAATAACGGGCTTGCTCCCTTTCAGGGGATTATTCCGCAACTCCGGCCGGCTGAGAGAAGGCGTTTTTTCTTGACCCAAGCTTGTCTTGCTCATTTTTCTGTGGTAATGAATAGGCGATCGTCACGGCTCTCGGAGAAGATATCGTTAGGACGCGCTTATGAAATCTCATTCTTCCTCGCGCAAAGAACAGCTTCGATTAGCGGCGGCGGTTTTGATCGCCTTGTCGGCCGCGGCGATGGTCTTCTTTTCTCCCGGCTGCAAGGGGACGGGCGGATCGCCGAGCCAGAAAAAAAGACATCTTACTCTGGCCGTCATCCCCATGGGGA
>Ga0315289_10008306_pt1 | contig 15037 bp, 14 predicted proteins | sample YL17G11_40_MG_FD_203452 | JGI IMG/M metagenome (GOLD analysis project Ga0315289, IMG submission 203452) | Sediment microbial communities from Yellowstone Lake, YNP, Wyoming, USA - YL17G11_40 | ecosystem: Environmental > Aquatic > Freshwater > Lake > Sediment | place: USA: Wyoming | collected...
TCTTCGTGTCATCATAGAGTTTGTAATACAGCCAATAGAACCTGTTCGAGTTGATGGATGCGTCGAGGTTGCCTGAATAAGTTACCTGCGCAGGCGTCTTTATCTCTATCGTGCCGCCCTCCGTGGCAGTTGTCTTGAAAGATTCGCAGCTCGCCGAGCCGGCCATGCAGTTCGTCTTGCCCGGGTCTGTGACAGCAGCGCAGTCGTATTCAGCCACGTACAGCTGCGACTCAGCTATCCTGCTGTCCTTCAATCCCTTGACATAGGAGTTGAGGAAAGAGTGGCTCAGATCACCAACAGCGTAGTTCACTTCATCAGCTGAAGGCGGGGTTGGATCGGTGCAGTACCAATAAGTAGTTGCCTGCGTCCCGCCGTTTGCTGCTATGTCAAGCGAAGCCTCCTGCGTTGCATACACCAAATCCTGCGATAAAAATCTTTTCGCGATCTCCAAGTTAGCATTAGCAATATCCTCCTTCGTCCTTTGCTGGTAGGCGAAGCTGTAGCCCGAACCGGTAGCGAGCTGGTTGTACGACCACAACGAAAGCATCAGGACTCCCACTAGTGCAACAATGACTATCGTGGCATAGGCTATGCCCTTCATAATATTTATTATGCCGTAGCCCGTTATATAAATTTGTTAAGCGGCTAGGACCACTGCGTCACATATGCCTTTGTGTAGATACCTGAGACCGATACCGGTATCAGAACTTCAACGACGCGCGTATTCTTGTATGATGGGACGGCACTGCCAGCCTCGAGGCTCGGCTTCTTGACAGGCTTTGCCTCGACGATTATCTGGTTTATCTTGTCTATGATGTCTGACGCTGAGATGGAGTCGAGCGTGAAGGCCTTGCCGCCTGTGGCCGATGCCATGTCCTGATGGTACTGCGTCACAAGGTCTGTGCAGGCGCACTGCAGCAGCAAATCCTGGTTTGCGCAGACACCGCCCGGGCAGCCAGCGTTTTTGAAACATATCGTGCCGCACTCCTTCCTGTCCTTGCCCGTGAAATCTATCTGCTGTATTGTGAATATAGGTATCTTGTTCTCCTGCGCGCTTTTTATTCCAGCCTCCAGACTTTTTCGCTGCTCGACATAATCCTGGCCAGGGCAACAGCCAAACCTGCTGCTGCTAAAACATTCGCTTCCTTCAGGCAGTTCGTCCGAAATAATTATTCCAAGTTTCACAGATAGCGGGCTCCACTCCTCCACTGGCCCTGCTTCAACTGCACAGGCAATACCGTGACCGTAATCCTCGTCTGTCTGCACTCCCACACCTTTTGCTGTCTTGGTATCGCAACTGCTCTCTATATCTGTGATACCGCGGCAGTGGAAGTACGGCGTTTCCGGAAACTGGTCCGAGCACTGCAGCTTGTAGCCGTTGCAGCAGTCAGCGCCTCCAGGCAATATGTAAAGCGTGGCTGAAACTTTTTTGCCTGCGCTTATGAAACTTTCAATCACAGCAGGCAACCGCGTGCTTATCTCCTTCACAGCGTAGCACATGCTCGCCGATGCGTCAAGGACCATGACGATCTGCACATCCGGGGTTATGTCCGGATACGGCACTCTAACATGCCACTTGCCTTTGCCATACAGAGCATCCAATCTCCATTCAAGCTCCTTCACAACGTTCACGTCGCCAACACCCGGGCCGAAGTTGACAGTGTCATTTCCCGTATAGGCGGCTATGCCAACGAGCTCCATCATGCTCCTTCCGGACTTTTCCTCTGTCATGAAAAATATCGAGTTCACTCCGGCATGAACTTCCTCGTAGACGTGCCTCTCGACCATTGCCAAAACAGTCTTGCCGTAGCTTCCAATCATGAAATACCTTATGAGCAGTATGACGCCTATGACAGCTATGGCGAGTATGAGGAAGCCGAATATTTCGAAGACCTGCCCTTTCATGTTATCGCAACCCTCCCGTCCGAATATATCAGCGACAGCATGTGCTCGCCCGGCGATTTCAAACCAGCAAAGTCGAGCTGGCAAATCATCTGCCTGCAGATTTTTTTCTTGCTGCCCGAAGGTGTCAGACACAGCGTGTTGTCTGTTGCATTGTAAGCAACAGTGCCGTGCAGGTAGACTGAAGCAGAAGATTTAACAGGCCTGCCTTTATTCCCGAGCTGGCATGACCAGTCTATGAATCCTGCAATCTTCTCCAGCTCGCCGTCAACAAGCTTCACCTCCATTATGCCTGGCGTCACAAGTTTAGCGGAGCGCCTTATTGCAACAGGCATATCCAGTTTTATGCTGTCCATCAGCGCTGCTCCATAAGAAAAATCCTTTGCGCCGAAAGACCAGTTGGCGCCTGTCGGCAGCGAGTTCTTTCCCATTTCATAAACATTGGCGCGCCAGCCGAACTCGTAGCTCCTCGCGCACTCAGGTTCTATCGCTTCGTATCTCTCAGAAAACTCCTCCAGTCTTCCCACATCCACAACATTCGAAAAAATACTTTCCGTTGTCGTCCTGTATGCAAGGCAGTCGTAGGAATTGGAAAGCATGAGCAAAACATCTGTCGCGCTCGACACAACGTTCAGGCTCTTCTGCGCCTCCTTTTCTTTTACTGTAGATTCGGATATGGACTGGTACAGCAGGATAAGCAGCACCACTATCATAACCAATGTTATTGGCTTGACTATGTACGAGAGCTGGCCTTTCATGTTATGCACTCAACTCCTATCTGCGGGCATAGTTTGTTTAACACGCAGCAAGGCGAGACCTTGCATCCAGTCTCTGTCGGGAACGGATAGCCTACAGTCCCCATGTTGCCGCCGCCATCCTTCACACTTATCGTCGGATACGCACCAGCGTCGTTGTACCAGACGCACATGGTGCCGCACTCGGCCGAGCCTCGCAGCAGTGTTATGCTATGAGACGTGGCATCGACCCTCAGCCACTCGCCCCAGTGTCCGTTGCACTCGTCGAGCTTCAAGCTGTCAGGCAGACTTGCGTCGCATTTGTAAACGACGAAAGCATGCCTATAGCCGCTTGACGAAGTGAAGGTTGCGTAAACATCCTTTGCAGGCACTCCGGCAGCCCGGAATATCGAAAGAACGCCGACTGCATGGTCCCCACAAAAGCCTACGCCGTTGCAGTCGCTGCCAACGTAACTCGCATCGCCAGCGCAACACCCGGAGTACGCGCAGCAGCCGCCAAACTCTTTTTTATAGTTCTCGTTTGCGGCTATAGTCTTTTCAGAGGCCTGAACGTAGCACATGTTGCCTGCGCCGCCGCACAACCCTGCTGGACTAAGAATCGATGAGTAGCGGCTGTAGTCGAACGCCCATCCTTCAGGCACAGCTGATACAATCGTCTTCGCAACCTCCTTCAGGTTCCAGTTCCTCCTGTCCAAAAATTTCAACACCTCTTCGCTGCAGACGTGAATCACGTTCGGCGTCCAGTGCGGATCATGTAACGTGCAGTCAGTCTGGTCTGTGTTTGTGAAGCATGGCGATGAGGCAAACGAACCGGCAGAGCATGACGGCCTTGATGACGAGCCGCAGTCAACGCAGTTGTAAGCGGTCTCCCACTGCGTCTTGTTGCCAGGCCCCCAGCCGTTCGCAGTATCGGGCCTGCCCTCGCATATGCCGTTGCCGCAGCAAGCAAGCGGTTTGTCCTTGACGCAGATGTCAGTCCCGGGGCAGGCAACCAACCCGTTGCAGCACGAATACTTCTCCGCCCTTTCGCCTTCTTTTGTGCACCTGGTCTTGCAAGGCTCCGAATTCTTGCAGTCCGGGTCGCATATTGCCGAAATCTCGATGTTGCAGTCTGCGTCGCATATGCCGTCGTATTTCAAAACAAGTATTCCATCCTTCCTCGTATAATTCGCGCAGCCGCTGTAGCATTTACCGTCAGGTATTTTCGTCTTGACATTTTCAACAGTAGTCACCTTGCTCTCTGCCGGGCAGTCCGGATCGCAGAAGCCTGTCTTGCCGTTGGAATAAATATTGTAGCAGTCGGTGTCGCATACTCCTTTCTTGACGTTGTTGCAGTCTGGGCTGCATATGCTGTCTGCCTCGCCGTCCTTTATGCAGGACTTCTCGCACACGCCGCTGTATTCGTTCGTGTAGCAATTCCTGTCGCACGTGGCCGGATACAAGCTGCTGCAAAGCGGGTTGCACGCACCGCTTGCATCGTTCATGCACTTCTGGTCGCAGATATTCTTCACAACGCATGCAGGGTCGCAAACTTCATCCTTGGCATTGCATACACAAGTGTCGTTCGTGATCATTATCCTGTTGTCGTTGACGCCCTTCGCTATGCAAAGGGTTTTCGGGTTGGAGAATATGTACGGCCCGCTGCGCGTGTCGGCTATGAAATAATTTTGCACTGCCTTGTCGCTGTATTTTATTATGATTGACTTGTAGTCTATGAAAAGGTTGAACCTGAGGCCTTTGGTCAAGTTCTGCTGTATGTACATCGACCCCGAAGAGGCGGCAACCCTGTCTATTGCTATGGATGTGTCGCGCGCCATGGACTGGAAGGCGGACTCGTATGTATTGACAGTCTGCTGCGAGAAGACCATGTTCACTACAAGGGCGATGAGTATGAACGATATAAGAACACCGGCAGCCTCGAGTATTGTCTCGGATATTATTATGCTTCCTTTCAAATATTCACCGATAATCTTAATTTGCGGTGAGCCGTATATATTGATTTGGCAGAATTACTGGCCTATTATGGGCGTTGCCTTGACTGCAACGAAGGACGTGTTCGTTTTGTTGATCAACACATAGTATTTGTAGGTTTTGTAAATGGAGCCCTCGCTCATCAGCCGCGCGACCATGCCGAATATGCTCGGCTTGGCGGAAGGCATTCCCATATACGTCGCATCAATCGAGCAATCAACAGCCTGGCATATTGGCAGGTCATCGCCAAAGTAGTTAATGCAGAAATATTTTCCGGATGCAGAGCGGCCGTCAGATATATAGAGCGAGACCTTGTCCGGAGGCATCTGCTCGCTCTCGTTTGCAGAATACACAGCCTTGACAATTTCAGGCACTGCAAAAGTTTTGTAGTGATAGACCTCGCCCAGACCGCCTTCAGTGCATGTGCGCTTGATCTTGTACGTTAAATCGTAGAAGTTGTCTGTAGCGGACTGCTTCAGCCTCGCCTCCAGCTGGCCGAAAAAAATCGTGGAGCCCATGACAAAAACCATCATGCCCAGTATGAGGCTGCCGATAATCCATATCCACGCCGCTATTCCTTTCATATTTCCTTCACCTCTATGATTCTTTCCGAGCCCGAGTATGTTATCTTTACCGAGGTTTCGTTGCTGCCCACTGACCATGCAAGCTTGTCCTCCGGCAGGATTTTTTTACTTATCAAACTGACTACGTCTTCCTTAGTCACAACCTCTTTCGAGGATACGTTGACTACATTGCAGACAGCTGACTCCGCATCCAAGCCGTTCCTGTGCCTCGACCAGCAGTCAGCTATAAGTTTCGACAGTCCCTGCGCCACCTGATATTTCGTTCCAACAATCTGCGACGGCGGCTTCTTGAGTATGTCCGCCAGCTGCGTCGCCATGATGATTATGATTATCGCGACAGCAAGGGCTATGACAACCTGGAAGAATTCCGGTATCGATTCAAGCACGCCTTTCATGTCACTGCCACTTCTTGTATATTTTTTGCCAGTCCGACTCCTTGCCGGATTTTTTATAGAAAAAAATAATTAACAAAACAGCCACACATGCCGCGACTATTGCTGCATACGCCCAAGGGAATTCCTTCACAGCGACTTTGCAATCCTCGGGACAGTTGTACTGGTTTTCTCCCAAATTGCATATGGAGTTGTTGTTGCAAAGTTGTCTGCTTAAATCTATCTCGAAAATATTTTTATTTCCGTGGTATATCGCTATGTATTTTGCTGTTGGATAAACAGGGACACGCGGGCTGACAACAGTACTGTTTAATTCTGGAGCGTTCTGAGTGAGGAAAAAACTGACTCCTAAATTGGCATTGAAAAGGTTTTTATTGTCATGAGAAATTATTTTTATTTTGTATCCTGTTTCCGATAGAGGGAAATCAGAAACTGTCCCGACGTCTGCAGTGACGGCACTGAGCAAAACAACATTATCATTTTTAAAAATTCTTGCACTGAAAGAATAGACATTTTCCAATTCAATCTTTTCTTGCGCCTTGATGCAAATTGCGGTTAAAAGAATGATTAAAACTATTGAAACTAGTTGTTTTTTCATTCTATCTACCTACAATATTTATTTAACTGCGTTTCTAAATTAGCATAGCAGTCCGGGGCGAACATGGTCATGGGCCCGCCAGCGTACATCACACAATATGTGGCAGGGGCGTTCGGGCAGCAATACTGCGTTCTCGGATCCCAGTATCCGCTGGGGCATTGCGAAGTTTGTGAAATGTCGTATGCCTCATCGCACAACCCGTAGGTATGACCCATTTCGTGGCTGCAGACTATGTTGAGCATCCCGGACCCGCTGACAAGATACGGGCTGTTGATGGTCGTATAGCCGGCAATGCCGCCGCATAAAAATGTTTTCGGATCAACTCCCACTATTCGTGTTATTAGATTTTTATATGGCTGAATTTCCTCCCATGTCTCCATGCATTGTTGCATTCCTATAAACGGCTCTTCGGTAAGGCACGTGTTCCCGGCGCTGCAAACCTTGTTTTCTATTACCAATGCTTTTACAAAATCAGGGCAGTTTTTAAGCGGAGAGAGCTTGATCCATACGTTTTTGGCAGCCTCAGCTTTTTGTTTAAAGTCTGGAACCTCGGCGTTCAATTGAAGGAACAAAATAACATATTTGTATTTGAATTTACATTCCTTGCCTTTCTCATCCCATTCCTTACCTTTAGGGCAGCAATGCTTTGTCTCATCGCATTTCAATTGTCCACATTGACTGTCACAACCACATGCGCTGCCTTCCTTCAAATCTTTCGTGGCAGTGCAGCCTGCATAATCAGAATCAGAAGCAAGCGGGCAGCAGGCAAGGCTCTGGTCACTGCATATCTGCTTGCAGTCCTCGGAATTCTCGCAGCTCTCGCCCTTTGCGTTTTCGCACGAACCGTCGCCGGAGCACCAGAATTTTGCATCAATCTCCTTTTTGCAGTCCGGATCATAATCATCCATACCTTCAACAGCGTTCTTGTTGCAGGCAGGCGAACACCAGCCGTTGCATTTGCCGTCGCAGGCAAAGCACTTCTCGTCCTTCAGCGCAGTCGGATTGCCAGCATAAACAGTGCCGTTGCAGTCGAAGTCGCAAATGCCTTTTGCATTAATGCAGTCGGGATCGCACACACCGTCTATAACGCCATTAGAGTTCGGGTCGCATATGTCGTCGTGCTGGTCCTTGAACTTCCACACACAACCAGGATCATAAGCCCTGAACGGATTTGTCCTGTTGCCGTAACAATCTGGATTGCATTTGTTTGCCGCGACCCTTGCCTCCATGTCTGTCGTGTCTATGCCGTTGCTGTCTGTGTCAATGCAAGCAATATTACAGGTTATGTCGTGCTTCTTCCCGTCATCACATACAGGGTCGCAAATCTTTTTGTACGTGCATCCTGCCTGGCACACGTCATCGTAAGGATCACAGCCCTGCACTGTAATGTTTATCAGCGTATCGGCTGCAGGTTTTCCAGCGCTCCACACTTCGATTGTGTCCCACTTCTTCAGCGGAAAATAGCCTGGGTTGCCTTGGATGATTATGCTGCCTATGCCAAACGGCTTGGCCTCGCGATAATAAATCAGCTTTCCGTCTCCGGCAATACCGTTTATCCTTGCTATCTTTTCAATATCCTCCTTTGCATACGAACTACTTAATGTCACTGTAGCGCGCTCGCTGCCGCACTGGCCGTTGTAGGCAGCCAGCAGCAGGTTCTGGAACTCCTGTGTTGAGATCTGCCTGCCTGATAAGCCTTCGCAGACATTGTAAGGCGACCTTTGCAGTATTGACAGAACTGCCTTGCTGAAAGTCTCCTTGATCTGCGTAGTCACTGTGCCCCTCACAGTAGTGCCTATGGAATCTATCACAGCTATGGATATTGTGATGACCAGCACAGTGATGATCAGCAACGCGATTATGTTGATGCCGCTCAGTTCCATCAAGCCACCTCTATCCTGTGGTGGAAGGCATCGTATTTGACAACCACAATAGAATACGTCCCGTTTATTACACCACCCTCAACGTTCCAGTAGATTTTGTTCAGGTCCCCGCAATCATCACTCTGTTTTTCATAGTCGAGGAAGTTGTTCGGAAGGATGTTGCAGTAGCCTCGCAGCTTCATCATGTTGTTTATCAGCCGCTCGTCTACAAAATTGCTCATTCTCCTTATCATGAGTTCGTAACAGGAGAACGTGGCCCCAGCCTTGCACGGGAAAGGGTTAGTCTCATTTTCCCTTGTGCAGCCTGCCTTCTCCTTCCAACAAGGAAGTATGTACTTTTCCAACAAAGCTTCTGCTATGACCGCAGCATCGCTCTCCTCGATCGTTATCTTTTCAGTCCTGTATGATATGGAACATTCTGAAATTGACGGCCTGAGGAATTCAGGAAGCGGCACTGCCTGCACTGCCTCGTAGATGCGGCACAATGCCTGACCGTAAAAGCCAGGAGTGACTGTTTTGAAAATCAAGATGAAGACCATGATCGCGAATATTGCTATAATTACATCGGCCAGAATTTTGAACGAGATTCCTTTCATTCAGCTCACTATTATTTTGTTGCCCAGATCCTGGAACTGTATCCTCAGGTAGTCGTGCGAAAAGTCTGTCTGCACCACAACGCTGCCGACGAGCGACTGCGGCAACGATTGCTGCAGGCTCGATGCTGTCACGCCGGATGATGCGAATGTCGTTTTTGAAAACAAAATGTAGCAGACTATGTCCTTCTGCTGGTTCTCAGGCAGTGCCGATTCTGTGGACAAACAGCTGTCGATGTAGTTCACAACCTCAGCAGTTGTAAAAGAATCCTGGTTTATGGTCTTCGGGAACTTCTGCATCTTACTGCATGTACCAGTCACGTTGCAGATAAAGTCGCTTATGGCCCTCTTTATGTCGTCTGAGAATTTCACTATCAGCGCTATGACGACCGCTATGGTCACAACTGTTATCAAGACTTTGAATACATAGTCGAGGGCCATGTCGCCTTTCATAATTTAACTTTAGTCTTACTAAAATAAATTAAGTGGTAGATTGAAGGGTATAGCTGTTTGGGTCTGGGTCATAGGCGGCATAGTAGTAGGACTCACGCTCTTCGCATCTTTCTTCCAGATAATGTCTGTCATAGTTGCGAGCAAGGAGAACGAGGCTGCGAAGCAGAGCATAGACGACATCGCAGGCATGGCAAGCTCCTTCTGCGAGCTGAGGTCCGGCAGCTCCACGGTCAAGCGGTTTGTGCTGCCCAATGCCGCTGACAGCGTATTCGCATCAGAGGACAGGAAGACCGCATCGACAAGGAACAACACAAACTATGGTCAATATTTATGCGTCAAAACTTCCGGGCTGAAGGAGACGTACTGCGTAAAGACGGACTGCGAAATCGAGCTTGCGTTCAACATTAGTTCTAAAAGCGTAACCTCGATTTTCAACAGGATTGTCGGAAGGTACGACTACATGGAATACAGCCTGCGCATCCTCAGGACGGAATGCGGCGTGGCCTTGCTTGATGAAAATAAAATTGACAGCGCTAGCAGCTGCGAAACCACAACTTCAACAACTACATCCTCAACATCAACCACCACAACGGCAATCGCACAGCTATGTTCGCCAGAGTCGCTCGTGAATCTTGTGGATACGAAACTGATGCTGGATAACATTCGATACCTGATTCAGCAGCCTAGGGAATTTTACAGCTCTTGGGACAGGGAGACAGCGGATTATGTAAAATATAAGTTTGAATCCTACGGCTTGGCTGATGTCCATTTCGAGGATTTTTATTCCGAGGATTACGGAGGTCAAAACAGAAATGTGGTGGGAGAAATTGGAACCGGCGACAAAATAATTGTGGTCGGGGCGCACAGGGATACTGCCATAGGATGCCCCGGCGCTGTTGACAATGCTGCGGGAGTCGCCAGCGTCATGGAAGCAGCCCGTGTATTGGCTACTTGCAAAGACAGTATAAAAACTTACAAGCTGAAGTTTGTCATATTCGACAAGGAGGAGCTATATTACCCCGCACTCTGGGGATCCAGAGACTATGCGAGCAGGCACGAGAACGAGAATATTCGCAGGATGGTTAACTTCGACTGCCTCGGCCTCAAGGAAAATCCCGGGCTCACAATATTCAGAACTGCAGAGGATCTTTCAAACTCTGCCGACAAGGCATGCCAGTACCTCGGCATAACATGCGACAAAAGGGGCCAAGCGCCGTGCAGGAGCGACCAGTGCCCGTTTGGGGAAAGGGGCATAGATTATCTGTTTGCAATAAACTATGGCGACTTCGAGTGCGGCAGGTGCTACCACTGCACTTATTGCAGCGATGACATGAGCCAAATTGACAGCATAAGGATGGAATGGGTTGGAAAATTTGCAGTGTATGTCTTGTCAGACCTGTACTTGAGGTAATTATATGCTGAATTCGATAACTTCATCGTCCTCCAACACAACAAGCGGAACTGGCGAGTCCTGCCCCCCGATTTGAACCATGACATTTTTTCCAAGCTTGTTTTTCCAAGTGATCAGGCTGGTGATATTCATGGAAACGACTTCCTTGCCCTGCTTCTCGAAATATTGAACAACCAGCTCCCTTATCCTTTCGTCCGTGATTTTTATATCCCTCGTTTCGCATTTGTTCGAATTTACGTTGCATACTTCGCCCTGCTTCCAGCAGTCGCAGTCCTTGCAGCATTCCCCGGGAGTTTCAAACAGCTCGCAAACATTATTCCCGCAAACAGGCTTTGAGGGAGTTGTGGTTAAATACAAGATGGATGCGGCAATGCCGATTAAAATAGCCAATCCTATGACAAACAATCTCTTCTTTGCTAGCGGGATGCCAGATAATTGACTTGTCATTATAATCGATTTTTGTTTTTGGCTTATTAATAATTAATCCGAAGCAACTGCGCTAAGCCTTGATGACAATTTTATTTTGCGTCCTGTCATATTTTATAGAGACCAGCGTCTGCGTTGACAGAACATTCCCTGATACGTCCCAGGCGATGTTGTCGCTGCTGCCGCAGTCGCCGACGTAGTCTATCAAAACACCCTTGTCGTCAACTACCTTCGAATTCTCCAAAGCCTTGCAGGCATTCTCCCTTTCCATGACCTGCGTCATTATCATCTCTGTCACTGCACCGGGATGCGTTTCTAAAAATAAATTGTAGCACTGCACCCTTTCAGTCGCAGCAGAGCGCTCGGTCTGCCAGCACGCTATTGCATACGACGCTATTATCCTCGCGACCTCCTCGGCGCTTGTCGCAACCTCGTCGCAATCCTCACCAGCCTTGCTGCAGACGTTCACCTGCTTTGAGGGTGGAACTTCAGGCTTGCAGTAGTACGATTCAAGATGCAGCATTTTTTGGTAAAAGAAGCAGAACGTGTTTTTGGTAAGCGAAGAGAGCGGGCCTGACAGCAGGATGAGCAGTAATGCTATGCCAGCTATCGCGATGATGAAATACGCTATAATATCCAGCTGCATTCACTCACCTATCGTCCCCCCTATCGTGCCGCCTATCGCACCGATCATCGAAGATGACACTATAACGCCTGCAATCAGCACTACTGAATATATCACCAGCCCGTACAAAAGCATTTTTCCAATGATCAGGTTCCTCATGGTTTTGTCAAATCCGTTCTTTATCCCGTTGAGGAAATATGCAAGTATTATAACGACCTCGATCATGTATATCCCGACAACCAGCTGAAAGACAGTCGCAGGTATGACCTTCTCTATCTCTATAAGGCCGAGTATCTCGCTCATCCTCTCCGAACCGGTCACGCCGCCAGATATGTTGAACAGTTGCGAAATGCTTTTCAGCATGTTCGTAATCATCTGCAGCAGCTGGATAATAAACGTCGCCATGCCGCCCACGACCCCGCATATGAATGGAGCGATGAAGTATCCCTGCATCTGCACTGCTGCTGCAACCTCATCTAGCAATTCCTTCAGAAGATTCTCCACATTCTTCGTCTTCATCAGGAAGGATGATATAGTCCGTGATGCTGTGGACAGTATGTACGATGACTTTTCAGCTGCCGAGACAAGGATGTTCATTATGTCCTTTATCAGAAGCGAGGGAAAGTGGAGTATCGCTCCGTAGTTCGTGTCGAACACGGCCCTCTTCAGCGTCATGCCCATCTCCCTTATGTTCTTGAGTATAATCATGAAAAACGAATACATCGGCGAGCCTTCAAGCTTGTACTCGCGGTATTTTTTTATCGTCTCCTCCAGAGCAGATTCAATCGGCATGCCTGATGTCAGGACATCGCTTAGTCTGAATAGGCCTACTTGGAACTCGTCCTCCACGGCGCGTATGTCATTCCTTATCTTGACGCGCTGGTAGCTTATGCCGATGAAGTATATCGCCAGGCCGGCGCCCAAGCCCCATATCACGCTCAGACTATAGATCATCAGGAAAGGTGCCTTCTCCTTGCTGTATTCTTCACTTATCCTATATTCCCATGCTGCTGTAGGCGTGCCGAAACAGTCATCCTGCAGGCATTCGGATGTCAGTGATGCGAAGTATGCTATACCGGGTATCATTATAATGATTGCAACCGCGATCGCAACCAGCTTTATGGGCAGCGTGTATTTTTTTCCAGACACTGACACAACAAGCTTACCCTCCGGCGGCAGGTCCGGGTGGTTCGATATGTCCGGATATGAAAATGCCCCAGGCCTTTTCGAGATCGACCTTCTCAGGTAAAAGTAATTGAACGCGGGCAGTATGCCTATGTAGCCTATTATCAAATATGCGGGGTTGAAAACTTTGTTGAGGAATATCGAAATCATCGGGAACATCACAAGCCCCATGACAGGCAGCGTAATGCCCATTGCCTGTATGAAAGTCATCGGCACCCTCAGCTCCCTTGCATAGGACTTCATCTTCTCGTATGTCGAGTCAAGGATGTAGGTGAGCGTCTTTTCCAGCGTCCTTTCTCTGGCCTGCTCGTTCGATTCCAGCGAGAGCGACTGTATCAGGTTCATCGATTCTACAAACTCCTTGTCCCACAAAAGCCATTTCTCTATCTTCGAACTGATAGCATCTCCAAGCCTGACATACCTCCTCACCTGCAAGTCCCAGATTATTTTTCTCAGGTCCTTGCCTATCGGGCCTGTGCAATGAGCAGCTGCAAACTCCAGCGCTCCCTCTACCTGCGGGTTGAGCCTGAGATAGATGACCATGTAGAGTATTACTTTCACTGTCTCGTCGCTCGCTTTTATCTTCGTCACTGCTGCAAGGTATGTAGGGTAGGTGTAGAAGAGGTATGCGAGAAGCGGCGGCATGAAAATGAGGAAAAGGCTTGCCTGTGGCAGAAAAATTATGAAAGGAAGTATCGCGGCAAATGACACAATCAGTGAAAGTAATGTCAATGATATGACTTGGTCGGGCGTCACTTCCAGCTCTGTTATTTTCAGCGCCTCATTCATCTTTTCTGCGGTTTTTGCGGGAGCTTTGAATTTCAGCAAGTTGCCAGCGTAGCGGCAGTACTTTATGAAAAACGCATTGAAGCCCTGCTCCTCCTCAGGCCTTTCCTCGCGCAGGAATGTTTTGTACTCGCGCGAAATCCATTCCTTTGCCTGCCTTTCCACCTCCTCTTGGCTTGGCTGCCTGCCGAACAGCCTGCCGAAAATATCCTTCAGTGCCATCAATTTTTATTTCGGATTTGTTAAGTTTAAAGATTCCATAAGAATTCGGGGTTTTGCAAAATCGAATAAAATAATTTACAAGTTCTCCAAGGCTCTTACTACTTTATCATGCCCATATTCTCTTTCCAAAGAGTGGATAGTATTAACCGCGTGTGCTGGAACCCATTTTGGCGATCTGCCGACAATCCAAACATTTGATTCAGATGGAACGCCTACTGGTGTTTGATCGATTGTCTTAGCTACATATTTCAAAACTTCTTTAGGTTCAAAAGGGACATCAAACATCCTCAAAGCTTCGTACCTATCTTTCTTTGGTGCACTATAAATTTCTTGCACGGTTAAAGGAGTTCTTAATTCGCCCCAGATTTCTCCATGTAAATCATCCATAGCTCTTCCGACACCCAGAAGTTTCAAATCATTAACAGAACACGTTATACCAGCTTCTTCTTGTGCTTCTCTTTGCAATGTTTTGAAAGGATTGGGTTTACCATCAACCAAATCTTTTTCTCTATGCATAAAACCAGCTACAGCATCTCCGTATAAACCTGGATATTGAGCTAGTTTCATGCTTCTTTCTACCATAACAAGCTTGTGATCAGGTTCACTAACGACAGTTGCACTGCAACCCGTAGAATTTGCTAGAACATCGTTTAAATCCAAAGGATTTCTTATGTATTTTTCTCTTATACTCACTTTCCTACCGTCTTGTTCTAAAATTTTATCATCAATACTTCTGTTTGTAGCAGAATAACTGAACCAAGTTGATTTACCGAATTTTAAAACCAATTTATGAGCTTCAGTTTTTGGGTTTTCTATTTTTATTCCATAATCCTTAAGCCTTACTTGTTGTCCATCAAAGAAAGGAGCACCCCTTGATTCAGCTTCTTTTTTCTTTTTATCAACTAACTGATCTTTAAAAGCAGCTATATCTTCTGGAAAAATTAACTCTGAAGGATCATAAAGATATTCGACATCTTCATAACTAAAACTACCATCTGTATAAACATGACAAGGTATTCTTAATTCTCCAAATACTGTTCCTAAATATTCTGCCATGGATATAATACTTTATAGAAAAATATTTAAAGTCATAGTTGGCGCCTGAATTTCAGTTTTAATTTACTATGACATCCTCCCCAGACTAAAGTCTGGGGTTTCCTTAGATTTTTTGGCTGAACTGGTCCAAGCTGAGTTGTTGCTCCCTTACGTACTGCCTGACTGTTTCCAAGGTCGCTCCGCCCACTGATGCCT
>Ga0315289_10008310_pt1 | contig 15035 bp, 13 predicted proteins | sample YL17G11_40_MG_FD_203452 | JGI IMG/M metagenome (GOLD analysis project Ga0315289, IMG submission 203452) | Sediment microbial communities from Yellowstone Lake, YNP, Wyoming, USA - YL17G11_40 | ecosystem: Environmental > Aquatic > Freshwater > Lake > Sediment | place: USA: Wyoming | collected...
AGATAGTTTCCTATAAGCTTTCTATAGCCTTTGACAACTCCTCTCGCATAGCCTAAAGCCTTCTTACTTCCTAAGCATAATGCTATTCCAACAGCGGATTCGTTCATGTTGGCTGTTGCATTCAAGATTGTTGCAAATTCTTTTGCATCCTTTAACTCGTCTGGAAATTGCTTTAAGGTTAGAACGTCTCCAAATATCAATTCCTTTTTGAAATTCTCATGGCCTAAGCTTTCCTTAACAATAGCATCAGTTAGTTTCATTTTCTCTTCTACTGTTAGATCATTGAGAGTTCTCCACTCTCCATTCTTTTGTGGTTCGATTCCAGCTTCATATAAAAATTGAAGAGCCTTTGATTGGTCGTTAAGGCTTGGAATGTTTGATAGTTCCAATGCTCTATACAGTGGACGAGAAAACCTTCCAAATAAGTTCAAGCCAGTTTCAGTTTCTATTAACGGCGTCTCGAATATTTTCGAGCTGACAGAATAATTAGCATCGCCTATCGTCCCTACAATCGCTAGTGGTGCTAAAGAGTTATGCTGTAAAGTTTCTTTTGCAAGAAGGTATGTAGTGCCTGAACCGGAAAGCTCTAGATCGAAGCTGACAGGATTTATGTGAATCATGTTTTCAGAAGGAGTGCCTTCAATTTCATGATGGTCAATTACTATGACATCGCACTTTAATTCTTTTAACAAGTCCAAGTAACCAGAGCCAATGTCAGTGAATATTACTAGTTTTGGCTCTCTTTTCTTTACAGTCTCTATTACATCTGGTTTAATTCCTTTTACTATAGTTATTTGAAATTTTTTATCAAGTTCCATCAACATTGAAGCCATTAAAGAGGCAGAGCATATGCCATCTGCATCCAAATGACTGATGACCTGTATTAAAGAATTAGTGGATTTTATTTTTTCAGAAGCCTTGTTTATTAGGTCTGTTAGCTCTTTCATTAAAATAATAGAACATTTAACTAATATATTATTTCTCAGTTTCAATCAATAGCTTTGCTCTTTCAGGTTCATACTTGAAATCTTTAGCAAGCCTGCCTTTTCTAACATAATACTTTACTAGTCTTCTTATTTTGCTCTCTAAAAGTTGTAAACCGTGCTTAGAAGTATAATCTTTCTTGTTTTTTGCCATATGATCTCTGAGGGTTACTGCCTTTTTTAGTAAATTAAACAAGTCTTCAGGTATTTTAGGTAATAAACTATTTTCTTCTAGGATTTGCGTAATAGTTTTTTTAGTTACATTCTTAACAGAAGGGATTCCATACTGGTCTCTAAGATTTCTGCCAATGTCAGCTGCGTTTAAGCCATCTTTATGAAGTTTTAATACAAGCCTTTCTATTTCCTTATCTTTGTATTCAACCCACTTGGCTGATGCAGATGGTTTTTTGCTGCCTGCCCTACCTTTTTTTCTAGAGTGCATTTTAGCCATTCTATTCACCGATAAGCTGAGATATTATGTAAACGACTATGCCAAACATCACAAAGAATGCTCCTGCCATAGCAATATAAACTGCACCTTGAATAAAACTTCCGAGTGCAATTCCTCCTGCAATCATTATTGCAGATGCAACAATAATTAAGAAGCTTATATTTTCTATCTTCTCTCTTTTGTTAGATCCTTTTAATAAACTAAAGCCAAACTTCTCTTTTGGTTTTTCTTCAACTTTATGCTCTTCTTTCTTCTGTTCCTCAACCTTTTGCTCCGCTACTTTTTCTTCTTTATTCTCTATTGCGGTTTCAGTCATCTTTTAACATACCTTCCTCTTTTTTCTATATCATTTAAGGTATCTAAAACTTTATTAAACTTATCATTTGTTAGTTTATAACCTTTTATAAAACTTTCCCATAACAATTCTAAATACTTGAAATGGGTTGACTTGAAGGCTTCCTTTAGGACAGACAAATCGGTTGCCAAGTCTTCTATCCTATTAGAGAAGTCGCCTAGTCCAAAGTCTATGAAGAATATTTTATTGTCCTTTAGAATCATGTTACTTGTTGTTAAATCGCCATGGACGATGCCATTTTTGTGTAACAAGCCTACAGCTTTTCCTATCTCTTCGGTTGTTTCCTTTCTGTCTTTATCGCTTGTCTCGTTTAAAAATTCCTTCAATCTCTTTCCTTCAATAAACTCCATTATTATCTTAAAGCCTTTCTCGTCAATTGAAAAGATTTTTGGCGTTTCCACGCCTACACGCTTGGCTTCGTTCAAGAGCTTGGCTTCTTTTCTAGTCCTTAGCTTTCTCAGCTTCTCATCAATTTCTTCGAGTCTGTAGTTCTTTTTTACTCTTTCTTTTACAAGTTGATCATTTTCAAGGTATAGAACAGCTTCTGCACCACGCTTTATTACTTTCATAGAAATCTATTACCAACCTTCATTGATTACACTTTCCAAGAATTTTCTAATTTTTTTGTCTTTTATAACATCCAGATCTTTATTCTTATTGTCCCAAAAAACTTCTAGAGTTTTCTCATAGTTTTGCTTATCATGATAATCAAGTGCTTGGAAAACCCTTTCCAATACGTCAATATCTTTGACGAACAATGCTTCCTTTGTCTTACGTTCTTCATATTCTTCCCATAAATCGAAGATTTCCTTAGATATATTTTCTGGCAAACTGGAGACTATCTTTTTCATTTCCTTCCTTTCTCTTTCGTCTTTTTCGGCTTTAGTTATTATGTGCTTTTTCCAACCAGTAGGCAACTCATCTTTGAAGTGAGCTCTTTCCATTATATCTCCAGTTTCCGATTCTGCCAAGTCATGAACAAGTGCCATTTTGATAGCCTTATTCTTATCAACTCCATCCTTAGGAATTATTAAACATAAAATAGCGACCATGAAGCTATGATCAGAAACACTCTCAGGGCCCTTTACTCCTCTTTCGATCCAACCACTTCTCTTAATATCCTTAAGTTTTCTAACTGTCTGATAAAATTTTTTTATATTCATAAAATCACTAGTGAGCGGGAAGAGATTCGGACTCTCGACCTCTACCTTATCAGGGTAGCGCTCTACCAGACTAAGCTACCCGCCCATGAGAATAAATATTATTCTAATACTTTTAAATATGAATTTAATATTTCGGCTTTAGCTTAGAAATAAAGTAAGTTATTACTACGGAAATAACAGTGACTATTATTGCAATATAGAATTTATAAATCAGGTTACCAGTTGCTGGAAATAGCGTGTCTATCATTGTTTTTATGGCGTCATTCCAACTTAAAGCAGCTACTAGTCCTAATGCAGAAATTATAAGAGTTGCAAAATTCTCCCTGAAGGCTTTTGTGAACTTGGAAACCTCATGATTTATAATCATATTTCTTTTTTGTTGCTTCCATTCATTTGGTTTTGGGTCTGGCTTTTCGACAACCTTTGCGAACAATTTATTTTCTGGCATAAAAATCGCTGGAGTTATTTATTAGTAGAAACTTATTCTTAAAGATTATTGTTCTAGAGAAAAAATGGACCGGGCGGGATTCGCACCCGTAACCTCCACCGTGCGAGGGTGGCGATCTTCTAGTTGATCTACCGGCCCATATTTAAATTATGATATAAAACATAATTTATATGCTCATTTCAGCTATTTCAGATTTAGACACACTAGGAATGGATTTGGAACCATTTTGGGGTATTATAAAGACTGCAAAAAAACCAGATATCTTCCTTTTAGGCGGAGACATGTACGATTATAGAAACCCAGATATCTATGGACTTCTTCTTGACTTCATTAAACTTAGAAAATGGACTTGTCCGATATTTGCTGTTTATGGCAATCACGAGTTCGATGAGGATATTGATGAAATAAAAAAAATATGCGGAAAGAAAATAACTTTCTTAGACGAAGAAAGCATAGAATTGAAGATAAAAGACAAAAAGGTTGGTATAGTTGGTTCAAGGGGTTCTTTAGACTTTCCAACATGGTGGCAATCAACGCATGTGCCAAACATAAGAAAAGCTTACTTAGATAGAATAAAAAACTGTGAAAAACTTTTACAAAACCTGAAAGTCGATATAAAAATTCTTTTGTCTCATTATGTGCCGACATACAAGACGCTGGTTGGTGAAAATCCCAAGATATACAGTAGCTTGGGCTCTAAGAAGCTTGAAAAGATTTTAGTAAAAACCAAAACAAGCTTTGCGATACATGGCCATGCACACTATGGAATACCTCTTGCTTTTGTTAAAGGCATTCCTGTTTTCAACGTGGCCTTTGAAATTAACAAAAAAATAGTTGAGATTGACACAGATAAAATGCCTAAAACAGGTTTACACAAGTTTGTAAAATGAGGTATTAAGATGAAGAAAATAATACTTGCTTCAGCTTCCCCCAGGAGAAGGGAACTGCTATCAAAAATAGGATTGAAATTTTCTATAGAGAAGAGTAATATAAGAGAAGATTTGGATCTAAAATTAAACCCAAGACAATTAGCTGAAATGCTATCTTATAGAAAGGCATGTAAAATCTCAAAAAAATATTCTAATGCTGTTATCATAGCTGCTGATACACTTGTAGTATTAAACAACAAGATAATTGGTAAACCTAAAAACCCAAAAGACGCAGCAAAGATTTTAAAGAAACTAAGCGGCAAGGCTCATAGAGTCATCACTGCTTTTACTATCATTGATACAAAAACGAACAAGTTAGTAACAAAGTCTGTAGAAACCAAGGTCTTTATGAAAAAACTAACAGAAGAGGAAATAAAATATTACGTAAATACAGAAGAGCCTTCGGACAAGGCTGGTGCATATGCTATTCAAGGATTCGGTGGAATATTTATCGAGAAAATCGATGGAGACTATTATAACGTTGTTGGCTTGCCTTTAACAGCCTTGATAAGAGAATTAAAAAAGTTTGGCATTCATGTTTTATAGCTTTAAAATAAAGATTTATTTATTTGCTTTACAAGATTAGATAAGTGATCAGATGGAGAAAAATTACAATCCTAAGGAAATAGAATCCAAGATACTAAAGTTTTGGGAAGAGAATAAAGTCTTCAAGTTTGATAGAGATAGCAATAAGCCTAGCTTTTGTATAGACACGCCACCTCCATTCACTTCAGGCATACCACATATGGGTCATGCACTCTGGTGGACTTGGAATGATGTTATAACCAGATACAAAAGAATGAATGGCTTTAATGTTCTCCTTCCTCAAGGTTGGGATTGCCATGGTTTGCCTACTGAACTTCAGGTAGAAAAGAATTTTAAGGTTAAAAAAACAGAAAAGGAAAAGTTCTTGAATGCCTGCAGAATTTGGACAGATGATATGATAAAGAAAATGAAATCAAAAATGATCGAGATGGGTTATTCTTCTGACTGGGATTTTGAGTATTCTACTGATAGCAAAGAATACATGGCATTTGTCCAGAAGACGTTGCTAAACTTGTTTTACAAAGGCTTGCTGAAAAAAGTAGAACATCCTGTGATGTGGTGCACGAAATGCGGAACCACATTAGCAAAAGCAGAAGTAGGTTATCGAGAGCGGGAAGGAGTTCTTTATGACATAAAAATTCCAGTTGGAAAAGAGCATATAACAATATCAACCACTCGTCCAGAATTCCTGCCAGCATGCGTTGCAATCTTTGTTCATCCTGATGATGAGAGATATAAAAAGTTTGTTAATAAAACGGCAACGTTACCAATATATAACAGAGAAGTTCCTATTCTTTCAAATCCAGAAGTTGATACTGCTTTCGGAACTGGCGTTGTCTATCTTTGTACTTATGGTGATGAAAACGACATTAAATGGCAGAAAAAATTCAATTTACCAAACATAAATATAATAACAGAGGATGGCAAGCTAAATGAGAACTCTGGCTTTCTAAAGAATTTAACAATAAAAGAAGCAAGAAACAAAATAGTAGAAGAGCTAGGAAACCGCGGCTTTTTATTGAAAGAAACTAAGTTTAAGCATAATATTATTTGCCATACAGAGAGAGCTGGCTGTGAGAATCCCATGGAATTCTTAACAAAAAAGCAGTGGGCAATAGAAGCTATGAAATTTTCCAAAGATATAATGGAAATGTCCAAGTCAATCGAGTGGAATCCGGATTATATGCAAAAAAGACTTGCAAACTGGGTTGATTCAATGGACTGGGACTGGATAATATCTAGGCAAAGAGTTTACGGAACTCCAATTCCTTTTTGGTATTGCGATAAGTGTGATAAAATATTTGCACCAAAAATAGAAGACTTGCCTGTGAATCCTTCTATTCAAGAGTTTAAAGGAAAATGCGAATGTGGAGGAAATTTAATTGGAGAAACAGATATCTGTGACGGTTGGGTTGACTCGTCGATAACGCCATTAATAATTTCAGGTTATTGGAAGAATGATGATAAATTGTTTGCGAAATTATATCCAAATGACTTGAGACAACAAGGACATGACATAATAAGGACTTGGGCATACTACACAATGCTTAGATGCTTTCAGGAAACTGGGAGAAACCCTTGGAAAAAAATTCTAATAAACGGGATGATTCTTGGACCTGATGGAAGGGAAATGCACAAGAGCCTTGGAAACTTTGTGATACCAGACGACGTTCTCTCAAAACAAGGCGCAGATACAATAAGAGCAGGATTGATAATGATGGGAGCATTTGGAAATGATGTTCCATTTGCTTGGAAAGATATGAACTTTACTTTCAAATTCTTAACAAAAATTTGGAACATCTTCAGGTTTTCATCAGATTACTTGATTAGGACTGACAACAAACAAGTAACTCTGATGGACTTTTGGATATTGACAAAGCTCCAAAAAGTCATAGAGTCTGTCACTAAACATTTTGAAAACTTTGAATTTACAGAAGCTTTCGAGAACTTACATAATTTTATATGGCATGATGTTGCTGACAATTATTTAGAAATGATCAAATACAGAATATTTGAAGACAGAGAAAAAGAATCTGTCATAACTACTTTGTACTATTTATTATTAACAACAACAAAAATGCTCGCACCAATAATACCATTCATAACAGAAGAACTGTGGCAGAACTTTTTCAGAAAATACGAGACTGAAACATCAATTCATATTTCATCATGGCCAAAAATAATTGAGAGCGTTATAGACAAGGATGCTGAAGAAATTGGGGATATGGCAGTTGCAATAATTTCTTCTATAAGGCAATATAAGAACAGGAGAGGAATAGCTTTGAACGCACCGATGGAGAAACTAACAATAGAGTGCGATGATAAGTTGAAGAAGAGATTAGAAAGAGCATTTGAAGATGTTAAAGGCACTGTTAAAGTTAAGGAAATCATTTTTGGAAAAGGAGACATCCCAGTTGAAAATGCTCCTATTAAAATAACAGTTTTAGTATAGCTAGTGATTCTATGGTAGAAGAACATATCTATAAACTAAGAAAAATTTTAGAAGAGCTGGAAAAGATTAGAGGAAGACATACAGAGCTTGTTAGCGTTTATATTCCCAAAGGTCATAATCTTCAAGACATTGTCAACATGCTTAGACAGGAATACACATTGACGGAAAATGTTAAGAACAAGACTGTTAGGAACAACGTTCTCGGAGCAATCGACAAGATACTTCAAGAATTACGTTTCTACAATAAGACACCAGCAAATGGCTTAGCACTGTTTGCAGGAAATGTTTCAGAAGTTGAAGGTCAGGTTGACATCAAGGTTTGGAATATTGAACCACCAGAACCATTAAGAATTAAAAAATATTGGTGCGATCAGAGATTTGAAATAGAGCCTTTGCAGGATATGGTCGCAGAAAGAGAATTGTACGGACTTATAGTTCTTGATAACAGAGAAGCAACGATCGGACTGTTAAAAGGAAAGAAAATCGAAGTGCTGAGACAGATTGAATCAATCGTTCCTGGTAAGACCATAAAAGGCGGACAGAGTGCTCAACGTTATGAACGAGTACGTGAAGGTTTGATAAACGACTGGTATAAGATTATTGCAGAAAATGTTAGAAACTATCTTTCAAAGTTTGTCCTCAAAGGAATAATTCTTGGCGGGCCTGGACCTGCTAAAAATGACTTCTATGATGGTGGATATCTATTGACTGATCTAAGAAAACAAATAATTGGAACTAAGAACGTCGGTTATACTGACGAACAAGGGCTAGAAGAATTAGTAGAAAGATCGCAGGATATTCTTGCAGAAGCTGCTATTGCAAAAGAAAAAGCTTTATTGCAAAAATTCTTTGAAGAACTAGGAAAGGATAGCGGGCTAGTCACTTACGGCAAGAAAAACGTTGAAAAAGCTTTGGAGATGGGAGCAGTTGAAATCATTCTAATCAATGAGGGAGTGGAAGAAAAGGAAATAACAGATAAAGCTGAAAAATATGGAACAACAGTTGAGATAATTTCTAAAGATACCAGAGAAGGCGAGCAGCTATATCAACTAGGTGGCATAGCTGCTATGTTACGATGGAAAATATGATAATATAGCCTGCATAAAAAAGTTTATAGCAATTCTACGTGGTCTGCGGCATGTTTTAAAGAAACAGCTAGTCCTGGTTCAACACTTATTAACAAGGCGATTTTGCCCTTTTCTTTTACTTTTTGCAACAAAGGCAGAAAGTCTGCGTCTCTGGTCGCTAGTGCAATAACTTCTATTTCAGGATTTTGTATTGCTTCCATTGCATGGACTGCTATTGCTACATCAACGTCTGTCTTTTGCTCAGGATCTCCTAAGGCCATCACAGATTCAAATCCTTCGTTTGCAACAGCCTCTATTAATTTTTCTGATGCGAACTGATTAAGGAATACTTTGCCAATTATGATTCTACCGTATTTCTCAACTCTTTTTTTCAAGTCTTTCAAGTCTAAATTAAACTCTTTTCTTATCATGTTCGGACCGTCAATGAAAAAGGCTACTTTCGGCCTCTCTCCAAAGCCTTTTTTAATCTTTTCAAAGCCAGTCTTTAGACCTTCAAAAACCATAGAATCGCCTATATATTTTATTAGACCGACATATTTAAACTTCTATAGGCAATTTAAAGAAAATTATGAACTTGGTTGTTGCTTGTCAACTTCCTCTACTTTTGCAACATCTTTTTGAGGCTCTGGCTTATGTTCTTCCTTTAATGAGTTATTCTTTGTTTTACCTAATAACTCTTCCAAGTCTTTCCTTACCTTGATTAAACTTCTGATTTCAAACATACTTATAACAATGTAGATAAGCATGATAATATTCAAGACTAGGAGGAACTCGAAAAGAGGAAGATCCATACCAAAAACTAATACCATCAACTCACCTTTTTACCACTAAATAATATTATCGAAGCAATTAAAATAATTATAATAACTGCACCTAAAACTATCTCCCCATAATTAAATGTCGGATTTCCTTCAATCTTTATTGTTCTAGTATCCTCATCTAAAAGGCTTGACCCAGAAAAGGTTTTAGCCTTAAACACGTAATCACCAGGCGTAAGAGTCAGATTAACTCTATAATCTATTTTGTTGTTTAGAGTATCTATAAAGACTGTTTCTGCATTGTTTCTTATGACTTCTACCTCTGTTGTTGATTTGTCTTCAAAGTTTTTTAGATGAATTTCATAGGTTTTATTTCCTGCCTGTGTTACATACAAGAACAAAGGCTTGTAGATAAGATTTATAGTTTTGTTACCAGTTGCATACGGTGTGATAGCTACTAAATTATAACTGCCTCCAACCTCTGGAGCATAAACCTCGAATGAAAGCGTTCCTGTTTCTTCTTTTCCAAGCATAATCTCTTTTTCGATATCAAAAATCTTTACAGACGTGCTCAAGGAATTTTTGCTGCTTACAGTAACGTTTATTATAAACGGCTCTCCAGATTCTATCTCATCTATGGTCGAGAGCGTTATTTTAATATCAGGCGACTCTTTTAATTGCTGTACAGGCGGGACTTCTTGCACAGGCTCTGATATTGTTTTGTTACTAACATTTACAACGTTTGGTGTACTAGGATTGTATGAACCTCCAGTAGAACCACCACCAGAAGGGCTGTAGCATACCCCAGTATTACATGTTTGACCTGTTGAACATGTTCCACAATTCAAAGTTCCACCACATCCATCATCCCATGAATTACAGTTCTTACCCAATGCTGCACACGTCGTTGGTGTACATGGTACAGTTTCATTGTAATCTATTGTTATCTCTACAGGCGTAGAATAAGTTATGACAGCATATAAAATAAATATTAAAAAGATACAAAACAACAATTTTAACATACTAATCATTTTCTTCTTTAAATATAAATTTGTCCTATCCTATTTCATTCGTATAAGCCATTATTTTGTTCAGATTTGATTTATTAATCATTAATTTATAGTGTTATTGTAAACATTATTACCTCCTACATCACTAATAGGAGTATTGCAAGCTGTCAATGTATTCTCGGTAACCGTACAATTAATCGTTCCTGTACCAAGTTTTATTCCATAATCACAATAGTCTATGTTATTATATTTGATTAAGCTATCTTGTACGGCAAAACCTGGATTAGACCAAGTAAGAATACCAGTGTTAGAACAGTTGCTGATAGCGTTACCTTGGACGGTTACGTTACCAACGGTTTTCTCATCACCCATAATGTATATCCCTATCGATATATTGTAAATGTTATTGTCGGTAATTATTGTATCATTACAATAGCCACCGACTTTTGAACCGCATAGAACTCCGCATGCAGACGTATTCAAATCATGTATCGTATTATTTCTTATAATACCTCCTCTAGCATCCCATCTGACTGCATTTCCAGAGCTTGGATTAGGATCATGGAAGTTGTTGTTGATAATTTGGACGTTAGTTGCAGAACGTGAAATATAGCAACCATGACCGCCACTCCCTCCCCACAATGTGATTTCATTTCCTTGTATTAGTAAATCGTCGATTAAACCTCCCGAACCTACCTGTGGATGAATTCCATTACTAATTTTTCCATTTACTCCAGAAATATAATTATTTATTATCCGAATATGACTAGAGTTATCAATCAAAATATTCGATGTATCCTCCATAAGGATGAGACGACTATTCTGCACAATTATACCGCTACATCCTGTATCTATTTTAATGCTTCCAGAACCTTCTACATCAACACTATCTATAGTGACATTGTCTGCATAATTCATCCAAACTGGCCAATAACCTGGTCCAGTAGGTAGTTGCTGAATTAATCCACCATGAATCTCAACATATTGTTTATGAGATGAAGAAGAGCCCATAATTTCTATTAGAGGTATATTTGTTGAGTCTGTAGTTATATTATCTCTTATGTTTAAAATTGTATACGAAGGAATGCTAATATAATTTGTCAGATTAATGTTGTCCTCTAAAGATACTTCTTCTTTATAGTTTCTTCCAGCTGTTAAATGATTTGCTAATATGTCATTTATAAGAATAGCTGCGTTAGTATCATTCTGAACAGCATTGTCATTTTCATCTTTTGCATAGTACGTTGAGCTAACTTTGTAAATTGTGAATTTAGGATTTGTGTTTATAATCATGTAAGTTTTATTTTCAGAAGGATTGTACAGCCAGGTGTTACTGTTCATTTCTATCAGTGAAGAAACATTTCTCATAGAGGTGCCATTCTTCTTCAAGTCTGAAGGTTTTTTGGAATTGTATATCTCTATCTTTTGTGAGTTATTAATATCTAGAACAATAGATACTTCGTTTTCAGTTTGATTCCCAGTTATCGACTCGATAATGTTGTACTTGTCATTAGTTATGTTTACTGAATTTAATTTTATTGAATAGTTTTGAATGAAGAAGTTGGTCAGATTGAATTGAATGTCGTAAGTTCCGTTAGGAACCTGAAGTGAATAATGGCCTGAAGAATTCGTTTGAGCTGATTTAATTATAGTGTTCGTTCCGTTCTGATAAACAATCACATTTGCCTGAACTGGCTGATTGTTATTATCTTTCAGAATTCCTGAAACTGTGCTTAAATTAGAACTTTCTAAAGTTAATGGATGAGGATAAGGATAAGGAGTGTAGTTGAAAGTTGGTGCATTAAGATGATAGTTTACACCTTCGATTATTAGTCCTTCGGGATCATACTTTATAATCGTTGTAACTCCAGATGAGATATTATTATTCCATATCCAAATATCATTAGTGAAATATTTTTCTACTTCTGAACGTGGATTCCATTCCGTTCCATCATTAGAAAAGTAAACAAACGCCCCTCTACCTGACTTGACTGTATTATTAAAATAAACTCCTCCACCACCTCTATGAAAAACTGTTGCCATAGTCCATGAATCTGCTGGAGTAGGTGTCATAAATGTATTATTATAGACTTCAATTGCTCTAGTTCCAGTACCATGATTTCCGTATCCTGCACCATGCGCGTCAACATCACCGAATCCCTGAGTATATTCATCAAAAATGTTATATCTTGAAACATAATGGCCCACTTGATTTGAGGCAATACAATGTCTCCACCTACTGAAATAACAGTCTTCGATATAAACCACTGGTTGCCCATAATCATACTTTCCTAACACTTGGCTAATGTCATCTATCCAAGCTTCAGGTTCTCCAAAACCGTCAACTTGAACACCATATCCAAGCACGTTTGGACCGTAAGCGATTGCACCAGGACCCATTGGTAAACCGTTTGTGTTTATGAAGTCGCAATGAGTTATGACGCCGCGAGTAATGACGTCTCCGTAACCACGCCAACCAATCACGGCAATACCGCTGCCACCTGTGTCTTTGATTTTTACTTCGCTAACAACAAAATCTTTTACTTGAGTTATAATTATTCCTCGTGTTCTTGATTCGTTGTCAGGGTAAAGTTCTCTGAAACCAATGATTGTGAAGCCTGAAAGGTGGACAGATTTACCATTTTGTTTACTTCCATCCACAGAAAAGAAATAACCCCATGACCAATTTGCAAATGGAACAGGTTCTATATTTCGAAGTATAGTTTTATCTTTGCCTGCACCAACGAGATTCACGCCTCCAGGAATTTTAACAGCTCCATCTTCTGTTGGATTAAAAAGAAAATCCCCTTCAGGTATGTAAACCGTTCCTCCGCCAGAAGTATTCACTAGATTAACAGCTTCTTGAATTGCAACAGCAGAACCGTTTGTTGCTATCACATCTAAAGCTTTTACTGAAGAACTTAAACTAATCGAAAGTAAAACAAATGATAAAAAAATCAGTATTTTATTCATATTAATTATTAAGTTATTGATTTAAAGAATTTTTATATCATCTAATCAAAATAATAACATGAGAAAGCTAGCTATTTTGATATTTATTTTATTTTTATTAATCGTAAAACAAGTGCAGGCTCATGTGTCTGACAAAAGCGAGATAAGAGCGGTTTTCTTTCATAGAATTTGCGGTGTTAGTACAGGATACGATTGGAATACTATAGCAGCAACTCTAAAAAGCTATAAATTTAACTTATGCTTACTTCCTGCAAGTGTCAATCTCTATCAAAAATCTTATTGGGGTTACATCAAAAACTGCCTATCAGAGGCTGTAACTGCTTGTCATAACAATGGTATGGAAGCTCATATTCTCTTTGGATACTTAGGTGGCAGTGAATTTACAGATTTAAAGGCAGTTGATTATAGAGGAATACCCGTTGATTGGTATGATCCATGCAAAAATTCAACTCGTGAAGCAATAAAAAATTTAACAACTGAACTATCTAGGGATCTTGATATTGATGGTTTCAATTTTGACTATATAAGATATGCTGAATCAAGTACTAATGAAAATGGAGAATACGTTCCTGACGATGGTATATCCTTTAGTTACGAATGCAAAGCTAAGTTCGCTCAATGGCTTGCAGATCAAGGAAAAGAGCCGATAGGCAATGAATGGCCAGGACTTTTTGCACCGGGAGGCTCTCGTCACGATGAATTCATGGAATGGCGAGTTATTCCTGTAACAGAATTGGTTAGAGATACACGTGAGTGGATGTTGTCTTACAAACCGAACCTAGAATTTTCTGCATCAGTTTATACTTATTGGTATGAACTTCCTCCTGATGGATTACGCTATAACATAGGTCAGGACACAACTGATTGGGTGGCAAAAGGATATTTAGATTTTGTGAGTCCAATGATATATGTAACAGATTTGGATAGGCTAAAGTACGATCTTGATGAAGTAAACAAATATTATAATGGAGGTCCAGAAGGTGCTGTTCCATTACCCCCATTTATCTGTAAGGAAAGTGGTTGTGCTTCATCAACGCCAACAAATGATATATTTAGAGATGAGGTTAGTTATTCAAGAAATGCATCAGATGGTATTATGATTTGGAGATATGGAGGACCTGGAACAGGTTCAACTTCTGAATTAACTGATATAAGACCTTACCTTAACAAAATAAATGAAACAAATCCTAACGGTTGGTTCGATACTTTTGAATTGCAAAATATACGAGTTGAAGATATAACTGATACATCAGCGACAATCAAGTGGAATACTGATTTACCTACCATGAGTAAAGTTGAATATAATTCTTCGCCATTATTCATAGCAACGAAAAAACCTGGAACATATTTTGAATATTGGGACATAGATCATATTCCTGGCTTTACACAACAAAACATTACAAATGTCACAAATCATAATATAACTCTAACTGGTTTAGAAAAAGGTATTATTTACTATTATCGCGTACAAAGTCAAGACAATTTTAGTTTGGCATCAAGTAAAGTTTATAATTTTACCATCGATAATCCTATTTATTTTATTAATACAACAGGTGTAGTTACTGATTCTGATACTGGCTTACCTATAAAAGAAGCAACTATTAACTGCAACATGTATAGTGCTACAACAAATTCTACTGGTGGTTATTTCATAATGATGTTTACAACTGCTCCTAGCTCTTGTAATTTAACAGCAACCAAACCAAACTATATAGGAAAATCAGTTACTTTCAGTTTTACAGAAAACAAAACTTATAGTGCAAGTATGGCAATCGAAAAAATCAAATATAAAATATATGGTAGATTAAGTAACGTAACAAACGATCCAATTCAAGCAACCATCGTTGCTTATAACGAGGGAACAAATATTGTAAATGCA